>Ga0307412_10000151_pt1 | contig 50287 bp, 45 predicted proteins | sample DK1Cmetagenome_3_FD_203823 | JGI IMG/M metagenome (GOLD analysis project Ga0307412, IMG submission 203823) | Maize rhizosphere microbial communities from greenhouse at UC Davis, California, United States - DK15-C-1 | ecosystem: Host-associated > Plants > Roots > Rhizosphere > Soil | place: USA...
ATTCGGGTCCTGACTTGGGTTCGGATAATGAGACCTTACATAGTCTGTGTCAATAACTACCAGGACATTAATTTCCTGGGCCGATGAGTTAAATTCTGCTTCCATTGTATTAGTTTTGTTTGGTGTTCCTACTCGTTTGGGTTTCGGAGTCGCCTCGTTGATTAATGTGGTTTCTGAGCTCCACCTCTTTGATTTTGTAATTACAATACAAACTTACGATGTTAGAAATCAGAAAGTTATAGTATAAACGCGCAAATTCAAGAAGTAGTAGTTTTACTTAATAAATCTCTTTTTAGTGACTTTAATAATAATTAAATCTGAATATTAAAAATAAAAAACCACCGCAATTGCAGTGGCTTATCTAAACTAAGTAATTCTGTTTTTAAAAAGAAACTTCATTCACTTCTTTCCCTCGTTGGAAATTCATTGTTTTCTGACTTCCTTTGTAAGCAATATTAACGAGGTTAATCTGCTTTGGAAAAGCGCTCAGAAGAATCGTATTTTTAATCTTTAAGGTATTGATATCCGAAACGCCTCCCGCTTCAAAATATACCCATACAGTTTCTCCGCTTACCTGACTTCCGGTGAATGTAATTGTTTTCGGAGAGCCATTGACGTACACATCAAAATTATTATTTACATATTTTTTTACCTCCGCTTCAAATCCTGCTGTATTCGGATTTATTTTAATGGCATCTGAAATATGACTTGTATTCATTTTTGTGGTGAACTTCAATGTTTTGCTTCCGTCTATATAATCCACTTTCGTCATTGAAGAGAAAAAGTCTAAAGTCGTGAAACTCATTAACACAAAAAATGTTAAAATTCCTGATATATATAAAAATTTTTTCATCTTAAATAATTGATTTGCAATCATGCTTGTTTCTAGTAAGTGACAAATAATATGCCAATTAAAAATTAACATTTACAGAATACTTATCGTAAAATGCTTTTATATGCGCTACCGCTTCATCAGCCGTATCTACCACTCGGTAAAGATCAAGATCTTCCTCATGGATCATTTTTTCTTTTAATAAAGTTGCCTTAAACCAATCCAGCAATCCGCTCCAAAATTCTGAGCCTACCAGGACAATGGGGAACTTCCCGATTTTATTGGTTTGAATTAGAGTAATAGCTTCCGTTAATTCATCCAGAGTTCCAAAACCGCCCGGCATCACTACAAATCCCTGAGAATATTTCACAAACATCACTTTCCTTACGAAAAAGTAATCAAAGTTCATGGAATATGATTTATTAATAAAAGGATTAAAATGCTGCTCAAATGGGAGATCAATATTCAACCCGATGGATTTTCCCTGTGCATTGAAAGCTCCCTTGTTTCCGGCCTCCATAATTCCGGGGCCACCACCGGTAATGATTCCAAAACCGATTTTTGTGATTTTTTCCGCAATTTCTACGGCCATTTTATAATATTTGCTCTGAGGCTTTAATCTCGCAGAACCAAAAATGGAAACGCAAGGCCCTATTTTAGCAAGTTTTTCGTAGCCGTCCACAAACTCCGCCATTACCTTGAAAACCATCCAGCTGTCTTTGGTAATGGTTTCGTCCCAGGTCTTTTGCCTGAGGCTGTTTTGTAGTTTTGTTTCGTTTATATCAAGTTCAGGATTTACTAAGCTTTCATCCCTCGTTCCTTCAATTCCCATTTTTAAAAATTATTTAAAATATTTTTCGGCTTCCGCTACAGATTCCGGCCTTCCTACATCTATCAGAACGCTGTCGTGTACAAACCCGTGGATCTTCTCGGTCTGCATCAGGTCTAGATATTCTTCCATAACGGAAAATTTTCCTGTTCTTTTTATTTTATCAAAGATAGAAGGATTAATGCAATGAACTCCGCTGAAAGCCAATGCTTTAAATCCTTTGTTGAATTCGGCGAGTCTCTGTTCACCGGTCTGCACATTAAGCCAGCCCCTTAAAACCATCTCATCATTGAAAAGTAATTTTCTTGAGCTTTCCCTATCTGAAACGGCTAATGTAGCAAAATCTTTTATCTTTTTATGATAATTTACGAGATCTGTAATATTTATGTCCGTTAAAATATCGGCATTCATGATCAGAAAATCTTCTCCGTGATCAAGAAATTTTCTAGCAAAAACCAAGCCGCCTCCCGTTTCCAGAAGCTCGCTAGACTCGTCTGAGATCTCAATATGACAACCGAAATTATCGTTTTGCTTTAAAAAATCAATAATCTGATCGGCAAAATGATGAACATTAATGACGAAATCATTTATTCCGAAATTTTTTAAGTATTTAATATTTCTTTCCAAAAGCGGAATACCATTCACCTTTGCCAGTGCTTTCGGATGATGATCTGTAAAGGGCTTCAGTCGGGTTCCTTTTCCTGCCGCAAAAATAAGTGCCTTCATAGTTTATAATTGATAAGTGATGAATGATAATTGATAAAATATAAACAGATTTAATGATCATCTATAAATTATCGCCTATCATTTATGAATTAAGCTGGTGTTGTTCGTCATGATGAAGGCTGATTTCTACTTTATCGCCGTATTTTTCTTCAATAAAATGAGCAATTTTTATCGCAGAATAAACTGATCTGTGCTGTCCTCCGGTGCATCCGAAATTAATCTGAAGATTTTCAAAACCTCTTCCCAGATAATTGTCTATACTAATGGAAACCATGCTTTTTACAAGTTCCAGGAATTTCGGCATTTCGGTTTTTGCTTCAAGATATTCCTGAACACCAATGTCTTTTCCTGTCTGGATTTTATATTCTTCCACTCTCCCGGGATTTAGGATTCCTCTGCAGTCGAAGGTAAAACCACCTCCGTTTCCTGATTCATCTTTGGGAATTCCTCCTTTTTTGTACGAAAAACTGTGTATGTCGATGTGTAGCATTGTATGTATATTTAAATTTATTTTTGAACCATTAAGGTTTATTTAAAAAGTTAATTCAAAATTTCTTCAATTTTTAATTTTGTTCTTTCCAAATTTAATTGTTTAATCACTCTTTCCAGTTCAGGATAATCTCTCATATTTTCCCAGTTTTGGGCAAATTCTGTAATATTTTCAATTCCTTTTTCGATGCTTGAAATAAAATGTTGTTTCCTCTGGATCAATCCTCTAAAACCGTAAGCTCCCAAAACCTGTAAAAATCTCATCAGTTGAATTGGTTTCACCGAAGCTTTTAGTTGAGTCTTAATTTCTTCATTTTTAAATTGATTTATATAGAAATCAAGCATTTCATTTTTAAAATTTTCCGGAAAATTGGCTTTTGCCTGAAATAAAAACGAAATGACATCATACATTAAAGGTCCTTTCATCGCCGATTGATAATCAATAAATGAAACTTCATTTTTTTCGTTCACCATAATGTTTCTGGCCTGAAAATCACGGATCATCAATCCTTTCGGCTCCAGATTTTCGATGAGGTTTGCGATATTTTTAAATTCTTTCAGAAGGGTAGATTTGTGATATTCAAGCTCCAGAACGTCTGCCACGAAATTTTTAAAATAATATAAGTCGTGTGTTACAGGAAGTTCGTCGTACTTTTCGTATTCAAAAGTTTTACTGAAATCTATTTTGTTCTGTGTTGAAATTTGAAGCTGGTATAATTTTTCTAAAGTTTGTTTTACCAAAGCCTTCACATTATCAGATAAGCCTTCATTGTTGATGATTTCCGAGAGTGTATTTTCTCCCAGGAATTCCTGAATATACATTTTCCTGTCATCAGAAATTTTAAAAATAGTAGGCGTATTGAGATTTAAACTTGAGAAAATTTCAGAATAATATAAAAAACTTTCGTTCTCCTGAATATTTTCATTAAAAGTGATAATATACTTTGTGTTTTCATTTTTAGCTAAAAAATTCACCCTAGCGGAGCCGCTTTGAGCTAAAATAAGAAACTCAGAAGGTTTTTTACCTGTATAATTTTCAAAAAAATGTTGGGCTTTTTCAGAATTCATAGACAAAACAAATATAGTAATTTACAGTCGAATTTTTATCTTTGCATTATGCTAAAGGATTTTAAACCCGTTTTAGGCATTTTGTTGCGCTTCATCATCATATATCTGGTGTTGCTTTTTGCGTATCAGTTTTACCTGAATTCTTTTAAAGAACAAGGGCTGGATCCTTTTTCCAGAATGATTGCTGAGCAGGTACGCCATATTCAGAATCCTATCGGCTATCCGACGCAGCTGTACAACGATGTGAAGGACGAGCAGGTCTGGTTTTATGTAAAAACTGATTATGCAACGCGAATGGTGGAAGGGTGTAATGCCATTTCGGTAATGATTCTTTTTGTAGCTTTTGTTTTTGCTTTTTATAAGGGTTCCAAGACGTTTTTATTTGTTTTGGCGGGCCTTATTATTCTTTATATCATGAATTTACTCAGGATTGTAGGGTTGAATATCGTAATGACCGATTACAAATCTTACGGCGTAATTTCTCACGACTTTATTTTTCCGGCGGTTATTTACGGAACTGTTGTGGTTCTTTGGTTGGTTTGGATTAGATTTTTTGCTTTAAAAAATGAGAATTCTTAATTGGTTTTTAGTGATAATCGGAGTTTTCGGGCTGATTAGTGTAAGAGCGCTTGAAAGCAGGATTTTCTATGATCCTTTTCTGAACTATTTCCATGAAGCGAATAAAAATTTACCTTTTCCCGACTTTGAGTGGGGAAAATTAATTGCCGGATATATTTTCAGATTTATATTAAATTTAATTTTTTCCTGTCTGATTATCCATTTTTGGTTTAAAAATAAAGAATGGACCATTCAGGGTGCTATTCTGATTACAATAATTTTTTTAATCACTTTCCCGATTTATTTGTATTGTATCTATGATAAATTTGAGATTGGTTACTTATTTTCTTTTTACATGAGAAGGTTTGTGATCCAGCCTTTGATTTTATTGCTGATAATTCCGATGTTTTATTATAGAAGGCAGATGGAGAAAAAAAGTAAATAAAGTTTTATTTAAACACAAATAAGCACAAATGTTTTTTCACGAATAACACGAATGTTTATCAAGAGGAATGGGGTTACTGTTTAAAAATAATTAAATTATTCCGCTGTATGCTTATCCGCACTCGTCGCATTTTCCGGAGTCCACTGTATTCTTTTTACAAAATCTCTTTCACGGACGGGGCAGTCTGAAATCCGGCAAATAGGGCAGGAAATGGGTTTGCAGTCATCCATGTGAAAATTAAATTCTACACTTCTTTTTGTGTTTTTTGCTAATAGAATTATCATTTTTTCCATTTCGTTGTGAGCGTCCCGAAGGCTGTAATACCAAGGCAAAGTAATATGAGCGTCAATATGTAAATTAGCCCCGAATTGCTGAATTTTCATATTGTGAACATCAATCCATTCCGTACGGCGGTTTTCTTCAAGAACTTTAATGATCTGATTTAATAATTCAGGGTCTTGCTCATCCATAATTCCACTTAAAGATTTACGGACAATCTTGTACCCGACAAAAATAATATAAGCCCCAAAAACTAAGGCTACAACTGAATCCAGCCAATAAATTTTTGTAAAATAAACCACAACCAAACTGATTACAACCCCAAGCGTAGTAATGGTATCGGATTGAAGATGCTTCCCTGAAGAAATTAAGACCAATGAGTTTTCATTTTCGCCTTTTTTAATGGAAATATAGCCCAACAGATAATTAATAATTGCTGTGGCAGCAATAATCCAGATCCCCCAATCCAGTTTGTTTAAAACCTTGCCCGTGATAAGACTGTTGGTTCCTTCATAAATGATCATAATGCCTGCAATGGCAATCAATGCACCCTCGATTCCGGAGGTTACGAATTCTACTTTCCCGTGACCATAAGGATGGTCTTCGTCTTTGGGCTTTGACGCGAGATGTAGAGAATAAAGTCCCATAAATGCACTGATTACATTTACAATACTTTCCATTGCATCAGAAAAAACGGCGTCTGAATTGGTGAGTTTCCAAGCGACAATTTTCCCAATGAAAAGAATAACTCCAAAAATTGCGATGAGCCTTTGAAAGCCTATTTTATCTTTTTTATTACTCTGTATATCCATAGTTTGATAAAAAAAAGAATCTCAATTCTGAGACTCTTTTTATATTTGTTAGTTTACACTAAGTTATTTGCTACAATATATTCTGCGATTTGTACAGCGTTTGTTGCGGCTCCTTTTCGCAGGTTGTCTGCCACAATCCAAAGGTTTAGCGTCTTTGGCTGTGAAAGATCTCGCCGTATTCTTCCCACGAAAACCTCGTCTTTTCCTTCCGAATAAAGCGGCATAGGATATTCGTTGTTTTTTACGTTATCCATTACTACAACTCCGGGAGTTTCAGATAAGATTTTTCTTACTTCATCAAGTTCAAATTCGTTTTCAAATTCGATATTTACGCTTTCAGAATGTCCGCCCTGAACCGGAACTCTTACCGCAGTCGCCGTTAAATTAAATGTATCGTCACCCAAAATTTTCTTAGGTTCTTTCATTAATTTAATCTCTTCTTTGGTATAATCATCATCTGAAAAAACATCACAGTGTGGAAGTGCATTTTTAAAGATTTGATAAGGATAAACCTTTGCAATGGAATCATCTCCTGTAATTTCAGCATTTAACTGATCTACAGCCGCTTTACCGGTTCCTGTAACGGATTGGTAAGTGGAAATGATGACTCTTTTTAAATCATATTTTTTATTTAAAGGCCCCAAAACCATTACTAATTGAATCGTAGAACAGTTCGGGTTGGCAATGATTTTATCTTCTTTTGTTAAAACATCCGCATTGATTTCCGGAACGACCAATTTCTTGTCCGGATCCATTCTCCAGGCTGAAGAATTGTCGATCACTGTTGTTCCAACTTCAGCGAAAAGCGGTGCAAATTCAAGCGAAGTAGAGCCACCTGCTGAGAAGATGGCGATATCCGGTTTGGCAGCTATAGCGTCTTTCATGCTTACAATCGTAAATTCCTCCTGTTTATACTTCACCTTTTTGCCAATTGATCTTTCCGAAGCTACCGGAATTAATTCTGTGACAGGGAAGTTCCTTTCTTCAAGAACTTTCAGCATAACTTGTCCAACCATTCCTGTTGAACCTACTACAGCTACTTTCATTGATTTAATTAAAATTTTTTAAGTTGATATTATGACCCGAAGACTCTTGCCCAAGGGAATGCGAATGCGAATAAACCGGCTGCAATTAATCCCATAATTACAATTCCTAAAGAAATGGTAGGGTTGGTTTTTACTTTTTTGTTGATGATCGTCATTAAAACAGCAGCGATCAACATTGAAAATGGATGTTCTACATATTGAAATCTCAGATATGAATTTTTCATTATTTCTCCCATATCCATTCCTTTTGTGAAATTAATGATCAGCATTACTACTCCCAATAAAAACTGAACATGGAAGAAGATCATTGTGAAAAGTGTGGTTTTCTTTAAGAAATTATTCACTTTTCCGCTGTAGCCGAACATCGTAGCTAAAAGAGCAATGATAAATAATGTCACTAAAAGAATTTCCAAATATCCGAATCCTTTGTGTGCATTAAGCAAAATGTTGTAAAAATCCATACTTCTATTTTTTCTGTTTTAAATTACACAAATATAGCAAAAATCCCGGCGAAAAGCCGGGATTGATATTTATAAAATCTAATGTTTTTATTTTATTAGAAGTTGAATGATAAGCTAGCTGCCCAAGTAGTTCCAAATCCATAGAATACCTCGTTTGCTACATCTATGCCATCATATAATGTTCCGGCAGCTTTATCTGTTCCCTGATGAATATTGGTATAGGAATCCTGAATGTAGAATTTATCAAATACGTTATATACATTTGCTCTGATAGTAAAAGATTGCTTGGCACTAACAGGAATTACATATGATGCTCCTAAGTCAACTAACCCAAAGCTAGGTAGCTTTAAGGCTCCTCTTTCACCTGCTTCTTCCGTTCTGAAGTCTAGAACGTTTAAGTTGGCATACAAATTAGCACTATATCTGTACTGAGCATTGAACTTAAAGTTTTTAAAAGGCTTAAGATCAACCCCTAAAGCAGCTGTTGTTTGAGCATAGTTTCCAACCTTAACTTTGTCTAAATATAAAGTAGAGGTTGCTGCTTCAGAAACTGTATTGCCATTGGCATCCATTGGCTCATTGTTATCATTAAACAAATTACCCTGTGCGTTTCCTTCATACTTCCAATCCCCAAGAGAGAACATACCGGTTAATGCAATCATTTCATTAATTTTTGCATTCATATCGATCTCAAGACCTTGGTGGATTTCTGTAATTCCAGTTATATTAGAATAACCTCTCACCCCATTAACTGTTTCAGATCTTCTCTGAAATCTGTCTTTCCAAGAAGTTCTGTATAAATTAACATTTGCATTGAAGAATGATGAGCGGAATCCATAACCAGCTTCCATCCCAAATATTTTTTCGTTTGTAAGGTAAGGGTTAAGAAGATTTTGATTATTTGGATAAACTGCATTAAAGAAAGGTTGCTTAGAATAGTATCCAATATTTGCAAAAACATTATGGTAATCATTAATATTATAATTAGCACCAGCTTTTACATTGTAACCAATGATATCCTTGAAGCCTGTTTTAGTGTTTAGTACTCCGCCAGTTATAACTGTACCATCTTTAATGAAACTGTCAATTCTTTGGAATGATTGATTTGAAACAGCTCCTTGTGCAAAAACTGATAATTTGTCATTAGAATATTCAATTTGACCGAAACCACCATACCAAAGAACTTCTCCATCGTTGCTATAGCCGATTCTTTCGTTCATTGGTTCTGTTTTTCCACCAAAAGGATTCCAGTTCGGCTTTGGAGCATAAACTGCAGAAACATAGTTTGCAGGAATGTTTTTATTTGCTGTATCTTTATATGCAGAAGCTCCTAATAAGTCACTCACGACTTGGTAATGATAACCTTTATAGTATCTTGTATCAATACCTACGCTAAAATTAAAGTTTTCATTAATCTTGTGGTTGAAGTTTGAGATTAAACCAAACCAGTTGTGAGAATTTACTGAAGATCTTCTGATTAGCTGTCCTGCATCGGGATTAGAAGCCTGATTAGCTGCATAAATTGCATCGAAATCAATCAGGCCTTCTTGTGTTCTATTAAAATTGCTTAGTCTTTTTCCTCCTACAGTTCCTAGGTCTCCAGTTCCTCCTCCTCTACCAAAAGAAGCATAAACAACAGTATTTAATTTAGAAGATGGACTCATTTTATAATCCCAGTTTAAGGACATTACTGGTTTATGATAATAGTTTGCTCTATTAGAAAACTCTTCACCGTGTAAATATCCCCAATCCGCATTATATCTTCTATTTGGTTTACCATCTTCCCCATATTTTAGAAGTTCAGAAAGCTTGATCTGATAAGATCTTTGGTTGTGCCACTGTGGAGCACCTGTCATAGTAAATTGTAAATCATGCTTATCATTCGGTTGATAACCTAAAGCAAAGTAGTAATTATATCCTTCAAATTTAGTTCCGTCTGCGTAAGTATTCCCCGCTGTTCTGGATAGTAAGAAAGATGATGACCAGCCTTTAGAAGATTTACCAGTATTATAAGCGAAGGATGTTTTGTAGTAACCATCATTTCCTAACCCCAGAGTCAAAATACCTCCTTGTTTTTTATCTGCCGCCCTTGTAAGTACATTGATTGTACCACCCACAGATGCAATTGCAAGTTTGGATGATCCCAGACCTCTTTGTACCTGTAATGAGGATGTTACATCTGATAAACCAGCCCAGTTAGACCAATAAACAGAACCATTTTCCATGTCATTTACCGGCATACCGTTTACCATTACAGCAATATTGATCTGATCAAATCCTCGGATTCCTATTTTGCTATCACCAAAACCACCACCAGATTTTGTAGCGTATACAGATGGAGTTGTATTCAAAATCTCAGGAAACTCCTGGTTTCCTAATCTTTCAACAATCTGTGCTTCTTTAATTGTTGAAACTGCAACAGGAGTCTTTCTATCTTTAGCGATATCGGCAACACCTGTTAATACTACCTCTTCAATGTCTTTAGATTTTCCTACGGTATCCTGAACCTGTTGAGCGTAATAAACACTAGCTGTTGATAAGGTAATTATCGCAGTTAGCATTGTTTTGTTGATTAATTTCATAATCGTTAGTAATAGTTAGATTAAATTTTCTGCAAAATTCGGGAAATAAATTTTAACTAATATTAACTTTATGTTAATTTTTAATCAATCTTAATAAGATTTAACGTTTTGATTTACAATGCATTGAATAATAGTTGATATTTTACATGAAAAAAATCATATTACTGAATTTTTAACAAAATGTGTTCATTTTTATTAATAATTCAACGCTATTTCACGGCTTTGAGACTCAAATCCATATTTTCAGCAGAGTGTGTCAAGGCTCCCGCAGAGATGTAAGTAACGCCTGTAGAAGCGATTTCCTTGAGTTGCTCACGGATAATTCCGCCGGAAGCTTCAGATTCGCAAACCCCGTTGATCATTTTTACTGCCTTTTTCATGGTTTCCACATCCATGTTATCAAGCATGATTCTGTCAACTTTTGCATTGATAGCTTCCCGAACTTCTTCAAGATTTCTGGTTTCAACCTCTATTTTTAGTTTCTTTTTATTCTTTTTGATATAATCTTTTGCCATTTTTACGGCATTGGTGATGCTTCCGTTGTAATCAATGTGGTTATCTTTTAGCATAATCATATCGTAAAGTCCATATCTGTGGTTGGTTCCTCCTCCGATAGCAACCGCCCATTTTTCACAAACCCTGAAATTCGGGGTGGTTTTCCTTGTATCTAAAAGTTTAGTTTTGGTTCCTATTAATCTTGAATCCCAGTCGTGAGTAAGGGTTGCAATTCCGCTCATTCTCTGCATACAGTTGAGAACCAGCCTTTCTGTGGAAAGAATAGACCTTGCGCTTCCGGTTACAATAAAAGCAATATCACCCACTTTTACGGCATCCCCATCTTTTACAAAAGTTTCAACTTTTAAGTTTTTGTCAAAAGTTTTAAAAATAATTTCAGCCAATTCCACACCAGCCAAAATACAGTTTTGCTTTACCAGAAGTTTTGCGCTCTGCTCCAAATCCTTCGGAATTGTTGAAAGAGTAGAATGGTCGCCATCCTGAATGTCTTCTTCCAAAGCGTTTTTGATGAATTGTTTTAAAACTTTATCTGTAACGTAAGCTGGTCTTTTCATTTTTGTATGCTTTTTAAGCTAAATCTTTATTATAAAACGCGCCCTTATTCTCCGACATTTCCATGGATTGGGTAATGATGAGGTGGGCAACGGTTGTTAAATTTCTTAATTCCGATAATTGAGGTGATAGAATAGAGTAGTGGTAGATTTCATCCACGGCAGCGGCGATTTCCTGATGTTTTTGTAAGGCCATATTCAGACGGCGGTTGCTTCTTACAATCCCGACAAGGTCGCTCATCATTTCCTGCAATTGTTTTCTTAAATAAGATATAATCACCATCTCATCCATGATTTTCATGCCTTCTTCATCCCATTCCGGAACGGCTTTTAAATCTTCAAAATTAAAATTATTTTCATTTAACAAATCAACTGCTTTCATTGCTGCATTGTGTCCGTAAACCAAACCTTCCAGTAATGAATTGGAAGCCAGTCTATTCGCTCCGTGAAGTCCGGAATTCGTACATTCACCCACTGCAAAAAGGTTTCTGATAGAAGATTGCCCATCCTTGTCGACTTCAATTCCGCCCATCAGGTAATGACAGGCCGGAACTACGGGAATTAATTGTGTAAAAGGGTCAATACCCTCGTCTTTACATTTTTTATAAATGTTTGGGAAATGCTCTAAGAATTTTTTATGATTCATTTTGCGGCAGTCCAGCCCTACATATTCGTCGCCGGTGATTTTCATTTCAGCATCAATGGCTCTTGCAACGATATCTCGGGAGGCTAATTCTTCACGTTCGTCATATTTATGCATGAATTTTTCACCTTTTTTTGTTCTTAATCTTGCCCCGTCTCCACGAACGGCTTCCGAAATTAAAAACAACATTCCATCCATTTTGCTGTACAAAGCGGTGGGATGAAACTGGTAATACTGCATGTTGGAAACCTGCCCTTTTGCTCTTGCTACAAAAGCAATTCCGTCACCTGTTGCAATGGTGGGATTGGTTGTATTTTTGTAAACGTGACCTGCGCCGCCGGTTGCAACCAATGTTATTTTTGAAGTAATTTTTTTGATTTTTTTGCCTTTTTCATCCAAAATATAGGCTCCGTAACAGTGAATATCACCTTCATTTAGTTCTTTTCCGGGAACGTGGTGCTGAGTGATGATATCGATTACATAATGGTGGTCGAGAATCTCAATGTTCGGGCTGCTTTTGGCTGTTTCCAACAAGGCTCTTTCGATTTCAAAACCTGTAATGTCTTTATGGTGAACTATTCTGTTTTCCGTATGTCCGCCTTCTCTTCCTAAAGCAAATTCGCCATTTTTCATGTCAAAATTGGCGCCCCATTCTACGATTTCATTAAACCTTGCGGGAGCTTCTTTCACAACCATTTCTACGACATCGCGCTTATTTTGCCCGTCTCCGGCGCGCATGGTGTCTTCAATATGTTTGTCGAAATTATCTTTTTTAGAATCTGTAACTACTGCAAGGCCGCCTTGTGCGTATTTGGTATTGCTTTCGTCTTCGTCAGATTTTGTTACGATAATTATTTGGGCATCAGGAAGCTGCTCAGAAACCTTAATGGCATAGGAAAGTCCCGAAATTCCGGAACCGATTACTAATACATCCGCTTTTATCATTATGCTTTGCTTTAGGTACAATCGTCTAAATAATTAAATAAATTTAAACAATTTTTCATTTGGTTTTCTTACTTTTTTCATGTGTTGGAAATAATCTTCCTCCGAACGGTAGCCTAGAGCGAGAGTCACAGTTACTTTTTCGGCTTCAGGATTTATATTTAAAATCTCTTCCATAAGATCCTGACGGAAGCCTTCCATCGGGCAGGTGTCTATACCTTCAATAGCTGCGGCGTACATTAAATTAGCCAAAACTATATAAGATTGCTTCTCTGCCCAGTTGAAAATTTCATCTTGAGTTTTCTGATTAATATGTTGATTGATGCTGTTTCTGAAAAGCTCTAATTTTTCCATCGGCGTTTCCCGGACGTCTGAAATGTGTCTGAAATAGCCGTTGATATAACCTTCTTCAACTGTTTTTTTTGAAATAATGACAATTAAATGAGAGCATGTGGAAATTTGTGAAGGATTATAAAAGGCTGGAATCAATTTCTGTTTCATTTCTTCACTTTCCACCACCAGAATTTTGTAAGGCTGCAATCCGAGAGAGCTCGCTGATAACTTCCCCGATTCAAGAATGTTGAATAGCTTTTCCTGGGGGATGATTTCATTGTTAAATTTTTTTACAGAGTATCTCTTGCTTAAGGCCTCTAAATAATTCATGTGACAAATTTAAGAATTGAATACGAATTAAATAAGTTTAAAAATAAATATCTCATTCTAAATTAGGTAAAAAAGAAAACCGCTCCAAAAAAATTGAAGCGGCCTCTTGTTATAGAATGATGTTTTTTATTAATCTCTATTTTTTACCAACACCCATCCAGAATATCTGAAAGGTGTATTTTTCTTGTCGTTTTCATTCCACGAAACGGAATACCAGTAGCTTCCTGTGGAAATTTTTCTGCCTCCGGCGGTTCCGTCCCATCTGTATTTATTTGATTTGTCAGCGTGGTGGATCTGAGCTCCGTACCTGTCAAATACATTAAATACAAGATTTTGTTTGCCGGCCAACGCTGAATAATCAATAGCGTCGTTGATCCCGTCACCGTTTGGTGTGATTACATTGATAAGGTTCGGAACAACAATATTAATGTCGATCGGCTCACAGTCGTAAGCGTCTTTTACGTAGATTTTGCTGTCACCTCTCGGAACATTTTTGAATTCGTTGGAATCCTGCCAGTTGATTCCGTCCAGTGAATATTGGTAAGGCGCAGTTCCTCCTATTGCATAAACGGACACAGTGTTATTTGAAATATCAACACTTGAGATCACCGGCTGTTCTGCGGCATATACTTTTACAGTTTGAGTAGATACACATTCTCCGGTTTTTAATTTTACCCAATATGTACCAACTGTCACATCATTTATAGATTGTGTTGTTGCGCCGTTGCTCCATTCATAGCTTGTAAATCCGGGACCTGCATCCAGAGTTGTTTTGTCTTCAATACAGATAATTTTATCCTCAAGAATATTGGAGAAAACAGGTGCAATAACTACAAGGTTTACTTTTGCGATGTCATAACAGCCGAAAGAATTGGTTACTTTTATGTAAACCACTCCTGTTGGAGCAATATAATTGGTAGGATTTACAATTTCATTGGTTCCGTTTTCTGCATCCGTTAATGAAGGGTAATACGTTTTGATAATTCCTCCGGATGTTCCTATTACAGCCGCCGTGGTAAGATTGAAGAGTCCTGTTGATGGCTTGGATTCAATAAAACAAGTCCTTAAAGAGGCGTCTGTTGTAGTAACGGTCGGTGCTACTTTTAATGTGATTGTCGCGTCATTGTTGTCGCAGAGTACCGTTGCGGGATCTTTAATCACTACAGAAATATTGGTGTCTGCATTATATTGGAAATTGGTAGGATTGGCGATCGGAGTTCCACTTCCCGTAATATAATAAGTGAAATTATAGTTGTTGGGTGTAGCGGTAAGCTGAGAGTTGAATGTTGTTAAATCAACTGTTGCCATACCTGCAAGATCCGGACAGATGTTTTTTGTAATTGCACTTTCCAGCAAAGGAATTTTATCAACGTATACTTTTACGTTTTTAATAGAGTGTCTTGATCTCGCACCTCCTGTAGAAGCCGAAAATCCGAAATATCCCACCGTCATTGCTGCTGCAGCACCGGAAGGGGCAAAAGATTGGTTACAAATCACCGTACCGTTTAATGTAATTTTTACAATCCAGTTGGCGGGAGCAGCAGGGTCTACCTCGGCAGTTACTTCAACATGCTTGTAGGTTGTTCCCTGAAACGGTAATGTTGCGTTAAGATCCGGCGAGTGAAAAGAACTTCCGGGAATATTGAAGAATTCCACGTTGTTGGTGTCGGTGGTGTTTTGCACCTGTCCGTAAGCAACGTGTACTTTACTCATTCCTGAGCTTCCTGTGGCATTATTATAAGTGTCAAAACCTGCAATAAAGCCAACTGCATTTTGAGAAACCCCGATTCCGGAGCCCAATACACTTGCTACTGGCGGATTTGCCAGATACCAGAATGCGATACCGTCACCGTTATAGGTCTGGCTGGAATCCATTCTGAAGTCAAATTCTATTCTCCACTTGTCGCAATACTTTAAGTTGATTGGCTCATTTAATCGTATCGATCCCGAATTGTCGTTGACATCCGGGGTGAGCTGTACAAAATCAGTACTCACCACAGTAGGTCCCACCATAGTCCATCCTGTAGTGTTTACGGGGTTTCCAATGAGCTGGTAAGTTTGTGATGAGAGTTGTTGAGAAAAGAAGAATAAAAAGATGAAAAATAAAAGGGGTAGTTTTTTTTCCATACGTTAAAGTTTATTAGTTTAAGATTTTGTAAATATAATTAATTTACAGTGATTTTTGTTTAATTATTATTAGGATTTATCTATTGATTCTATAATATCGTTTTATTTATTAGGATAAATGTTTAATGATGTGGTATTAAATGGGATTAGTAATTTCAGGGCTATCGAATTAATTCTATTAATTTTTAATAAAAAAATCACTTCAAAACGCTTGAAGTGATTTTTTTTATGTGGAAAAACCCTTAGATTAATCTCTGTTTTTTACAAGAATCCAACCTGAATATTTGATTGGTGTATTTTTCTTATCATTTTCAGTCCATGAAACGGAGTACCAGTAGCTTCCTGTAGGAACTTTTCTTCCTCCTATCATTCCGTCCCATCTATATTTGTTTGATTTGTCGGCCTGATGAATTTTTGCTCCATATCTGTCGAATACATTAAATACAAGATTTTGTTTACCTGCCAACGCTGAATAATCAACAGCATCATTAATTCCGTCGCCGTTCGGAGTAATTACATTAATAAGGTTCGGAACTACAATTGTAATAACAATCGGATCACAGTCATAAGCATCTTTTACATATACTTTTGCATCACCTCTCATTACATTTTTAAACTCATTAGAATCCTGCCAGTTGATCCCGTCCATTGAATATTTGTAAGGTCCGGTTCCTCCTGTTACATAAACGGTAACTGTGGTATTTGAAATATCAACACTTGTGATTACAGGTTGTGCCGAAGGATAAACTTTTACAGTCTGAGTTGCTATACATTGTCCTGTTTTTAGTTTTACCCAGTAAGTTCCTACACTTACATTAGTTATAATTTGCGTAGTTGCACCGGTGCTCCATTCATAACCTGTGAATCCAGGACCCGCATCCAGCGTAGTCGTATCTTCCATACAAATGATTTTATCATCCAAAAGATTTGAATAAACCGGAGCGATTACAATTAAATTAACTTTAGCAATAGCATAACATCCGTTTGCATTGGTTACTTTAATATAAATTACACCATTCGGGACAATATAATCGGTAGGGGTAAGAATTTCATTAGTTCCGTTTTCTGCATCAGCTAAAGAAGGGTAATATTTTTTAGTACCTGTTTGTGGAGTTACAGCCGCCAGAGTAAGATTGAATGAAGCCATTGAAGGATTGTTTTCAATAGAACAAGATCTTAAAGTAGCTTCCTGGACTTCTACCACGGGATAAAGCGCCAATGTAATATCTGCCACATCAACACAGCCTTGGGGAGTTGTCACTTTACAGTAAAGCGTGGCGGCCGGTGAAAGATAGGCTGTTGGATTTGTAATCTGATTAATATTATTGTTCAGGTCATACATGGTGTTGTAGAACTGTTTCGTAACACCCGGAACTGTTGAAACGGCCGCCGTCGTAAGGTCGAAGACTGCGCCTCCAGCATTATTGTTATTACACCCCGTTAATGTTACATCGCTTGCTGCAAAAGGTGTCGGATTCAGCACAATTTGTCCGTCTCCGTTATCACACAATGTAGCCGAAGGGTCTTTTACAACAACCGAAATATTTACAGCTCCTGAATAATTATAATTTGAAGGATTTGTAATTGGAGTGCCTCCCGGGCCAAAGTAGCTGAAAATGTAATTTGCAGGATTGGTCACAAATTGATTCTGGAAAGATGTCAAATCCACTGTTCCGTTTCCTGTGGAAGGGTTTACACAAACGAAAGGAGTAATTGTATTTGTCAAAATTGGAACCTTGTCAATATATACTTTAGCATTTTTTATTGAATGTCTTGCACTTGCTCCTCCCGTTGCCGCCGAGAATCCAAAATATCCAGTAGTCATACCGATTGCTCCGCCTGAAGGGGCAAAAGACTGGTCTACAATCAATACTCCGTCAAGACGGATTTTGATGATCCAGTTGGTAGGGTTTGTAAGATCTGTTTCTCCGTTTACTTCCACATGCTTATAAGTTGCCCCTACGAATGGCTGAGTAGGATTAAGATCCGGAGAGTGGAATGTACTTCCTGGAGTTGTATTGTATTCTATGTTGCTCCCTGTAGTGTTATTAGTTCCATATAAAACGTGGATTTTACTCATCTGGCCTTCCGTACTGTTGTTGAAAATGTCAAAACCTACCATAAGCCCGTCTGCGTTTGCCGGAATTCCTAATCCACCTCCGGTAACAAATCCTGTGGGTGGGTTGGCTAGGTACCAGAATGTAAATCCGTCACCTCTGCCATATTGCGTGGTTCCGTTTCCGTCTATTCTGAAATCGAATTCCACTTTCCATTTATCACAATATTTAAGATTAATGGGAGTTGCCAGCTTTACAGCTCCATATTGTCCTCCTGTATCTTGGGTGAGTCGTACGAAATCTGTGCTTACTACTGCGCTTGAGACAAGATCCCAGCCCGTAGTGTTTACCGGATTCCCGACAAGCTGATAGGTCTGTGAAGATAATTTTCCGGACAGACAAAATAAAATGATAAAAAAATAATAGGATAAAGTTTTTTTCATCTGAGTTGCTTAAGTTGTAAATATATTGAATTTATCTGTTTTAATTAGGGTTAATCTGTTAAATATAATATCTAATATGGTTATTTATTATTGTTTATTAAATAATATAGTTAAATTCATAAAATCAATTTAAAACATTCATCAAATTAAGAGTTGAGGTATAAAAAAGATCGCTCCAATTGAAGCGATCTTTATAAATTTATTCTCTGTTTTTTACCAATACCCAACCGTTATAAGTTGTTTTAGTATTGTTCTTGTCATTTTCGTTCCATGTAATGGTATACCAGTAAGTTCCGGTTACTACTTTTTTGTTGCCGGATGTTCCGTCCCATTTGTAGTTTCTTATTTTATCGGCTTCATATTTCTTATTTCCATATCTGTCATAGATCGTGAAAACAAGATTTTTCTTGTATGCTAACGCTGTATAGTCAATCACATCATTGATGTTATCGCCGTTTGGTGTTATCGCATTAATCAGGTTAGGAACTGTGATCTGTACATGAATAGGTTCACAAGTATAAGAATCTCTTACATATACTACCACTTCACCTCTTTGAAGACCTGTAAATACATTAGAATCCTGCCAGTTTATTCCGTCTAAAGAATATTGATAAGGAGCCTTTCCACCGTTTACATTTATGGTAATGGTGTTGTTGGTAATATCAATGCTCGAAATAACCGGCTGAGGTGAAGGATTTACTTTTACAACTTGTTTTGCTGTACATTTTCCTGTTTTCAGCTGTACCCAATACTGTCCTGGTGTGACACCACTAATAGACTGGGTGGTTTCCCCTGTACTCCATAAATAGCTGTCAAATCCTGGTCCTGCATCAAGAGTAGTTCTTTCATCAATACAGATAATTTTGTCTTTTAATACGGAAGAATAGACCGGTTCTAAAACTTTCAGATTAATTTTAACAATAACAAAACAGGTTGCTATATTGGTAATTCTTACATAAACCGTTGATGTTGTTGCAATATAGCCGATAGGTGAAATTTCATTAACGCCTGCAAGAGCATCGGCCAGTGTTTTATAATATTTTTTAGTAATACCTTGTGCTGATGTTACATTAGCCTGTGTTAAATCAAAGGAAGCTGTATTGGGAGCACTTTCAATAAAGCAGGATTCCATGGAAGCATCATTTGAAACAATTTCCGGGAAGAATGTCAAAGCTATCGGTGCAGATCCTACGCATCCAAGAGGTGTGGTTACTTTTACGTATACCGTTCCAGCCGCAGATATATAATTTGAAAAATTAGTAATCGGGTTGGTTCCTGCGTTCAGGTCTGCTAGAGTTTTGTAATATATTTTAGTAGAGCCCGTGGGTTCATTTACATTTGCCAGTGAAAGGTTGAATGTTGCTGTTCCGGCGTTGTTATTGTTACAGGCCGTAAGAGTTGCAGGGGTTGCCGTGAACGGAGAAAGATTCAATTGAATTTGTCCGTCCGGATTATCACAGAGCACACCGGAGTTATCTTTAACTAAAACAGAAACTGTCGTATTTGCACTAAACTGATAATTTGTAGGATTTGTAATCGGAGTTCCCGAAACACTATATGAAAAAGTATAATTGGCAGGATTCGTTACAAATTGATTTTGATATGAAGTTAAATTTACAGTTCCTTGCCCCGTATTTGGGTTCGGGCAGAAAGTATCTGTTACTGTTGCCTGGTTGATCGCCACTTTATCTACAAAAACTTTTACGTTTTTGATAGAATGTCTTGATCTGTTCCCTCCTGTAGAAGCTGAAAAACCAAAATACCCGACAGTCATCGTAGCAGCAGCTCCCGCAGGTGCGAAAGATTGATTACATATTACATTGCCGTCAATCATAATTTTTATGATCCAGTTTGCCGGAACAGCAGGATCTACCTGAGATGTTACTTCAACATGTTTGTAGGTGGCTCCCTGAAAAGGAAGCGTAGTATTCATATCCGGTGAGTGGAAAGAACTTCCCGGAGTATTGAAGAACTCTATATTGTTAGTATCACTGGTGTTGGTTACCTGTCCGTATGCAACGTGAACCTTGCTCATTACGGCCGTCGTTGTATTGTTGTAAGTGTCAAGCCCTACGATAAAACCAACTGCATTTTGAGAAACTCCAAGACCGGATCCCAATACACTTGCTACCGGCGGGTTGGCAAGATACCAGAACGCAAGTCCGTCTCCATTGGCGGTTTGGTTGGAATCCATTCTGAAATCGAATTCCACTTTCCATTTATCACAATATTTCAGGTTGATTTGCTCATTCAGCCTGATAGATCCGGATTGTGTATTGGTATCCGGGGTCAGCTGAACAAAATCTGTATTTACTACTGTAGGAGCAACCATAGTCCATCCTGTTGTATTGACAGGGTTTCCTGTAAGCTGATATGTTTGGGAAGCAAAATGTTGTGGGAAAGACAACAAAAGGCATAAAAATAAAAGAAGGTAGTATTTTTTATTCATTTATTGGAGCACTTAAATTAGACGCGTCAAAGATATTAAATCCCAATCAATAAATATATATTTAATGTTAATTTTGGTAGAATTAATAAATATTTTATAATAAAAGGTGTATTAAAACAGAAAATACTGAAAAATTTTAAGCAAATTTTAATATCAGTATAATTTAAAACAGAGAATTGTTTTCAAGATTTTCAAAATAAGTGTCAATTTCCAAGGCATTTGAGCTTGCAGCAGCTACGGCAAGTTTATCACAAAGCTCATTTTCAAAATGTCCCGCATGACCTTTAATCCAGTGCATTTTTGGTTTGTGTATATTGTATAAAGCCACAAATTTTTGCCAGAGATCCGGGTTTTTCACATTCTTCCAGCCTCTTTTTATCCACCCGGCCAGCCAGTTTTGGTTGATAGCGTCTGCAACATATTTACTATCGGTATAAACGTGAATGTCATTGTCCGGAGATTTCAGTTTTTCCAGGGCGGTGATTACGGCAAGAAGTTCCATCCTGTTGTTGGTGGTTTTCCGAAAGCCTTTGGAGAATGTTTTCTGATAGTTTTTTTCGGGAACACGCATGAGAATTCCATATCCGCCTTTTCCGGGATTTCCGCTGCAAGCTCCGTCGGTGTATATTTCGATTCTCATATTTAAGTGGAGGGTGAGGTTTAGTTTAAGGTTAATTATTATTTTAGGTTTAATTTTAATCTCAACCTAAATCTTAGCCTTAAAATTAAAAAGGAAAATCATCCTCATCATCAAAATCATTCATAGAAGATCCTGATAGTTTAGAATTGTCCGGAAGGTCAAAAGCTGCACCCGGCTGAATTGTTGTTTTAATTTTATCAAAACCACTTGGTTCATTTGATCCTAGACCAGAAGGATATCCGCCACCGTTTCCTCCATTGAATGCCGCTTCGATATTATCAAATTTAGCAAAATGTTTTAAGAAAGATAAACGCACATCGGCTGTCGCACCATTCCTGTGTTTTGCGATAATAAGTTCGGCCTGGTTTTCCGTTGAGGTTTCCTGTCCTTCGTCGTCGTTATCCCAAACTGTAATTTTATAATATTCCGGTCTGAAGATGAAAGATACAATATCCGCATCCTGCTCAATGGCTCCGGATTCCCTAAGGTCTGAAAGCTGAGGTCTTTTTCCCGGGCGCGTTTCCACACTTCTGGAAAGCTGCGAAAGGGCAATTACCGGAACGTTCAGTTCTTTTGCGATGGCTTTTAATGAACGGGAAATCATGGAAATCTCCTGCTCACGGTTTCCGGTTCCTTTTCCACCACCACCGGCTGTCATCAGCTGAAGATAATCGACCATGATAAGTCTTACTCCATGCTGCATTACCAGTCTTCGGCATTTTGCACGGAAGTCGAATATGGAAAGGGAAGGAGTTTCGTCGATATATAAAGGAGCGTTTTCCAATTCGGACACGTTAGAGAATAGTCTTTGCCATTCTTCATCGTCCAGCGTTCCTTTTCTTAATTTTTCTGATGAGATTCTTGTTTCGGAAGCAATCATCCTGGTGATAAGCTGTACCGAAGCCATCTCCAGGGAGAATAAAGCCATTGGAATTTTGTGGCCTACAGCAATATTTCTTGCCATCGAAAGAAGAAATGCGGTTTTACCCATCGCCGGACGTGCCGCGATGATGATAAGGTCGGAATTTTGCCAACCCCCGGTTTCTTTATCCACATCCCGGAATCCTGAAGGTACTCCGGAAAGTCCTTCTTTGTCTTTAAGGGATTTGATGGTCTCGATTGCCTGTTTTACTAATGAATTTGCAGTGTCGAATCCTTTTTTGATCGTCCCGTTGGTGATTTCAAAAAAAGACTGTTCTGCTTTATCTAAAAGTTCGAAAACGTCTGTTGATTCTTTATAGGAAGCATCGATTACGTTTGCGGAAACGTTTATTAAGCTTCTTAAAATATATTTTTCAAGAATAACGCGTACATGATATTCAATGTGAGCAGATGAGCTTACTCCCATTGTAAGATCGATAATATAGCTGTCTCCACCCGCTGAACTTAATTTTTCGTCTTTCTTTAAGGCCTGAATGATGGTCATTAAATCGACAGGCTGATTGCCTTCATATAATTTTAAAATGGTAGAAAAAATCACCTGATGTCTCGGATCGTAGAAAACTTCAGGGGTAAGCAAGTCGATGGAGTGATCAAGCCCCTTTTTGTCGATCAAAAAAGTACCGATAACCAGTCTCTCGAACTCCAGTGCATTGGGAGGCATTTTCCCGTCTGCAATAGAGAGCTCTTTTGCAAAGTTTCCGTTCGTCAAAGAAGATAGTGTTTCTTTCTGCGCCATAGTTTTGCAAATATAGTTTTTTTGAAAAGTAAATGAAAAATAGTAATCAAGATTTTAGTGTTAATAAGTCTAAGATGTTAGCATTGAAAGGCTTTTTCTTCGTGCATAAAAAAATCACCTCAAGATTGAGGTGATTTAAATATTTGAAAATTAATATTTCAATTAGTCGATATTTTTTACCAATACCCATCCACTGTATTTTGTTTCGGTATGGTTTTTATCGTTTTCTGTCCACGAGATAGTGTACCAATAAGTTCCTGTGACGATTTTCTTACCACCGGAAGTACCGTCCCAAGTAAAGTCTCTGATTTTATCTGCCTGGTACAACATGTTTCCGTATCTGTCATAAACAGTGAAGACCAAATTCTTCTTATACGCCAAAGCAGAATAATCAATATAATCATTTTTGTTGTCTCCGTTTGGAGTAATTGCGTTGAGGAGGTTCGGAACTGTTACCTGAACATCAATAGGGTTACAATCGTAAGAATCTTTTACATATACTTTGTTTTCACCTCTTGGAAGACCTGTGAATACGTTGGAATCCTGCCAGTTGGTGCCATCCAAAGAATATTGATAAGGTGCTTTTCCTCCCGAAACATTCACCGTGAATGAATCGTTTGTAATATCTATGCTTGTGATTACAGGTTGAACTGAAGCATTAACATGTACTTCCTGTAAAGTCCAACATTTTCCGGTTTTTAATTTTACCCAATAAGCACCGGCACCCACATTTGTAATTGACTGTGTTGTTGCTCCTGTGTTCCATTCGTAACCATCAAATCCAGGGCCTGCGTCTAGCGTTGTTTTATCTTCTATACAAATGATCTTATCTTTAAGAACATTAGATTTTACAGGTGGCAAAACTTTCAGGGTGATTTTCGCAATTGCATAACAGTCGTTTTCGTTCATTACTCTTACATAAACTACACCTGTTATTGAAATATATGCTGCCGGATTTAAAATTTCATTGGTCCCCGCAATAGCATCTACCTGAGTCTTGTAGTACTTTTTAGTCATTCCGTTTTGGGAATTCACATTGGCAAGGGTAAGATCGAATGAAGCCGTTGTAATTGCTGTTTCTATATAGCAAGATTCAAGAGTTGCATCATTTACTACCACAACAGGATGGAATTTTAATGTAATTTCTGCATCATCTGAACATCCGTCTGAAGTTGTCACTCTTACATAGACTATTTTCTCTCCCGAAACATAAGCAGTCGGGTTGGTGATTTCATTTGTCCCGGCTGTTAAATCAGCCATTGTAGGATAGTATTTTTTAGTAAGATTAGTTCCGGAATAAACGTCTGCTAATGTCAGGTTATAAGTCGCGGTTCCTGCACCATTATTGTTACATTCAAAAAGAGTATCATCACGTACGACAATATTTCCTGTTTTGAATTTGAATTTCCCAACCTGGAAACACCCGTTGATAGGGTTTGTAGGGTTTGTGGGATCTGTATATTTTAATCTGTAATAATATATATCCGTAGCGTTCACCATCATTGGTGCTGTAATTGGTGCATTTCCTGTAATAGCATCATTACCGTTTAAGTGATAGCTTACTGTAAAGTTCGGATTACCATTAATAATTCCAGTTGATAAAGTACTGAAATCAAACATTGTTGGTAATGAGCATTTTAGAATTTCATTCGGGTCAGCAGGGTTTGCTGCAGGTACACCAGGAGGAATGAAAGGGTTTGGTGTCAATGTAGGATCAGTAAATGCCGATGTCAATGTAGCCGTACCTCCCCAAGTCATTGAAAACCCTAAAGTATTGTGGCTGTAGTTATCAACGATTAATACATAAGTTTCTCCGGCATTTACGTTCATTGGCGGGTTATATCCTGCATTTGGTGCACTTGGCGGGTTGTCTGATAATCCTGTAGGATTTGGCCATTGCCCAGTCATCCCTGCAAAATTACAGGTTATCGGCGCACCTAAATTACCACATGTAGGGCTCGGTCCCCAAACTGCCCAGTCATAATCGGCTGAATTGCCGGGTGCAGTTGATGGTAAATTGGGGTTTACATTCGGGGTGATCTCAAAAGTTAATGTCCCTGATGTAGCCACTGTAAATGTGTACCATACTGAATAATGTTCACCTCCTTTAAGACAAAGATCAGCAGGAACAGAGTCTGGAGGACCCGGAAAATCTACCACGGTTCCAGGGCCGGAAGGGTCATAAGAAATATTTGAGTTTCCACATACCGGAATCGCAGTAATACAATCTGATTGTGAGAAATACATCTGTGATAAAAACAAAACAATCAGTAGTAATAACTTCTTCATTAGAAATGATTTTTATAAATATTATTATTGAATTATTTATTAAGTGAAAAAAACCGCTTGAAAAAGCGGTTTTTTCCTTAGTATTTATAGATTATTCTCTATTTTTTACCATTATCCATCCTGAGAATTTGAATGGAGTATTCTTCTTGTCATTTTCATTCCAAGTTACCGAATACCAGTATGTTCCTGTAGGTACTTTTTTACCTCCTGTGGTACCGTCCCATCTAAATCCTGAAAGTTTATCGGCCTGGCCTACTTTTCCTCCATATCTGTCATAGATACTTAGTACTAAGTTTTGCTTGCCTGCCAATGCAGAATAGTCGATTACATCATTTACACCATCACCGTTTGGAGTAATTACATTTACCAGATTAGGAACTACAATTGTTACCGTAATAGGATCACAATCATAAGCGTCTTTTAAATAGACCATATTATCGCCTCTCGGTACATTCGTAAATACGTTAGAATCTTGCCAGTTGATATTATCCATTGAATATTGATAAGGTGGAGTTCCACCTACAGCGTTCACTGTAACAGTATTGTTTACAATATCAATGAGTGAAATAACCGGCTGCTCGGAAGCATATACTTTTACAGTCTGTCTTGTAATACAAGTTCCTGTTTTAAGGTCTACCCAATATGTACCAACCGTCACATTATTTATAGATTGTGTTGTAGCACCCGTGCTCCATGCGTATCCTGTGAATCCAGGTCCTGCGTCTAATGTTGTTTTATCTTCAATACAGATGATTTTATCTTCCAAAACATTAGAATATACCGGAGGAAGTACAATAAGAGTCACTTTAGCCACTCCGTAACATCCGTTTGCGTTGGTTACTTTGATGAAAACCACTCCATTTGGAGAGATATAAGCTGTAGGGTTTAAAATTTCATTTGTTCCGGCTATGGCATCTGCAAGAGACGGATAATAAGTTTTTGTACCTGTTTGTGTAGTTACAGCTGCAGTTGTCAGATTAAATAATGCTGTAGAAGGATTAGTTTCGATGAAGCAAGACCTTAAAGTAGCCTCAGTTACTACCACTTGAGGATAGAAGTTTAATGTAATCTGAGCAGTATCAGAACAGCCCTGCAATGTTGTTACATTTACAAAAACAGTACCTGTAGAAGATGTAAAGTTGGCTGGGTTTAGAATTTCATTCGTTCCGGCAAGAAGATCAGCCATTGTAGGATAATACTTTTTAATAGCTGTAGGATCTGTTGGCAAAACATTCGCTGATGTTAAGTCATAAATTCCCGTACCATTATTATTATTGTTACAAGCTGTTAATGTAACATCAACTGCTGTGATGTTTCCTTGCTTAAATTTGAATGTTCCTGTTTGTTTACATTTGCTGATCGGGCTATTAGGATTTGTGACGTCCACATAGCTGATACTGTAGTAATATACAGTGGTTGTATTTACTACCTGAGGAGCAATAATAGGATTGTTGCCTGTAAGAGCATCATTAGAGCTTGTATGGTAGCTTACCTGGAAATTAGGATTTCCATTGATGATTCCGGCTGATAATGTTGAAAAATCAAAAGTAGCAGGATCAGAACATACAATTACTTCATTCGGTCCACCCGGAGTTGCATTTGGAACACCCGGTGTAATGAATGGATTCGGCTGAATGGCTGATGTAAACGGAGAAGACAGAGTAGCGGTACCACCCCAGCTCAATACAAAACCATTGGTATTGGCTGAGAAGTTATCTACTACCAAATAATATGTTTCTCCGGCCACTACGTCCAGATATCTGCAAAAACCATCACCTCCTGCACCTTCCGTAAGGTCGGTAGCAGTCATATTCAATCCTGTAAGCACTCCGCTTGCAGTAGATGCATAAGAACATCTTAATGGTGAGCCTAAGCTTCCACATTGTTTATTAGGCCCGAAAACAGCCCAGTCATAATCCGTATTTATAGGATTGGCTGGATTCACGTTTGGCGTAATTAAAAATGTAAGCGTTCCGCTTGTAGAAGCTGTAAAGGTATACCATACGGAAAAATGTTCCAATGAAAGACATCCTCCACCAAGAGGGTTCTCCTGAACATTTCCGAATCCGCTCGGAGTATAGGAAATATTAGAATTTCCGCAGACAGCGAGAGCGGAAGTACAGTCCGACTGTGCGTAAAATATCTGGGCAAAGAGACCCAGAAAAATTAGTAAAGTTTTTTTCATGTAGGGGAAATTTTATATCAACAAATATAAAAAATTATTAATCGTAAATTAAAGTTTTTAAGATTTATTTAATAAAAACGTGTATATTGTCTTAATATTGCATTTTTCTCAATTTAGAATTTGTACTTCCTACGATCAGAGCGATAAGTACCGTCATTGTTCCTCCAAAGACCACAGATCGCACTACGCCTAGTAATTTTGCCATCAATCCGCTTTCAAACTGTCCCATCTCGTTGCTGGACATTATAAAAATTGAATTCACACTTAAAACCCTGCCTCGGATATGATCCGGAGTTTTTAGCTGAACGATTGTTCCTCTGATCACTACCGATATTCCATCCAGCATTCCACTTAATACCAAAAACATAAACGACAGCCAATACAAATGTGATAATCCGAAACCGATGATACAAATCCCGAATCCCGTTACCACGCCAAGCAAAATCTTGCCTTGATTTTTTCTTAACGGAATAATTGATAAAATCGTAATAATACACATTGATCCAATATCAGATGCGGCATTCAATAAACCGAAGCCTTCTGCACCTACCTTTAAAATATCGGTTGCATATACCGGAATCATCGCAACAGCACCTCCAAAAAGAACGGCAAACATGTCCAGGCAAAGCGCTCCCAAAATCTCCTTGGTTTTAAAAATATAGGAAATTCCTTCACGCATACTTTCCATAACGTTAATATTTTCTTTTTTGTATTCGGAAAATTGTTTTTTTAATTGAAAAAAGAACAAAGAGGCTATAAATATTAATAAAATTATGACAACCAGTGTCCATTTTACACCAAAGTACCCGATTAAAAAGCCACCTATCGCATGGCCACAAACGGAAGAAATAAGAAATGTAGCCTGATTTATGGTTACTGCATTCGGAAGGTTTTCTTTTTTTACGATTTTCGGAATCATTGACGGAACAATAGGCCCGATAAAAGCTCGAGCAATACCTGTAAAGAAAATTACGCCATATATAAAATAAGTAATCTGATGTCCCGTAAAATGCAATTCTACGTTAAGAAAAGCAGGAATTAATAATAATCCTATTAAAAAAATATAAGCATAATTACAAATAAGAAGAAGTCTTTTCTTTTCATTCGTATCAATCACATGACCCGCATACAGCGCACAGCTTACCGCCGGAATTACCTCCGAAAGCCCGATTAAACCTATGGAAAAAGGATCTTTTGTTAGCTGGTAGACCCACCATCCCAGTAAAGTAGCGAGCATCCTGAAGGCCAAAACAATAAAAAATCTTCCGGTAAGAAGATTCCTGAATTCGACATTTTTTAACGTCTGTAGCGGGGTAAACGAAATCATTCAACAAAAATAGCCTCAAATATTGATTTAAGGCTAGTAATATCTTATTTTTTTAAATGATAAATTAAATAGGACCTAAAAGATAAAATCTATTAGTTATCCGCTCTCGAAGAACTCAAAACCAATGCTGCAACACCTGCTGCACCGATTACCACAGCACCTGCCGTTGTTCTCGCCTTTCTGCTGTCTCTTACCGCAGCAACGTTAGATTTTGGAATGATCACTTCCGCACTGTCTTTTTTTCCGGCTGTCCCAATCAGGTTATCGCCATCTACATTACGGAATAACATTCTTTGATTTTTAGAACCGTCCTTCATTGTAACTACATACATTCTTCCGGCTTGTAAATTAGAATAATCATTTTTCGAAATGTCTTCTGAGTATTTTGTAGTTGCACAAGATGAAATTACAAATAACGACGTCAATAAAGATGATTTTAAAAGTACAGATGCTCTCATTATTATTTTTTAGTTTTCCAAATTTATAATTTTTTTCGAATATACGTTTCCGGAATTGAAAAAATCTGTTTAAAGTTTATAAATTTCTAATAAATCTGCGATTTTTCTATCATTCCCAAGTCTTGGGATTTTGTTTTGCCCGCCCAGTTTTCCCTGGGATTTTGCATATTCATGGAAGGCATTTTTCTTTAAAGTGGAAATATGCAGTTTTTGCAAAATATTTCCTGAAATTAGATCATCGTAATAAGTATTTCGTTTTCTGAGCTGCTCATCCAGTTCATTTTTAAAGAGATCTAAATTTTCCGGTTCTTTTTCAAATTCTATAAACCATTCATGATACGGAAGCCCTTCGTTTGGGTTCACTTGTGGAGCCAGATGAAACTCTGTGATTTGGGCCGGATATTTTTCTAGCGTTGCCTTAAGGGCTTCTTCCACTTCAAAAGCAATCACATGTTCTCCGAAAGCCGAGGTGAAATGCTTCGTTCTTCCGCTTACCAGAATTCTGTATGGTTTTTTATCAATAAATCTTACAACGTCACCGATAGAATAAGCCCACAACCCTGAATTTGTCGTTAAAATTAAAGCATAATCTTTATGAAGCTCCACTTCTTTTAAAGTTAATCTTCTCGCGTCCAGCTTGCCATATTCTTCCAACGGAATAAATTCATAGAAAATACCATGATTGGTTAAAAGTAATAATCCTTCTTTCGTATAATCATCCTGAAACGCAAAAAAACCTTCCGAAGCCGGAAATGTCTGTATAATATCCACTTTTCCACCCAGAAGTTCTTCCATTTTATCACGGTAAGGTTCGTAATTCACACCTCCGGTTACAATCAACTGAAGATTAGGGAAAATCTGTTTGATTTTTTTGCCGTTTTTTTCAATTAATTTTTCAAAATACATGATCAGCCACGGCGGAATTCCGGAAATAAGGGTCATGTTTTCTTTTTCAGTTTCCACCACAATTTTATCAACCTTTGCTTCCCAATCTTCCATAATGTTGGTTTCCCAGCTTGGAAGCCTGTTTTTCTGTAGGTAATTCGGGATATGATGCGCTACAATCCCAGAAAGACGACCGGTTTGTATTCCAAAAACTTCCTCTAATTCCGGGCTTCCCTGTAAGAAAATCATTTTTCCTTTTACAAAATCTGCATTATTTTTTTTAGCAATATAATGGAAGAGCGCGCTTTGGGCTCCTTTAATCTGAAAAGGCATTCCTTCTTTAGAAATCGGGATGTATTTTGAGCCGGAAGTGGTTCCCGAGGTTTTTGCAAAATATTCCGGAACATCTGTCCATAGAATATTGGCCTGTCCTCTTTTTACCCTTTCAATATAAGGTTTAAGATCTTCATAGTCAGCAATTTTCACTCTTTCCTGGAAGTCTTTTACAGATTTAATATTTTCAAAATCATGTTCCCTTCCAAAAAGAGTTTTTTTGGCCGTATTTACAAGAGACAATAATAGTTCTTCTTGATTTTTCTCTGCATTTTTCTTGAATTCATCAGCTTTTCGGACGTGATTTTTCGCCCAAACCAATGCCGCATTTTTCTTTAGGAAGTTTAACATGCTTCAAATTTATAAATAACTGAAGAAACTGCTGCAATTTTCATCAGATATGCAACAAAAAAACCGATGAATGTGTGATCATCGGTTCTACGAAATTTGATTATGAAAATACAACTATTGTTGAGTTTTACTTGTTTTCTTTGTATCTTTTGTCAAGAGTACCGTCTTTTTTTAATTTTTTATTTTCCTTATATCTTTTGTCTGGTGTTCCGTCTTTCTTCATTTTGGCTGTAGCAACTGTTGTTGCGGGCGCGGGCTTCGATGGTTTTACTGCTTTTACGGTTGGGTGGGAAGCTGCCGTTTTGGCGGCCGGAGCAGTTTGTTGCGCTGTTGCAAGTCCCAGTCCTAATACTAGGGACATTGCAGATAATAATTTTTTCATAAGAATTGTTTTGCTTGTTTTCTTGATTCAAAGTTATATAAAAATTGGATTGAAAGACTGATTTTTAGAAACTTAACTAAAGTTTATTACAGCTTAAAAAAAGATTAATTGATCACTGTAAAAAAACAAAAACCTGCTTTCCCTAATAAGAAAAGCAGGTCCTAACATATGTATGAAAAGTTGGTTAACGCGTACAGTTTGCTGTCCACGTACTGCCATCCTTTAAGTATAAAATTTTCAATTCATTATTATCAATTCTGATATACGATGTAGCTGTTGATCCTACCATTACCAAAGTGTGATCTCCTTCCTGGTTGAACTCGACTCCGTTCAGATCAGGGATACCGTTCGAGAAAGCGAAATTATACTTTGTACCACTTGCAATTTTTGTGACAAATACGCTTCCGTTATCCGTACTGATATCATTGTCACTGTCATTGTAGGAAATACTACCTCTGTATGTTCCTGCAAAAAAATCGTTGTTTGCTGGGTCGTCGTCATCGCTGCAAGATGAAAGCGAAGTGACGGCAAAAAATACCAACAGGAACAATCCTAAGATTCTAATTGCTTTTTTCATAATATATTTCTTTAATGGTTGATAGGGAAAATGTTCCAAATGAAATGCCATATGATTATTTTGAAACTATTTTAACTTTAAATTAAAAATTTTAGTAAAATATTAAGATTTATAGGGTTTTTAATGATTTATTTTAAATTTTGAATAATCTGTAATGTCACTTCAAAAGAAAAAAATATCCGTACCTTTGTGGAAATCAAACGGTTTCGGGAAGCTCCGAAATCGCTTTTGTCGTTTATATCATACTATTTATGCAGCTAAAAAACATCAATGAAAAATTTCTGCCTGACCTGCTTCAGAAAGAATTTGGCAAGGAGATTTTTATTCAATTGGAAAACAATCAACATATTTCTGTGAAGGGAAGTGCCGGATCTTCAGTTTCTATTTTTGTAGCTGAGCTTTTCCTCACACAGAAAAAACATATCCTTTATCTGGTTGATGATAAGGAAGACGCTTTATATGCCAATACGGAAATGGAAGATTTGTTGGGAAAAGACAAGATTTTGTACTTTCCCGCGACCCATCTGGAGCCATACCAGGTGGAGAAAACACAGAACGCGAATCTGGTGTTAAGGACAGATGCGATCAATAAACTTACCTCGGGCAAATCTCCAAAAGTAATTGTTGCTTATGCAGGCGCTTTATCGGAAAAAGTTTTAAAGAAAGAAGATTTTAAGGCAATTTCTCATCATATTAAAGTAGGCGACCAGCTTGATTTCGATTTTGTAGATGAATTGCTGAATCATTATAATTTCCAGCAGGCGGATTTCGTTTCCGAGCCGGGAGAATTCTCCGTGAGAGGTGGAATTGTTGACGTTTTTTCTTTCTCTAATGAAAAGCCATATCGTATCACATTTTTTGGAAATGAGGTTGAAAGTATTAAAACTTTTGACATAGAAACCCAGCTTTCTGTGGACAAAGTGAAAGATTTTCAGTTGGTTTCGAATATGAATTTTACGGTGACAGGAAGCCGCGTCTCATTACTTCAGCTGTTACCGAAAGAAAGTTTTGTAATTTCTAAAAACGGGATTGTAGGAATGCAGAAGCTGAAATCATTTTATGAAAAATCTCTTGAAAAATACGAAACGTTAAGCAAGGATATTGCACACAGATCCCCGCAGGAATTATTCATTTCCGATCAGGAGTTTTTATTTGATTATAAAAAATTTAAAACAGTTGATTTTGGAAGTGTCCCGATTGAAGGTCTGATAGAATTATCCGAAATAAAAGTTGAGCAAACCTCACAGCCTTCTTTTCATAAAAATTTTGAATTATTAATTGAGGACCTTGAAGGAAAGCAAAAAGAAGGTTTTGATACATGGATTTCTTTTTCATCCGAAAAACAAAAGGAAAGATTAGAATCTATCTTTGAGGAGCTCGAACATGAGCTTCCTTTTAAAAGCTTTAAATCTGAACTTCATGAAGGTTTTGTAGATAATGATCATAAATTGCTGGTGTACACCGACCACCAGATTTTCGACCGGTACCAAAGATATAAAGCAAAAAATACATTTGCAAAATCTGAGCAGCTTACCCTGAAAGATTTAATGTCGTTGAAAATAGGAGATTATATTGCTCATATTGACCACGGGATCGGAAAATTCATGGGATTGGTAAAGGTAAATAATGATGGCAAAATCCAGGAATGCTTTAAACTTACATATAAAAACGGAGATCTTTTATATGTAAGTATCCATTCGCTTCACAAAATTTCTAAGTACAACGGGCCTGAAGGCAGAGAAATTGTTTTAAGCAAGCTGGGATCACCTTCCTGGAAATCCTTAAAGCAAAAAACAAAAGCAAAAGTAAAACAGATTGCTTTTGACTTGATAAAATTATACGCTCAGAGAAAAACAGCGAAAGGTTTTTCCTATACTCCCGATTCTTATTTACAAAATGAATTGGAAGCAAGCTTCATCTACGAAGATACACCGGATCAGGAAAAAGCAACGATCGACGTAAAAAAAGATATGGAAGCCGATACGGTAATGGATCGTCTGGTTTGCGGAGACGTAGGTTTCGGTAAAACGGAAGTTGCAATTCGTGCAGCTTTCAAGGCGGCAACTGATGGAAAACAGGTTGCAGTATTGGTCCCGACCACAATTCTGGCGTTCCAGCATTACAGAAGCTTTAAAGAAAGATTAAAAGATTTCCCTGTCAATGTATCTTACATTAACCGCTTCAGATCAGCAAAACAAAAATCCGAAACCCTGGAAGCTCTTAAGAATGGAAAAGTAGACATTATAATAGGAACACATCAGCTGGCAAGCGCTTCCGTTAAGTTTAAAGATTTAGGATTATTAATTATTGATGAAGAACATAAATTCGGGGTTTCTGTAAAGGATAAATTAAAAACCTTAAAAAGCAATGTTGATACATTAACTCTTACAGCAACACCAATTCCGAGAACATTGCAGTTTTCCTTAATGGCTGCAAGAGATTTATCAGTAATAAAAACGCCACCGCCAAACAGGCAGCCGGTTGATACACAATTAATCGGTTTTAATGAAGAAATAATCCGTGATGCGGTTTCTTATGAAATCCAGCGCGATGGACAGGTCTACTTTATTAATAACAGGATTGAAAACCTTAAAGACATCGCAGGATTAATTCAGAGGCTTGTTCCGGATGCAAGAGTGATCACAGGTCATGGACAGATGGAAGGAAAGCATCTGGAGAAAAATGTCCTTGATTTTATGGAAGGAAAATATGACGTTTTAGTTTCTACAACGATCGTCGAAAGTGGAGTAGATGTTCCGAATGCCAACACTGTTTTCATTAATGATGCACAAAAATTCGGGATGGCGGATCTTCACCAGATGAGAGGAAGGGTAGGGCGAAGCAACAGGAAGGCTTTCTGTTATCTCATTACGCCGCCTTACGATATGATGACTTCCGATGCGAGGAAACGTCTGGAAGCCATTGAGCAGTTTTCAGATCTGGGGAGTGGTTTTCAGATTGCGATGAAAGACCTGGAGATCCGTGGTGCAGGAGATTTGCTGGGTGCCGAACAAAGTGGTTTTATTAATGAAATGGGATTTGAAACTTATCAGAAACTGATGCAGGAAGCTTTGGAAGAGTTGAAAGATGATCAGGAATTTGAAAATTTGTTTGAGAATGAAGAAGAAAGGAACAAATTGTTTAAAACTACCAAAGATGTCAATATTGATACGGATTTGGAGCTGATGCTGCCGGATTGGTATATCTCAAATACGGAAGAAAGATTATTGCTTTATCAAAAACTTGCTGAGATCGAAAACGAAGAAAATTTGTTAAAATTTGAATCTGAGTTAATAGACCGGTTCGGAAATTTACCAGATGAAGCAAAAAATTTATTAAAAAGTGTAAGCTTAAAATGGCTGGCTTCAGATATCGGCTTCGAAAAAATTGTAATGAAAAATGGGGTGTTTTTAGGGTACTTCCCGGGCAACCCACAAGATAAATTTTACCAGACAAACAAGTTTAAACACATAATCAACTACTTAACACGGAACCCTTCGGAAGCCCAATTGAAGGAGAAAGTAAGCAAGGATGGAAATCACCTTATGATGAGAAAAGACAAGGTAATAAATGTCGATGAGGTGAATTATCTACTAAAATCCATCTTAAAAGACAACTGAACCTAACATTTGTTAGTAGAAATAATTCTACTTTTCGCGATATGGGAAAATGCTGTAATCGATTAATATCTATTGATTTAAATCATAAAACTCTACTTTTTGTGTAAATTTTTATTTACCTTTGCAGTCCCTTATTATGAAAAAAACTGTGTATTGCTGCGTGGCTGGATTGTTGATATCAATCCAGATCCATGCGCAGGTGGGAGTTGGTACAAGTACCCCCAACTCTACTCTCGATGTAAACGGGAAAACCACCTTAAGAAAAGAACTTAGAGTAGGCGGTACTTCGACTACAGCTGGAAAGCCCGGCTTGAACGGCCAAGTATTGGTTTCGCAGGGAGAGGGTTTGCCTCCTGTCTGGAAATCTCTGAATGTTACCTTCATCGAAGAAGGACAATACAAACTGATAAATTCTTATTTATCATCAGATCAAGTGGGCGTTACAACCCTTTCTAATGGTGTTTTTGGCGATAGCGTTGAAAAAAACAGTGTCGGAGATGATATCAACGATACCAGCAAAGGAAAGTGGAAGAAAATAGCCGGCCTTGAAAACAATTTCACTGTAAAAAATGGCGAAAACAGACTTACTTACCAATTCCAGACAGGAGTTGAAATGAAGTCTTCTTCCGCAACTACATCACAGAACATCAGCTTCACTTGTGGTGTCTTCAGGAACAGTAAACTGGTAGCAGTACGTCCTGATAAAATCTCATCTACCAATAATTCTGAACGAGCAGGTATCCAGGATTATATTTTCACCTTGAATTATACGGAAAAGAATGTTCCGGTTGGGCCTCAGAAAATTGAGGTCGCGTGTAGGAAAATTAATGCATCCAACTCAAACGCCCAGTTTGCTATTGGAAGAAACGTGTCAAATACGAACACCGTTTCCAACGCATTTACTCTCGAGTCTATGATGAAAATTGATATTATAGAACGCGTAACCTACTAAAAAACAAAAAAAATAATTCATGAAAAATATAATTTCTATCCTATTTATCACAATAGGGTTATCACTCTCTGCGCAAATCGGAATCAAAACAGAATCTCCAAAAGCAATGCTAGATGTAAACGGAGACACGAATTTAAGAGGAAAACTTGCCGCTTTAGACGTAACAAACAATAGTCTTTCTGAAGGATCCGACGGACAGATTTTGGTTTCCCAAGGTGAAAATTATCCACCAACATGGAAAACATTGAGAATTCCTGAATACGAACCGAATAAGTTTTATTTAATTTTTAATAATTCATTTTCGGACGAAACAGGGATTTCATTCACAAGTTCTGAGGAATCTACAATTACTTCCAGATCTGCAACTTTTACCAAGAACAGAGCTTATTCAAATTTTACAAAATTTAAAAAAATTGCGGGGCTTTCCCAGGCTGTTAATATCTTCAGCACGGTAAGTAAGGCATATTTTCAGTTTGAAACCGTAGTTCATGCCAATTTTCCAGCAGCGGGAACTACAGATACTTCTATTGATTATGCCTGCGGAATTTTTGTTGATGATAAGCTGATTAATATGAGACAGGGAAATCTAAGAGCGAGTAGTGCAAGTAACACTTTTGTAATTCACAACCAGATCGGGCTTGTCGAAAACCTTGCAAAAGGAAATCATACGGTAAGTGTGGCTTGTTCAAGACTAGATTCTTATAATGTTGCAGACGGAACAGTTCTGGGGATTGGAAGAGCGGTGGCTTCAAACATTGATTCATTCATTGCACAATCTTCTCTGAAAGTGGATGTATATGAAGTTCCTCAAGTTTTTAACACAATTACAAACTAATACAAATGAAAAAGATAATATTAATCACAAATTTGTTTCTTGCTATTCTTTTTAACGCCCAAGTTGGAATTAATACACCAACACCGGTGAATATGCTCGACATTAATGGAGATCTTAACGTGAGAAAAGAATTAAGAACCGGAGGAACAAGTACTGTAAAAGGGTCTGCAGGGGTCGCCGGAACAATTTTCCATAACAGCTCTACTTTAAATGTAAATGACTGGAAGAATATAAAAGTGGCCGATGGGCTAACGAGTATGTCTTTATTCCAGATGAATACAATGGAAGATAAAGCAGGGGTGTCATTCTCCGGGAATAACGGATCAACTTCCCCATACGATGAAGGAGCTACAATAACAACTGCATGGTCTGTACTTACAGGAACTCAGGCAACCTTCTCAATTACAAACGCTACCAATAAAGTAACATTCAATTTCCAGACAACAGCTCAGAAAACAGGAAATGGAGACGAATCTACAAGTTTTGCATGCGGAATTTTTGTTGATAATAAGTTGAGAGCGGTAAGAACTGATGTGATCGTTGGGGGGGATGGAACAAATAAGATTTTCAACCTTAATGCCACGCTTTCCAATCTGACTCCCAAAAATAATTACACTGTAAAAGCAGCCTGTACAAAAAGAAATATCAATAATAATACGTTAGGAATCGGAAAGGCGGTAAACCCGGAGTTTCTGAATGCTGACATGTCGCAATCTGTGTTGACAATGTCGGTTTTGCAGCCTTACTAATTTTTTCATAAATAAATGGTAATTTTAAATCTAAAAGCGAAAGTTTTTAGATTTTTTTATATAATTATGCTATTTATTTGAAGATTTTAATTCCTTCGTAAGGGAAAATCAATTATATTTGACGGCATTAAATTTAATTATATGATAAAAAAATACTTTCTTTCAACCTTTGCTGCTTTAGCGCTTGGATTTGCGGTATCTTGTGATAATACAACAGACGATCCGCCAAGCCAGAACAATACCAATCCCGGAGGATCTACCATTACAGGCCCTAGAATTTTGAGTAAAGTAACAAGCGGAACCAAAGACACTGAAGAATATATTACAACGATAGGAGGCGCCCTTGCTGAGGCTTACATCAGAGATGCGGGATCTACCAATACAATTGCTGCAACGATAACGTATACAGGAGATAAAATCACAAAAATCAGATATCAGGATAATGTAAATCCGCATGTTGTGGATAATTTGTATACCATTACCTATGCCAATGGGAAAATGTCTGAAATTTCTATGGATCAAACAGCTATGTCTATTACGAACCATAGTGATTTCAGTGTTTTTTATGATGCCAACGGACAATTATACAGAATCGTAGAGAAGAAAAAAATGGGTGGAAGCACTTCATATACCCATTATGTGGAATATAAATTTACTTTTTCTGCAAGTAACGTAGTCAATCTGGATCATACGACCATGCTGATGAGCGGAGGAAATCCTGACACTTCTACAGCTGCTACTCAAACCTATGCGTATGACAATTTCGACGGCAAAATCAATCCTTATACAACATTACCAAAAGAATATTTTATGGTAACGGGTACTTTATTTCCGATCAATTTTCATATGCTTTCTACAAATAATGTTGGGAAGATTACCATTCACAGTCCGGGAGCACCTTCGATACCTATTCCGAAAGGCTACCTTTACGATTCTCAAAATTATCCGGTTTCAGATCAGAGCCAGGCAATTAAATATGTATATAAACCGTTATAAGTTTAAATAAATTTTTGACAGTTTTAATGTAATATTAATAAATATATACTTTTTATTTAAAAAAAAATTATATTTGTGAAAAAATAAATAATCCCCTTTGGAATGAAACGACTTTTTTATTTTATTTTATTGTTAGTTGGTGTTTCTACGATCCATTCTTGTAAAGATTTATTAGATGAAGACGGGAATCCATTAATTGATATTAATGACAACACAGGGCTAAACGGCCCAAGAGCCTTATACAGAGAGATTACGGATTCAGATACATTAGCTACGTATTATTACAACGGGTTGCAGCTGTCAAGGGTAACAACTCCGGGATTTGATTCCGAATCAGTAACCGATGTAACGTACAGTGGAGATAAAGTCAGTAAAGTTACATTTAGAGGATTTTTAGATCTTGATAATGATGGAGATCTGGATATTGATAGTGTTTCTTACACTCAGTTATTTACTTATGGACCTACAGGAAGGCTGGAATCTATTTCAGAAAATCGGTTGACATTCCTTATTGATCCTATTCCGACTCCTCCAACAGTTACTCTAAGAAAAACCAAAACGCTTTACAAGCTGAAATACACCACAGCAACAAGCAAGTTGGATTCTATCATCATGACGACGGGAGAAGAAGATCCGGGAGTTACTTTCGAATATAAAAACTATTCTAAAACAAAATATGAATATATAGGAGACAATGTTTCTCGTGTAACCAGACATTACGGTGCTATGGCTGGAGGGGTATTCAGTCCGGCAATTGTGAAGTATGGATACGGGTATTCAAATTACGATGCCAGAATAAATCCATTTACATTGATACCTTTTGCTTACAAAGTTTCAAGGTTGTTGAATACAGAGATTAATGACGAAGAAAGCTGGATATTGTCGCCAAACAGTCCAAAAAGGCTTTCAATAACAGATCTTACACTTCCTATTCCTGTTCCGGCGGTATTCTCTACAGATTACAACTATGACAAGCAAACCTATATGACAAAAGGATATGGCGTAAATTATATCTACAAACCATTGTAAAATAATTTTAAAATAATATTTTTAAACTCAATCTTTCCGAAGGTTGAGTTTTTATTTTTAATGCTTTAATTTTGCAAAAAATTTCTCAATGAAATATTTAATAGTAGGTCTCGGAAACAAAGGCCCCGAATACGAAAATACACGTCACAATATAGGTTTCAAAGTAGCGGAAAAAATTGCGGAAACGCTGGAAGTTTCATTTAATGCAACAAACTTCGGCTGGATGGCTGATGGCAAATACAAAGGAAGAAGAGTATTGGTTTTAAAGCCGGATACTTACATGAATCTTTCCGGAAATGCCGTAAGATACTGGATGCAGAAAGAAAATATCCCTTTGGAAAATGTTTTGATCGTAACGGATGATCTGGCTTTACCCTTCGGAACTTTAAGGTTAAAGGGAAAAGGTTCAGACGCGGGACACAACGGACTTAAAAACATCAACGAAGTTCTTCAGACGCAGAATTATGCACGTTTGCGTTTCGGAATCTCTGCGGACTTTTCGGAAGGACGACAGATTGATTACGTTCTCGGAACCTGGAATGAAGAAGAAACGGAAAAACTTCAGGAGCGGATTGAGAAATTCTCCAAAGCATGTCTCTCGTTTGTTTTTGCAGGGATTGGCAATACAATGTCTGCCTTTAACGGAAAATAAATATGTCTCAATAAATAAAAACCTCTTAAACGGAGGTTTTGTTATTTATAAACCACAATATCTTTCACTACTTTTTTCTCAAAAAAATTCTTTTCGCTTACTGTAAAGCGGTAATTATGTTCTTGTTCAAAAAACTCAATCGGGGTATTCGGGATATTATCAGCCCTCCAGGTGATGATTAAAGTAGCTTGATTGCCGGAACTGACATCTTTATTCGAAAACGTGAACATTGTGCTCTGTAAAGGCTTGTTTGGGTCTTCATTAATGTCGGATTTTGCTTTCTTCGGCTGTAGTTGAGTCATGTCTTTTAAAAGCAGCGAAAATGGCTTACCAATATACTTTTCCTTATTGGTTTCAAATCTTTTGATATACGCCAAAGTGTCGCTTACTGTTTTCTGTGCCTTCAAAAACGGATTAAAGTAAAATAAAAACAAAAACGGGAGTATAGTAAGCTGTATTTTCATAAGAAATTAAAATTCTGAATATCAAAAATAGGTTTTTTTGGAGCTTTTTCCCGCTTTCCGCTGCAATCTTTTTTTTCAAAAAAGGATTTCCGCTGCAATCGGGGCTAGGGTAGCAGGATTGGTAGCTTCGGGAGCCTCAGCCACCACACAGCTTTCAGCCTTTAAGTACAAAGGTCCATCAATACTGAATTTAATAAAAAAAGGCCATCGAATTTCGGTGGCCTTTACGGTTATACTTTAAAAACTAATTTCCAATCTGTTTGACTATAACATTTAATTACAGTCTGTTGTGAATGTCTGAAAATGTGGAATTTCTTATAACCACGTTACAGCACCTGTTTCAACGTCGTAATTGGCTCCAACAATTTTAATTTTACCTTCTTCTTCAAGCTTTTTCAGCGTCGAGCTCTGCTTACGGATATCCTCGATGGCATTTTTTACGTTTTGCTGATTCAGTCTTTCTAAAAGTGAAGTGTTTTTTGACGAGCGCTCCTCTCCTTCTTCAATCACCTCAGTAATGATAGGGTCAAAATGATTGACCAGATGATTAAGATTGTCCATTCCCAATCCTTCGATTTGTGCTGCATCCAAACCTCCTTTCAAGGCACCGCATTTAGTGTGTCCTAAAACCACGATCAGCTTGGAACCGGCAACATTACAGCCGAATTCCATTGATCCCAAAATATCCTGATTTACAAAATTACCTGCAATTCTGATACTGAAAACATCTCCCAATCCCTGATCAAAGATAAGTTCCGCAGAAGTACGGCTATCTATACAGCTCAAAACCACTGCAAAAGGCCATTGCCCTTCGCGGGTGGCATTTACCTGCTCAAGAAGGTCTCTGTTGGCTTTAAGGTTGTTTACGAATCTTTGGTTTCCTTCCTTTAAAAATTCTAATGCTTTTTCAGGAGTAATGGTTGACTGAGTTTCGTATGTATGTGCTTTCATTATTTTATTTATTTTTGAAATATTATTTATTTAAAGTTAAAAAATTATTGTGAAGAGCTTACATAGCCCTTCTGTGCGTAATCAGAATGTGAGAATCTTCATCCCTTTCATAATCTCTGTACGATGTTTTGAAACCTAGAAGCTCTACATTAATATCTTCTTCTTTTGCACGGATATTGGCAAAATCCTGAATCATTTCCAAAACATCCGTCGCAATGTACGAAGTCCCTCTCGCATCAATAGTTACGGTAGAATTTGGCTTGATGTTTTTCAGTGTTTTTTTAATTGCTGCTTTGTTTAAGAACGATACTTCTTCAGCAAGCTTCATATTGATTTCATCTGCGTCGTCCAGTTTTTCTCTGCTCAGATAATAAGCTCTTTTCATATTTCCCTGAAGAATATAGAAAACCGAGATGGCAAGACCGATTCCAACACCTTTCAGTAAGTCAGTCGCCACAACTGCAACCACTGTTGCCACAAACGGAATAAACTGGAATTTTCCCAATTGCCAGAAGTGCTTGAAAGTAGCAGGTTTTGCTAATTTATATCCAACTAAAATTAATACCGCTGCAAGTGTAGCAAACGGAATTAGATTTAAGAGTACAGGAATTGACAATACACAAATTAAAAGCAAAGTTCCGTGAATGATTGTTGATATTTTTGAAGTAGCACCGGCATTGGCATTGGCAGAACTTCTCACAACCACTGAAGTCATCGGAAGTCCTCCGATAAATGCGCTTATAAGATTTCCGATTCCCTGAGCTTTTAATTCCAGATTGGTATCTGTTATTCTTCTCTGACGATCCAGCCTGTCGGAAGCCTCGATACAAAGTAACGTTTCAATAGATGCAACAACAGCAATAGTAGCACCTGTAAGCCAGACTTTTCCATTAGTAAAACCTGAAAAATCAGGAAGAGTAATAAAATTTTTAAAATCATCCAATGACTTTGGTACGGGCAAAGAAACCAAATGTTGAGATCCTATTGCTAATGAGCTTCCTGTCATCTTGAAAACCTCGTTTAATAAAATCCCTACAACTACCGCCACCAAAGCTCCTGGAAGCATTTTAAATCTTTTTAAAGCCGGGAATTTATCCCAAGCAATAAGAATAGCAACGGAAACCACGGTAACAATAATGGCTCCCGGATGAATAGCCCCGAATAATTCTGTAAAATACCCGAAGTTTAAGCCATTATCAAAGATAGACTCATGGCCTTCATAATCTTTATCAAACCCCATCGCATGAGGAATTTGTTTTAAAATGATAATAATACCGATGGCAGCAAGCATTCCTTCGATTACATTGTTCGGAAAATAGTTGGAAATACTTCCTGCCCGAATGAATCCTAAAATTAACTGAATAAGTCCTGCGATCATCCCCGCACAAAGGAAAAGCTCAAATGCGCCAAGATCTGTAATAGCGGTTAAAACAATAGCCGTTAAACCTGCAGCCGGTCCTGAAACCGAAATATTTGAATTACTCATGGCTCCTACCACCAAACCGCCTACAATACCTGCAATAACACCTGATAACGGTGGTGCGCCCGAAGCCAAAGCAATTCCTAAACATAGCGGAAGTGCCACTAAAAATACAACGAGTCCTGAAGGGAAATTTTCCTTGATTCCTCCTATTAATGATGTTTTTTTCATGATATGAAACTGTGAAATTATAACCGAGATATCTGTCCTTTAATAAATCAATTATAAAAAGATTGGAAATTTAATTTTAAAGCATGTTTATTCGATATCAAAAAATGATATGAATATTATTTTAAATCTAACTTAAAAATTAAGCTTCCGGAGGCGGAGAAAATATCGTAAGTAAAGGCGAAAGATGAAAAGAATCATCTATCAGGATAAAAGATTTGCCCTGAAGATCAGGTCCAAAAAACTTAAGATAATCAAATACATCTAAAGTTTTCGGTAGTGTTTTTTCGTAAACTACAAAAGTTGAAGGATGAGAATGAGTTTCTTCTTCGCTGATCACAACATTGGTTCTTGTAAGATCCCAGCCGAAAACAGCAGCAATACCAGGTAATGCTGTAAAATTCAGGAAAAGCAGTAAAGTAACAATACTCCAGAATTTCATTTTTATTCTCTTTTATATGGAAAAACGATTAGTTTTTCTTTTTGCTCATAACCCAATCAGAACTTGTAAGGTTGTAGATCTTTTGGATGTCTTTCAGGATTTTTTCGAAATCAATCTCAAGATCAATAATCTTACCGGTTCTAAGGTCGAATACCCAGCCGTGAACAACAGGAAACTCTTCTAAAATATATCTTTCCTGCACACAGGCCATTTTGACCACATTGATGCATTGTTCCTGAACATTAAGCTCAACAAGCCTGTCATAGCGTTTACCTTCATCATTGATAGCGTCTAGTTCAGCCTGGTGCAATCTGTAAACATCACGGATATTTCTCAGCCAAGGGTTTAATAATCCCAGATCCTGAGGTGTCATCGCGGCTTTTACGCCGCCACAATTGTAATGTCCACAAACAATAATGTGTTTTACTTTCAAATGTTCCACAGCGTACTGAATTACGGCTGTTGAACTCATATCCAAAGTATTTATCACATTGGCGATGTTTCTGTGAACAAAAACTTCACCCGGATTTGTTCCCATCAACTCTTCTGCTGTAACTCTGCTGTCCGAGCATCCGATATATAAATAATCTGGATGTTGGGTTTTTGCTAATTCCTCGAAAAAAGCAGGGTTGTCGGCAACTTTTGATTCTACCCATTTCCTGTTGTTTTCGAAAATAACTTCGTACGATTGTGCCATAAATAAAATGTAAAGTTTTTGTAATTATTTATTTCGTATAAATTATTTTCAAAATCAATAGACCGAATCAATAATTATACAAAAATATAATTTTTAGAGAAAATGCAATTATTTTTAACAAAATTTAATATTAAAACATGTTTAAAATCATATAAACTTTAAAGTATGAAATATTGTTTTTCTGCTATTGTAAATTATAATTTAAACTGCAAAAATTAAGAGAATCAAAAAATTAGTATAAAAGCAACCTTTAATTGAAAAAAATATTTTATTAAATTTTGTTATTAATATAACCTTCGGTTGCATTCGGTTTAGGGAGAATATTTGCAGGATTTCCTATGACCACAGAATCATCCGGAACATCAAAATTCACATAAGAATTCGGACCTACCAGAACGTTGTTTCCAATGGTAATACCCCCGACGATCACAGCGTTTGGACCAATCCAGACTTCATCACCGATTACTGGGAAACCTGCATTTTTACCTCGGTTTTGCTGTCCGATGGTTACACCTTGTGCGATATTGCAGTTTTTCCCAATTTTAGCTTTAGGATTAATCACCAGGCTTCCCCAATGTCCCAAATAAAAGCCGTCTCCGATCTCTGTTTCAGGGTAAATCTGGAAACCATACTTGATTTGATGACGTCTGAGAACCAATCGCCAGAACAAGCCCCGCAAAGATTTCTTTTTATATTTCTGCGTCTGCCTTAAAATAAAAATAAAATGAAGATTGGGATTAATACATTTTGCCCAAATTTCGAATGTTGAAAGCCATTTTCCACTTTCCCTGTAGAAATCTTTTTGAAGAGTAGAATATTGATCTGCCATAGAACAAATGTAAGAAATCTGGTTTTGAAAAATTAGTTTTAATTATAATTCGTCTAAAATTGAAGTGATTTTATTCACTGAATTCTCAAGATTAAAAGGCATTTCGTAATCTTTCAGCTTTTCTGAATATTTTTCAAAAAATTCTGGTTCGGACAACGCTTTTTTCATTCCTTCATAAATCCCTTCTTCGGAATTTTCTACAATTAAACCTAATTCACCATTGTTTAACATTTCAGCCGATCCGGAAACTTCGGTGGAAATTATTTTCTTTTTCAGCGTAATCGCTTCAAATAATACCGTCGGAAATCCTTCATACCTCGAGCTTAAAATATAAAAATCTGCATTTTTAAAATAAGGATAAGGATTGTTCGTAAAACCAAGCATTGTCGCAGTTTTGTTTACACCAAGATCTGATTTTAGTTTTTTAATATTTTCGAAATCGTAGCCGTCGCCAACGATCAGGACTTTATGTTGAAAACCTTCATCCAAAAGCTTTTTGTGAACTTTCAATAACCTGTCGAAGCCTTTTTGGGGGAATACGGTTCCTACCGAAATAAAAGTTGGAATATTTTTATCAAATTCATAATTTAAAACGGGTTGATCCGCTTTTGCAGTGAATTCTTCCGTGTCTAACGGATTATAAATTTTTACAATTTTCTCTTTTTCGGCTTCATTTTTAGCTAAACTATGAAAAAGCTGTTCAATTTTTTCAGAGATTACCATGATTTTATCAAAACCGAAGAATTTCCTGATTTCATCATTGGTGTAGCCTTTCACTTGCGAAAGATCATTGTGGATCCAGACTACTTTTTTTGAACTTTTTATAGGCGAACCCAGAATTTCATCACGCATTCCGTGGATTGCAGCAAATTCGATGTCGTATTTTTTATTCTTTAATTTTCCTTTATACAGAAGATTTGGAAATTTTTTCAAAGTTCCCTGGTAAATTACCCGTGCCGCTTTCCTTGGAATTTCATGGGGGCGGTTTGTGGTGATCATTTCTCCTTTATTTAAATATAAAATAGTAATCCAATCCGGAACTTCCGGTAAATATTTTCCGGAATAAAGGTTTAATAATAAATCAATTTCGTATTTATCTTTCGGGAGATTTTTCAGAAATGTGACCAAGACTTTTTCGGCGCCACCGTGACGTAAAGACCCGATACGGATGAGGATTTTCTTTTTTTGAGACATAATTAGTCGATGACTATATTGTTTTTAAATAATTTCTTGTACATAAAATACTTAAATAAGGCTGGAAAGAAAATTATTAATAATAATTTAAAAATATGTTTTTTATGTGTTGTAAAATTATTAATTATATATTTATTAACCTCATCCTGGGTGATTTCTTTATGAGAATTGAATTGCGATTTAATAAAAGACTCCACTTCATTCTTCATCGTTACATTTTTCTGCGAAAGAGATTGATTGTTGTAAACTCTCCTGTAATGGCAAAAAGGAAACTTAAAATGTTTGAATTCAAATCCTAATACTGCGGCTCTGGAGAAAAAATCTCTATCTTCTGAATAAGATAAATTTTCATTAAACAATATTTTAGAAATCAGCTCCCTCCTAAATAACGTAGAAGAAGGAGTAAGCATGTTACTGATATACATTAATTGAAACTTTGAAAATTCACATTTTTTATGCAAAAATTTTGTATCTCCAAAAAACTGCAGGTCACAATATAAGACATCGTAAATAATATTATAATCTAAATAATTAATAGCATTATTAATTGTAGATAAAAGCTTGTCATCTGAATCAAGACATAAAATATATGTACCTTTTGCTCTTTTCAGTCCCACATTCCTACTCGCTGAAACCCCTGAATTTTCCTTGTGGATTATTACTGCATTGGGATTTTTATAATCTTGCAAAAAGTTTAAAAGTTCTGTGTCGGTAGATCCATCATTGATTATTATGACCTCGTAAGCATACTTGATTTGAGACTGCTCAATGCTCTCTAAACATTCCTTAACATAGTCTAAAGGAGTATTATAAACAGGAACTATTATTGAAAGTTTTAAAGTATTTTTTTCCATTGCTGTATTATTTTTTCTTTTTTCCAATTGTTGGTCTCTTCAAATGAAGATTTCATCATGTTATTAAGTAATGTTTCATCATGCGTAAGATTTTCAAGACTTTTTATAAAAGCTTGCTTGTCATGAAGAGGTATCAAAAAGCCATTTTCTTTACTGATAATGTCAGAAGGGCCATACGGACAATCGTAAGCAACCAAAACATTTGAAAAAAACATAGCCTGTATTAATATGGTAGGAAGCGCTTCCTCTGTTGAAGATAAGCAGTTGATTTTAGATATTTTTAAAAGGTTATATACTTCATCCATACTCCGATTTCCCCAAAGTTCAATTCTGGAATTTAGATTTTCATTAGCAACTTTTTCCCGAATCTTTTTTTCCTCTCTTCCTCCTCCTATGATTATTACTTTCCAATCTTTGGGAAGACAGGCTTTAGTGATAATGTCTATAAATTCACTGATGTTTTTTTCAGGATCAAGCCTTGCAATAAGAGAGATAATGTTTTTCTTTTCCTGCGGTTGAATAAAAGACTGTATTTCTATCTCATTATCCATAAGGTTATAAATTGTATGGGATTCCTTATTTATTTTCAAATAATGTTTTTCTCCCGGAATATTTGTGCTTACAACTGCTTTTAAATTTTGATAAAAAGGCCTCAGGGTTTTGTTCCAAAATATACCTCCTGAAGTATAGCTCATATGTTCCCAAGCAATTGTTTTTTTTGATAATTCTTTATCAATAGCAAGCATAGCTGATAATTTGTACCAGCAGGAAACTATTGTGTCATAATGATGATGATTGATTTTTAGCCATTTTTTTAAGACTTTATGAGATCCTAAATCATATAGATAAGAATGAAAATTGTAAATTTTTGGAACAAACTTGAAGTTTTTAATGATATAAGTCGCAAATTTTGAATATCTGTTCGCAAAAGAATCCGTATAATGCTTCTTTATTTTTTGATCAATAGGGTAAAAATCATCATGAGGTTCCATCAAGAAAAGTATTTCAATATCGTATCCCTGCCTGTACATGTCTGAGCAAAGATTACTAAGTACTTTTGAAACTCCGTTTGGCTTAATATTCTGGTAATAAATAAAAAGGACCTTTTTATTCTTTGTGGTTTTTTTCATCATTTTGTTTGGACAAAAATATAAAAAAATATTAATTAAGCTTTAAATAAAGGATTTGTAATTTTAGAAAAAAAATATTTCATTAGATTTGCATAAAGAAAAAATTCAGATGGAAGAAAAGGAAATTAAAGATCTTGTAATTGAAACTATTAAAGAATTCGTAGATAACAACGGGATTGAAACAGAAGAAATCACAGAAAGTCAAAGATTAATTGGAAGAGGTGGAATTTTTGATTCAATTGGTCTTGTAAATTTTTTGGTTGATCTTGAAGAGGTTTTGGAAGAAAAATACGACAGAGAGTTTAATCTTTCCAGTGAGGTGGCTATGTCCAGAACAACAAGCCCATTCCTAAACCCGGTAGAATTAACCAAGTTTATCTTAGAATTAGATGAAGAATAAAACCATTTTCATTACAGGAAACCGAAAGGGAATTGGCTTTCATCTTACACAATATTATCTTGAAAAAGGATATAACGTCTTGGGCTGCAGCAGATCGGAAAGCAGCTTTACCCATGAAAACTATCGCCATTATATTTGTGATGTAAGCGATGAAAGAGAAGTAAAACATGTGGTAAGAAAAGCCAAAAAAGAATTTGACGGAATAGATATTCTTATCAATAATGCAGGCTTGGCCTCGCTCAATCATTCTTTGCTGACACCGGGTTCTACGGTAAAAAAACTGTTTGAAACCAACTTCTACGGCAGTTTTTTCTTTGCTAAAGAATGTGCAAAAGTAATGAAGGATAAAGGAGGACGAATTGTGAATTTTTCCACAGTAGCCGTTCCCCTGAATCTGGAAGGAGAAATGATCTATGCCTCTTCAAAAGCCGCAGTAGAAAAAATGACCAAAATTCTGGCTAAAGAACTTGCCGCTTTCAATATTACAGTGAATGCAATCGGGCCTTCACCTGTTTATACAGACTTGATAAAAGTAGTTCCGAAAGATAAAATTGAAGAGCTTCTGAATCAGCAGGCGATCCATCGTTTGGGAGAATTAGAAGATGTAGAAAATGTAATTGATTTTTTCATCTCACCGAAAAGCAGCTTCATTACAGGTCAAATCATTTATTTAGGAGGATTATGAACATAAATCAGCTTAATAAATATTCAGGGTTAAGTATTATTGAGGAAAATGCAGTTCATACTTATGAAGAACTTGCCGGTCAGATTTCGCAGTATCAGAAGGGACTTTCAGAGAGAATTGTTTCCGGTGATGTGGTTGCTATTCAGTCGGATTACAGTTTTGAAAGTATTGCAACGCTTTTAGCAATTTCCCAGTTTCCATGCATTATTGTGCCGATAGTTCCAACAACGGATGCAGAATTACAAAACAAACTGAAGGCCTCAAATGCTACAAAAATTATCACATTTGAAGATAAAAAACTTGTCATCAAATCTCTTGAAAACGTAAATGACAAAAAGATTGATAAATACGATGAAATTACATCAAAAAATCAATCCGGGCTTGTTTTATTTTCAAGCGGTACGACAGGGCTGCCGAAGGTAATGGTCCACAATTTCAGTGAGCTTATTGAAGAATTCAAAGAACCTAAAAAACAAAAGAGCCTAAACTTTATTTTATTCCTTCTTTTTGATCATATTGGAGGGATCAACACGCTTT
>Ga0307412_10000152_pt1 | contig 50095 bp, 42 predicted proteins | sample DK1Cmetagenome_3_FD_203823 | JGI IMG/M metagenome (GOLD analysis project Ga0307412, IMG submission 203823) | Maize rhizosphere microbial communities from greenhouse at UC Davis, California, United States - DK15-C-1 | ecosystem: Host-associated > Plants > Roots > Rhizosphere > Soil | place: USA...
CCGTGCTGATCGGGTGTCGCGGCGCAACCGATCAGCACGGCGGTGTGGCCCTGGCGGCCAGTGCAGGCATGCAGGTGGCCGACGCCGCCCGCCGCGAACGCCAGGGGAATCTGATCAGGCAGGCGCTGGCCCGGCCAAAGGGCGTCGTGCGGATCGCCCATGACGATGGGGGATCCTGCGTAGTCGATATCAAGCTCGGCCTCCGCGACCGCTTCGTGGTGCCGCATGTCAGGATCGGCAAAGACCGTCCGGATCGCCACATCCCGTTCGCGGCGGGCGCGTTCCCCCTTGAGCATCTGTGCGCGTTCGGCGGCATCACCCGAGGCCATTACCTGGTCGGCCACGGGGCGCCGTTCGGCGTGATAGCTGTCAAGCAGCGCGTCGGAACAATGTCCCTGGCAAACCAGCGCAAGCTTCCAGCCCAGGTTGTAGGCATCTTGCAGGCCGGTGTTCATGCCATGCCCTTGCGCCGGGCTACAAGTGTGCGCAGCATCACCGGCCAGCAGCACGCGACCCGACCGGAAAGTCCGGGCAACCTTGGTGTGGCAATCGAAGCGCGTGGGATGCGAAATCTGGTCAAAGCGCGCCTCGGGCAGGTAGCGTTGCAAGGTGGCCAGCGCGTCGGCGACCAGATCGGATTGCGGGGAGCGGGGCCGAAGGTAGACGCGCCAGCGGCGGTCCGGCAGGGCCGTCAGAATGACGGGCGTCGGATCCAGATAGGCGTAGTTGGCTTCAAAGGACTCCGGCCATGCCGGGATGGCAGCATCGAACACGGCCCAAGGCTGGTGGATATCGTGGCCATCTTGTTCGATACCCATCAACGTGCGGACGGTGCTGTGGTGTCCGTCGCATCCGACGACCCATTGCGCTTGGACCTCTGCCCGCGTGCCCCGCTGATCGATCGTGGCCGTCACGCCATCGGGTTGGGCCGCCAAACCCACCAGCGTGGTGGCGCGCGTGACCGCGCCGCCGTGCGCGACGAGATAGTCGTGGAGGATGGATTCGGTGACTTCTTCCGAGATGCCGATATTGAAGGGATACCGGCTGCCGCACAGCGACAGGTCAATGTCGCCCAGCACGGCCCCATCGGCGTGAATACGGGCATGGCGCTGTTTGACGCCCAGGCGCAAGAGCGGGTCGGCGATGCCCAGTGCGTCCAGTATTTCGATTGATCGCGGATGCACGACGGTGGCGCGGTCCCAATCCATGGGTTGCTCGTGCGCGTCGATCAGCAAGCACTGGACGCCTCGCCGAACCAGCTCCACGGCGGTGAGCAGGCCGGCAGGGCCCGCGCCTACGACCAGAACGGTTGTCGCGATCATCATGGATCTCCCTGTGCGGGGTGGTCATCGGCGGGGGGGGCGTGCGTTACGCGATTCGCGTCTGGCGAAATTAGAGCAAGCGCGATGCCGCCGTCAACGGTTCCGAACTGCGCCGCATGGCTGAGGATCGGAAGACCGGTGCGGGCATACCAGACGCTGGCGCCATGAAAAAGGCCGCGGGATCAACGCCGCGGCCTTGTTCAGTGGTGCGGCGTCAGGCCCGCACGTACTCAGGTGACATCAATACGCGCCCATGTAGTCGCGCTTGCCGACTTCGATGCCGTTATGGCGCAGGATCGCGTAGGACGTCGTGATGTGGAAGAAGAACTGCGGCAGGCCGTAATGCAGCAGGTAGGCGCTGCCCGACAACTTCTTTTCTTTCGGGGTGCCCGGGCGCAGCACGATTTCCAGGGACGCGCTTTGCTCGAACTGTTCCGGCTTGAAGGAGCCGACATGCGCCAGGGTCTTGGCGATCAGGGCCTGCAGCTCGGCGAACGAGGGTTCGCCATCGGGCCACGACGGGACTTCCGCGCCGGCCAGGCGGGACGCGATGCCCTTGGCGAAGTCAGCGGCAATCTGCACCTGGCGCGATAGCGGAAACATGTCCGGGAACAGACGCGCGCCCAGGTAGGCGGACGGGTCGATGTTCTTTTCGGTGGCGTGGGCTTCGGCCTTCTTCAGCACGTCCGACAGGGCGGACAGCATTTGCTTGATGACGGGGACGGAAGCGTCGTACATAGGACTGGTCATGAGGGGGCTCGCAGAATGGGTGAAGCGGGCGCGGGGCAACCCGCGCGGCAGGCCCAAGACTACCAGCAATCGGCGACAGGATGGCGGCCTGCAGGATCCCTGCGGTCAGGGCCTTCAATGTGGCGGCGACGCGGGTCGAGCAATCCAGTTTGGGGAACACGCTTTCGACGTGGGCGCGCACCGTGCTGGACGCGCGGCCTGGTGCAAGGGGGATTCCTGCGCTGCCGGGCCCATGCCCAGCAGCGCGCCGTGCCGGCGGTTTGTCCTCTACCACTCAAATGTACTTTTTATGTTCCGTATTTCTTTGAAATAGCCGGGTTATCCCTAGTAATAGGGCACCTTTCGGGCGCGTTATAACCATGTTTGTATTTTTTTTGTATTTATGAACATGAAAATAGCTCTGATTGGATGTGGGGAAGTGGGCGAATGCTATGCGCAGGCGTGGGTGGCCGGCGGGCATTCCATCGTCGGCATCTGCGAACTGCGGCAGGACGCCGCGATGCAGGCGCGCGCGGCCTCGCACGGCAGCGTGTTGCACGCCGAACCCGGCCCCTGGCTGGCGCAAGCCGACATCGTGGTGTCGGCGGTCTTTGGTCACGCGGCGCTGCACGTTGCCGCGCAGGCGCTGCCGCATCTGCGCGGGGACGCGTCGTATGCCGATTTCACGACCGCAAGCGCGGCCGACATGCGCGCTGCCGCCGACATCGCCGCGCAACGCGGCGTGCCCTTTACCGACGTGGCAATCATGGGCGCCATTGCGCTGCTGGGCGCGCGCACGCCGCTGTTGTGCGCCGGCACGGGCGCACCGGCCGTGGCCGCCTTCACGCTGGCTTGCGGCGCGCCCGCGCAGGCGATCGAGGGCCAGGCGGGCGATGCCGTCCGCCTCAAGCTGTTGCGCAGCATCCTGACCAAAGGCATGGAAAGCCTGGCCGTCGAATGCCTGGTCGCGGCCGAAAGCATGGGCCTGCGGGCGTCGTTGTACGAAGTGCTGTCCGACATGGATCGGACGCCCCTGACGACATTCGTCGACTCGTTCGTGCGTTCGCATGTGTTGCATGCGCCGCGCCGTCTGGCCGAGGTGCGTGAAGCGCGCGAGCAATTGGTCGAGGCCGGCTTGCAGCCGCTGGTGCTGGATGGCGTCGAACGGCTCTTCGCCCGGACAGCCAAGGGTATCGAAGCGGCGCGCGACGCAGGCTCGTTCAACGTGCCCGATTCCGTCGCGGACCGGCTGGCATGGCTGACGCCCCTGGCGCGCCAATCCTGAATCCCGCAGAGCGGCCCCGAAGAGGGCCGCGACATTCCCGAATACAAGTGAGGAAGACAATGACATCCGTAAAGACTTTGCTGGCGTCGGCGCTGCTGGCGGCTTGCGCCGTGGCCAGCGCGGCCGATATGGGCTCGGCCCCCATCACGCTGATCTCTCCGTTTCCCCCGGGCGGCGGCACCGACACCTTGACCCGCATGATCGGCTCGGCCATCGCGCAGGACACGGGCTGGAACATCGTGGTCGAAAACAAGCCGGGCGCGGGCGGCAACCTGGCGCTTGACGCGACGGCGCGCGCCAAGCCCGACGGCCACACGCTGGTCATGGCGCAGACGGACAATATCGTGCTGAACCCGTGGCTCTATAACAAGCTCAGCTACGACACCTTCAAGGATTTCAAGCCGGTGGGCCTGGTGGCCTCGTCCCCCAGCGTGTTCGTGGTGGTGCCGGAATCCCCCTACAAGACGCTGGACGACGTGGTCAAGGCAGCGAAGGCGCGGCCGGGCCAGGTGTCGCTGGGCATCCCCGGCATCGGCGGCAGCGGCGACCTGATCGGCCATCTGTGGCGCAAGGCCGCGGGCATGGAGCTGATGCACGTGCCGTACCGTGGCTGGTCGCAGGCGTTCCCGGATCTGGCCAGCGGCCGCATCGACCTCTACACCGGATCCGTGGCGTCGCTGCTGCCTCAGATCCGCGGTGGCAAGGTCCGCGCGCTGGCCGTGGTGGCGGACGCCCGTTCGCCCGCCTTGCCCGATGTGCCGACCTTCGCGGAAAGCGGTTTCAAGACCATCAATCAAACGATCTGGTGGGGGTTGATGGCGCCCGGCAAGACGCCGGATGACGTGGTCGCGACGCTGAATCAGGCGCTGAACAAATCCCAGGCGCAACCGGACGTCGTGAAGAAGCTGGAAGACTCGGGCTACAGCGTCATGACGGGCACGCCGGCGGACCTGGGCAAACGCCATCGCGCCGACCATGACATCTTCGGCAAGGTCGTGCAGGAAGCCGGCATCCCGAAACAATGATCTTGCGAACCCCCCAGTTCAAGCACCAGGAGACCCCTAATGACCGGTTTTGATATCCATCCGCGCAAGCGCGCGGTCGCCAGCGAGTTTGTCGAGAAGTTCCGCAGCATCCCCGTCGCCAACATCAGCGACTGCATGTCGCGCATGACGGCCGGCGGCGCGCGCCTGCGTCCCATGCATGACGGCCATCCGCTGGCCGGCCCCGCGCTGACGGTGCGCACGCGCCCGGGCGACAACCTGCTGGTGCACAAGGCGCTGGAACTGGCGCAGCCGGGCGATGTGGTGGTGGTGGACGCCGGTGGCGACCTTACCAACGCCATCATCGGCGAGATCATGACGACCTATGCGCAGACACGCGGTCTGGCCGGTATCGTGATCAATGGCGCGATCCGCGATAGCGGCACCATCCGGCGCGGCTCGTTCCCGGTGTACGCCGCCGGCGTGACGCACCGCGGGCCGTACAAGGATGGTCCGGGCGAGATCAACGCCGTCATCGCGCTGGACGGCATGACGATCGAGCCGGGCGACCTGATCCTGGGCGACGAAGACGGCTTGCTGTCCGTGCCGTATGACCTGGTGCCCGCCCTGTATGAAGCCGCATCGGCCAAGCATGCGGTCGAAGAGCAGATGCTGGCGCAGATCGCCGCCGGTACGCTGGATACCTCGTGGATCGACGCCCGGATGAAGGCGCAGGGCTGGAAGCCCTGAGCCGGCGGCGCTAAGGCGCGCCGTCAGGCTTTGGCGATGCCCAGGCGGCGCAGGAGCCGGTCTTTGACGGCGCCGCCATAGGCCCACGACAGCACCGCCAGCACCAGCATCGCCACCGTGAAATAGGCGCGCGCGGCCATCGGTACCGGATTCAGTTCCGCGATGGTCCGCATCGGCTCATAAGACGTGAAGTCACTGGCCGCCAGCACGCTGAACAGCAGGGCCAGCACGGGCCCCGTGAAATGCGGGCGTTCGCCCCGTGTCGCCGGGTCGGCGTGGAAAGACCAGCGCAACAGCTGCACCAGATGGACGGCGACCGTGACCAGTGGAATGGCTACCGCTAGCAGCAGGACGAAAAGGGCGACGAGGATCTGGGGCGAATACATGAAAGCGAATAGTGGGAAAGGCGGAAAACCGCGGCCGGGATCACGCGTCTGACGTGTCGGCTGGCGGCTTGCGCTGGCTGCGGAAAAGCAGGTGCGTCGTGGTCAGGTGAAAGCGCATGGCGATGTCCGCGCATCCCGGATCGCGTGCCCGCAGTGCGGCGATGATCTGGCGATGGTGTTCCACGCTGCGCAGCATGTCGTCGTGCGTGTAGAAGTAGAACGAGCCGATGATGATCGGCATGTCCAGCAGGTTTTCCACCATTGTTCGCACCCGCGCGGATTGCGCGGCATCCAGCAAGGCGTGGTGGAAGAGGTTGTTGCAGTGTTGGACGCGCGCCACGCGGTCGGTGTCATCGGAGACGATGGCGGCCAGCATGCGCTCGTTGATCTGCTCAAGGTGGTCGATCTGTTCGGGCGTGGCGCGCTCGGCAGCGGTACGCGCGGCATAAGGTTCAAGCAGCAGGCGCAGTTCGAACGCCTCGTTGATGTCGCGGTCCACCCAGCCCAGCACCACCGCGCCGCGCCGACCCTCACGCTTGACCAGGCCATCGGTAATCAGCCGTTCGATCGCGCTGCGCACCGGCGTGCGGCTGACGGAAAGCTCGGCCGCGATGTGCTCTTCGCGCAGCCGCTCGCCAGGCAGGAACACACCGGACATCAGCCGTCGGCGGAGTTCCCCGTAGACAAGGTCGCGGGCGCTGGTCATGGTGGCGCGGAATTCCTGAGGGCGCGAAGAGATCCAGACTATACCCGAAGGGGGGCGTGATTTTGCGCGCAAACCGGCCCTTGCGCGACGGTGGCGCGGGCGCGTTTACCCATGCATCCGGACGTCGCGGGGCGACACGCCGAACAGACGCTTGAAGGCCGTGGCGAAATTGGCGGCGCTGGAATAGCCGGCCATGGCCGCGGCCTGGGCGACGCTGACGCCTTGATTCAACAATGCGCGCTGGGCGGCCCGTAGCCGTTGCTCTCGCAGATATTCAACGGCGGACGACCCCGTCAGCGCGTAAAAGCCCTGTTGCAGCGCCCGCACGCCCAAGCCGGTTTGCGCGGTCAGGTCGGCCAGACGGCCCGGGCCAGTGACTTTTCCGGCATCGATCCGGGCACGCAGGTCCAGCAGACGCGCGGCGTGACGCGGGTTGATGCGACTGGCCAGCGTACCGGCGCTTTGTCCGCCGGCGGCCGCGGCCAGGGCCACGTGCCGAAGCCCTTCGCCCAGCAAGGCCAGACACCGGGATTCCAGCATCAACCGGTCCACGCCGTCCTCGTGGGCGGGAGGACGCGCGATGCGTTGCGCCAGCGTGACGCCGCGGGGCGTGAGCGTCCACGCATGCAGCGCCAGATGCGTCTGTAGAAAGGACTGGATGGCCCAGGTGTCGACGGCGCCCGGCGAGGACCCGCCGGGAATCAGCCCGCCGTCCTGTAGCCATTGCGGCGCCACTGTCAGCGTGATCGACCGTTCGCGGTGGTTGCGCGCCGCCCGGCGCATGAAGCTGGCGGGTCCGGTCAGCATCAGCAGGCGCGCTTGCAGGCCTTCGCCCGGCGCGGGACCCTTGAGGCGCAGGTGGTGATGGCCGAACTCCAGCTCGACGTCGCCTTGTTCCAGCACGATCAATTTCAAGCCCGGCGTGAGCGTGGAGCGGACGAGGTTGTCGCCGCAATCGCGGACGTCGGCGCGCCGAAGCATCAGGCCGGGCCGCATCGCCAATACCTCGAAGCTGCCTTCCAGCGGGGTCTTGGCGCCCGCGCCATGGCGGGATTCGATATCGTGCGATCCCCCCACGTGCGTCCCCGCCGCCCGCAATTGGTCGGATGAGATCCCGCCCGCCATTTCCGCCCGTTTTCGCGGCCCCGCCATGCTTGCTCCAAAAAAAAAGTGAATACCCCCACGCTGCGCACGCTTCGCGCGCTTGCTGCCCCCCGAGGGGGCGCTTTTTGTCTTGGGGCGGCCCTGCGACAAAAAAATGCCCCCACGCCGCGCACGCTTCGCGCGCTTGCTGCCCCCCGAGGGGGCTTTTTTGTCTTGGGGCGGCCCTGCGACAAAAAATGCCCCCACGCCGCACCCGCTTCGCGTGGTTGCCGTGCGCCGCCGCAAAGCATCTGGTGCTTTGCGCAAACATGCGGGCCTGATTTCCGTGGAATCATGGGCGGGCTTTCAAATGACCATGAGAATCAGTACCATTATGACCCAAAGTCCCGCCGTCTTCGTCCTCCGCCGGCCCCGGACGATAATGGCCCTGGCCTTCGCCGGGATGACCGGCGCCGCCCAGGCGCAGACGGTTCCGCCTTCGGGCGACGCCGCCGCAAGCCCCGTGCAGTCCCTGGCCCCCGTGGTGGTCACCGCCAGCGGCTATGACCAATCCATCGCCGATGCGCCCGCCAGCATCACGGTGCTGACGCACGAAGACCTGGCCAGGCAGCCTTTCAATACCCTGCAGGACGCGCTGCGCAATGTCGAAGGCGTCAGCGTCGTGGGCGCCAATGCCAACAAGCAGGACATCTCCATCCGCGGCATGCCGGGCAAATACACCCTGATCCTGGTGGACGGCAAGCGGCAGGGCACGCGTGAAATGCTGAACCGCGAAGAGCTGGGCATGGTGCAGGCCAGCCAGATTCCGCCGCTGGCCGCCATCGAGCGGATTGAAGTCGTGCGCGGGCCGATGTCGTCGTTGTACGGATCCGATGCGATCGGCGGCGTGGTCAACATCATCACGCGCAAGGTGCCGCAGGCGTGGACCGGTTCGATCAACCTGGGCGCGATCTTGCAGCAGCACAGCGAACTGGGTAACAGCCGGCAGGCGGATTTCTACCTGGCGGGCCCGATCAAGGACGAGAAGCTGGGCCTGCAGCTGTTTGGAAAATCCAATCAGCGAACGGAAGCCGACGTGGTGGACGGCTCGTATGGCATCCGGGACCGCGGATTGACCGCCCGGCTGACGCTGACGCCGACGAAAGACCAGGACATCCAGCTGGAAGCCGGTCAGGACGAATACAACCGCTACGGCACCGTGGGCAAATCGTTGGCCGCGACCGAGACGGGCGACTACCGATTGAAGAACCGGCACACGCACTATTCGGTCTCGCACGAGGGCCGCTGGAATTTCGGCACGACGAATGTGTCGCTGCAGCGCGAAGAAGGCAAGGCCAGCAACACGATCGGGGACAAGGACGCCACGTCGTATCCGGACACGCGGCTGGTCAATACGACGCTGGACGCGACGCTGACGCTGCCCCTGCCGAGCAACATGCTCAAGGTGGGCGGGCAGTACATCGACACGCGCCTGTACGGCACCGACAAGGAAGCCGCCTCCACCACGGCGCGCAACACCGTGTCGGGCCTCAGCACACGGTCCTGGGCGTTGTTCGGCGAAGACGAATGGGCCGTCACCGACAACCTGTCGTTGACGGGCGGCATGCGTCTGGACGACCACGAGCGCTATGGCCAGCATTGGAGTCCGCGCGGGTATGCCGTCTATCACCTGTCGGACGCCTGGACACTCAAGGGCGGTGTCGCGCGTGCATTCCGCGCGCCTGAACTGCGCCAGAGTTCGGCGGACTACATCCAGGCCACGGGCGGCGCCGTGGGCGCGCCGCGCGGCAGCATCGCCGGCAACCCCGACCTGAAGCCCGAAACCAGCACCAGCACCGAAATCGGCCTGCACTACCAGGACGACGACGGGGTCGCGGCCGGCGTGACGCTGTTCAACAACGAATTCAAGAACAAGATCTACAGCCAATGCGTGACCGGATGCGCGGGCACCTCGGGCGCCACGTACGAGTGGGGCAATATCGGGCGCGCGACCCTGCGAGGCGTTGAAACCAGCCTGACCTGGCCGCTGTCGCGCACGGTCACGCTGACGGGTAACTACACCTATACGCAATCCAAGCGTAAATCCAATGACGAGGTCGCCTATGACGGCACGTCGTTGCAAGGGCAGCCGTTGGACCGGACGCCGCGCCATGTGCTGAACCTGCGGGCGGATTGGCGGGCGACGGACGCCTTGTCGCTGTACGCGTCGGCGAATGTGCAAAGCGAACAGTACTGGGCGAACTATCGCAATGTGTCGACGACGACGCGCCGGCGGCCCGGCGCCACCACGTTCGATCTGGGCGGCAGCTACGAATTGAATTCGCACGTCACCTTCCGATTGGCGGTGATGAACTTGACCGACAAGCGCGTCCCGGTGGACTATCGCACCCGCACAACCGGTCTGGATGGAAACTGGCAAGTCGATGAGGGGCGCCGTCTATGGCTGAATACATCCGTTTCGTTCTGACGGGGGCCACTTTGGCCCTGGGCCTGGCGACGGCCGCGAACGCGCAGCCCGGCCACGGCCGGCCCATGGCGGCGCAACCGCCCGCGTTGGCGATTGGCGTGCCGGCCCAGCAGGTGCAGCGCTATGTGCTGGCCGCGCCGGACGGCGGTCCCGAGTACCGGGTGTCGGTCTGGGCGCCGCCGGAAGGGCAGCCGCCAGCCGCCGGTTATCCCGTGGTCTACATGCTGGACGGCAACGCCGTATTTGAAAGCCTGACGCGGACCACGCCCGCCTTGCCGCAGGGCGCGTCGCTGCAAGCCGTGGTGGTGGGAATCGGCTATGACGATGCCGAACGCTTCAATGTGACGGCGCGGTCTTATGACTACACGCCGCCTTCTCCAGGCGCGGACGCCCCGCGCGGTTCGCCGCGTGATCCCGATGCGCAGGGTTGGGCGAAGCCGGGCGGCGGCGCCGATCGCTTTCTGGCGGTCCTGCAACAACGCATCCAGCCGCTGGTGGAACGGCGCTATCGCATCGATGCCGACAACCGCACGCTATACGGCCATTCGTACGGCGGCCTGTTCGCGCTGCATGTGGCGCTGAGCCGGCCCCAGGCGTTCCAGCACTACGTCGCGGCCAGTCCGTCGATCTGGTGGAACGGCCGATTCATCCTGCAATCGCTGGCGCGTCCGGCGCCTGTGCCGGAACCCGGCGTGGACGTGACCGTGATGGCGGGCGAAGAAGCACAGGGCCACGAAGATCGCCCGGATAGCCCGGAAAGCGTGGTGCGCGCGCTGGGCAACATCCCCCATGTGCAGGCCCGTCTACGGGTGTTCCCAGGCCTTGGCCATGGCGAGATGCTGCCGGCGTCGCTGGCGGCGACGCTGCGCGATTACGTGCGCTAGCGCGGGGGGATGGGTCGCCGCAGGCCGGCCGTCAGGCGCCGCTTGCGGGGAATGCGATGGTGATGCCCACGCCGCGGCCGTCCACGCCCGGCCCCCACTCGATCTTCGCGTGGTGCTTGGCGGCGATCTGCGCCACCAGCGACAGACCGATGCCGCTGCCGCGCTCGATGGTGCCGGCCTTGCGGTAGAAGCGGTCGAACACGCGTTCGCGCTCGGGCGGCGCGATGCCCGGCCCGTTGTCGGCGACGGACAACTGCGCGCCGCCGTCGGGCAGCGGGCCGCAGGATACGGCCACGCGGCCGCCTTCTGGCGTGTAGCGCAAGGCGTTGTCCAGCAGATTGCGCAGCAGCACGCCCAACGCGTCGACGTTACCGTTCACCATCGCCGCGTGGGTGTCGAGGCTGATGCGCTGGTTCTTGCGTTTGGCGAGCGCCTCGCTGTCGCGCACAATCATTTCCGATAGTCGATCAAGCGCAACGGGTTCGGCGCGGCCCTCGCTTTGCGCCTCGGTGCGCGCCTGGTCCAACAATTGTTCGGCCAGACGGGTGGTGCGGGTGGCGACGTCGCGCAGCTTGTCGACCGCCTCGCCGCGTGCTTGCGGGGTATCGCTACGCACCGCCAATTCGGCGTAGGTGCTCAGCGCCGCCAATGGCGTGCGCAACTCGTGCGCAGCGTCGGCCAGAAAGCGGCGTTCCCGGTCGAGCGAGGCCGACAGGCGTTCCAGCAAGCTATTGATGGATTGGATGAAGGGTTGCAGTTCGCCGGGCATTCCCGATGTGGGCAATGGCGTCAGGTCCATGGCCGGGCGGCTCAGGATGGCGTCGCGTGCGCGGTCCACGGGGCGGAAGGCACGGCGCATGACCAGCCACGTGAGCCCGGTCAGTATCAGAAAGAGCACGCTCAGGAACGCCAGGCCGTTTCGCATGCGCGCGGCGGTTTCCGTGCGTAGTTGCGCTTCCGACTTGGCGAACTGGACTTGTATGCGGCCATCGGCATCCGCCACGGAATAGGCGCGCCAGCGTTCGCCGCGCAGCGTGACGTCTTCGAATCCGTTGTGGAAATCCTGTATCAGGGGGTAGTCGGGCGCCCAAGGCGACTGCACAAGCAGCCGCTTGTCGGCCAGCGCCCACACCTGGAAATTGAACGATTCGCCATCGAAGCGATTGGAGTAGGGAAGTTCAAAGCGGTCTTCGCTGGACGGCCTGGCCTGCAGCAGGCTGGTGGGCAGCGACAGCAGCGCCTTTTGGGCGGCATCCCGCAAATCCCGGTCCGACAGGCCGGTCTCGGCGCGGGTCTGCTCCAGGTAGATCAAGGAAAAGACAGTCACCCAGGTGGCGATCATGGCGAGGAACAGCGTGACGGCGACTTGTCTGCGCAGGGTCTTCATGACGACACGTCCGGCACGATGCGGTAGCCCAACCCGTGCTGGGTCTCGATCAGCCCGTCGCCCAGCTTGCGTCGCAACTGATGGATATAGACCGCCACGGTGTTGCTTTCGATGGTGCCGCTGCTGCCGTAGACGGCAACTTCCAATTGATCGCGGCTGACGGTGCTGCCCATGCGTTGCATCAGCGCCAACAGCGTGTGGTACTCATGCGCGCTCAGGCTGACGTCGCTGCCGCCTTGCGTCACCGTGCGGCGCGCGGGCTCCAGCACCACGTCGCGGCAGCGCAACGCCGACACCACGCTGTTGCTGCTGCGGCGAAGGACCGCGCGCATCCGGGCCAGCAGTTCGTCCAGCTGGAAAGGCTTCACCAGGTAATCGTCGGCGCCGGCGTCCAGGCCCTGGATGCGGTCGCTCAGGCGGTCGCGGGCGGTGATGATCAGGACGGGGGTCGTGTCGAAGCGGCCGCGCAGCGCCTTCAGCACCGCCAGGCCGCTGCCGTCGGGCAACCCCAGGTCCAGCAGCACGGCTTGATAGCCGTGGTCCACCAGCGCCAGGTGCGCTTGCGGCATGTCGCGCGCCCAGTCCACGGCGGCGCCATCTTGAATCAGGCCCGCGCGCAGGGCGTCGCCCAGCATGGGGTCGTCTTCTACCAGCAGGATACGCAAGCAAGCTCCAGGGCCGTCCGTGGCGGGTTGCGCCGGGGCCTTAAAGAATTATTAAAAGTTGCTCAGGACAATGCAGGCCAAGCCCGGGGGCGGTCGCCCACGGTCACTGTAATAACACTGAAGGAAGCCCTGATGCGGATGGGTATATTAGCAAGAGGCGCGCTTGCGGGCGCGATGTTCACCGGGGCTGGCGCGGTCTACGCGCAAAGCGGGAACTTCATCGGATTGGGGGTCGGAGCGATTCCCGTCTATGAGGGTTCCAGCGAGTATCGGGCGCTTCCGGTGCCGCTGATCAACTACCAATCCGGCAATTTCTTCATCACGCCCCGCATGGGGCTGCCCGCGATGGGGCTGAAGACTTCGCTGGCATCCGATCTGGATGCGGGCGTGTTCGTGGGGATGTCGCTGGGCCGCAAGGCCGATGACGCCGACCTCACGAAGGGGCTGGACGACATCAAATTCCACGGCGCGTACGGCGCCTACGTGGAATGGACCCCCGGCCGGTATTCGCTGGGCGCGGGCTACAAGCAGGCGGCCCGCAGCGGTTACGGCGGCACGCTGGAACTGCGGGCGTCGTATGCGGCGCTGATGACCGAGAAGCACACCGTGCAGGTGGGCGTTCGCACCGAATGGGCCAGCAGCGACTACATGCAGACCTGGTTCGGCGTCACGTCCTCGCAAGCGGCCCGCAGCCGCGAGGGCCTGTCGACGTACTCGCCCTCGTCGGGGTTCAAGAACGTGGGTCTCTACTCCACCTGGATGTACCAGATCAATCCCAGCTGGAGCACGGTGTCCACGATTGGCGTAAACACCTTGCTGGGCGACGCCCGAGACAGCCCGCTGACGGACCGCAAGACCAACGTGTTCGGCTCGGTGGGCGTGGCGTACCGCTTCTGATCGGTGGGCAGGGCGGACGCAAACAGGGATGACGGTTCTGCTGGGGGAACAGATACAATTTCCGCCAGAATTTCCGTCACCCCGTTTTGATGATCCGATCCCATGCCTGCCTTCCCGCCCGAGCCCCAAGCTGTCCACAGCCCCACCACGCGCCACGCGATATTCATCGTCGCCACGCTGAACCCGGGGGCTGCCGCCGCCGAAACCGTCCGCGGCTGGTGCGCCGACGTGGCCACCTTGACGCGTACCGTCGGGACGCGCGCGCCGCAGCAGAATCTATCCTGTGTCTGTGCATTCGGGTCGGACGCCTGGGATGCGCTCTTCGGGCAGCCGCGGCCAGCGTCCCTGCATCCGTTCCGCGTGTTCGGCGACGGCGCGCGCGTTGCGGTGTCCACGCCCGGCGATCTGCTGCTGCACATCCGAGCGGAATCCATGGACGTTTGCTTTGAGCTTGCGACGCTGCTGGTCAACGGGCTGGGCGATGCCGTGACCGTGGTCGACGAAGTCCATGGCTTTCGCTACTTCGACCGGCGCGCCATCATCGGTTTCGTCGACGGCACCGAAAACCCCGAAGGGCGCGAGGCCGTCGATTTCACCGTGATCGGCGATGAAGACTCGGAATTCGCGGGTGGCAGCTACGTGCTGGTGCAGAAGTATCTGCACGACATGGCGGGGTGGAACGCCCTGACCGTCGAGAACCAGGAAGGCATCATTGGCCGCCACAAGCTATCGAATGTGGAACTGGACGACGATATCAAGCCGGCGTCTTCGCACAGCGCCCTGACGACGCTGGAAGAGAACGGCCAGGAAGTGAAGATCCTGCGCGACAACATGCCGTTCGGCCGTCCCGGCGTGGGTGAATTCGGCACGTATTTCATCGGCTACGCGCGTTCGCCCGCGCCGATCGAGCAAATGCTCGAAAACATGTTCGTCGGCCGTCCGGCAGGCAACTACGACCGCCTGCTGGACTACAGCCGTGCCGTGACGGGCAGCCTGTTCTTCGTGCCGTCCGCCGAACTGCTGGAATCCCTGGAAACGCGTGCGGCCGTTGCGCAAGCACCGCAGTTGGCGGCAACGCCTTCTCCTTCGGCCGCCTGACGGTTGCTGCCTGGCTCCACGCCACGGGTATTTCTGCTTCTACGACTAAAGACCGATGCGTCCGTACCGGTCCGCTGCTACCGTCCGCCAGGAGTAGTCCCGCAGCTCAGGTTCCAACCTTCCGGCTGCATGGCAGCGCGGCGGGAGCCGGCGCGGGGGCTGCCTGGCCGGCGCTGGCGCGGCTTCCTTTTGTCAGCAAGCAGGAGAACATCATGCAGAACATCAACAAACCGGAACCGTCGGATACGGCAGCGGACCTTCAGGTTCAGCCTTTGACCTCGGAAGAAATCGGCCAGGTCAGCGGCGGCGTAGGCACGGCCCGGATGCTCACGGCCGTTACGCCGGGTAAAGGCAACGGCGCTCGGGGGAACATGCTGAATACCGGCAAAGGGCTTTTCACCGGAAAGTAATTCAACCCGCGACGCCATCAACGGCGCGCCAACGGGAGTCATCCATGGAAAAGACCGTGCCTATGGTGTCGATGGACGACACCTCGGAAAAGCAGGTCCAACCGCTCAGCGAGCGCGAAGTCCTGGAAGTGAGCGGGGGGGCGAATAGCCGGAAAATCTTCATCAAAAGCCCGACGGCCCCCACGGGCCCTGCCGCCAAGCCAAGCCGCCAGAGCAACTTCCGGTAAGCCCGGTTCCAGGCTGCAGTCATGACACGCGGCGGCTTGGCCGTCGCGCGCTTTTTTCCCTCTGCTTGTTTCAGGCCTTGCCCGATGTCGCTTTATCGCAAACAAGCGCTAGCCGCGCAACGTTCCGTCGGACTGGGCGATATCGTCTTGATCCGGCCGGTGTCGTTTGCCCTGGTCACGGCGGTGTTGGGCGGCTTCGTGCTGGCCGTGTGCTTGTTCCTGGCGTTCGGCACCTATACCAAGCGCGCGACGGTCAGCGGCCAGCTTGCCCCGGACGCCGGCCTGCTCAAGCTCTATGTGCCACAGGCGGGCGTGGTGCTGGAACGTCCCGCCCGCGAGGGCCAGCATGTCCGGGCGGGCGACGTGCTGTACGTCGTGTCGGGCGACCAGCAAAGCGCGCTTGGCGACACCCAGCAGGCCATCAGCGGGCAGATACGGCAGCGCGAAGACAGCCTGCGCCAGGCCCGCCAGAAAACCCTGTTGCTGCAACAAAGCGAACACGACACGCTGGCCGCCGGCATCAACGGGTTGACGTCGCAGCTTGCGGCGATCGACAGCCAGATCGATGGCCAACGCGGCCGGATCAAGCTGGCGGAGGATAGCGCGCAGCGCTATCGAAACCTGATGGAAAAGGGCTACCTGTCGCCCGAAGAATCCGACCAGAAGCGCGCTGATCTGCTAGAACAGCGCAACCAGCTGCAGGCTTTGCTGCGCGACCGCATCGGTATCGCCATGGACCTTGCCAATCGGAAATCTTCGCTGGCCGACCTGACGCTGCGCCAGCAGAACCAGCTGGCGCAGCTGGACCGTGATCTGGCGGGCGTGGCGGTGGACCTGACCCAAAGCGAAGCCAAGCGCCGCGTCGTCGTGACGGCGCCGCAGGCGGGCGTGCTGACCGCGATGACGGCCGAGGTGGGCCAGGCGGTGGGCCCCCGGCGCCCGCTGGCCGCAATCGTGCCTGACGGCGCCAAGTTGCTGGCCGAGCTGTACGCGCCCAGCCGCGCGGTGGGTTTCGTGGCGCCGGGCGACGCCGTGTTGATGCGCCTTGAAGCCTACCCATACCAGACCTTCGGCCAGCAGCGCGGCGTGGTCCAGACCGTGACGCGCAGCGCGTTGCCGGAATGGCAAATGACCGATGGCGCTGCGGGACCGGGCGATAAAGAACCGATGTATCGGATCACGGTGTCGCTGGACACGCCAGCGCACGGCCCCCAGGGGCAGGCGCTGGCATTGCGGCCCGGCATGCGGCTGGACGCCGACCTGCTTCAGCAGACGCGCCGCCTGTACCAATGGGCGTTCGATCCCGCCTATCGACTGTCGGGGAAACTGTGACCATGCTTGAACGCCTGACGCTCGGCGTCAAACGGCGGGTGCCCAGGCTCCTGCAAACCGAGGCCGCCGAGTGCGGACTGGCTTGCGTGGGCATGGTTGCGGGGTTCCATGGCCACCACCAAAGCCTGGCCAGCCTGCGAGGCCGCTTTCCCGTGTCGCTCAAAGGCGCCACGCTTGCAACGCTGATTCATGTGGCCGGCCAGCTGGGGCTGGCGTCCCGGCCCGTGAAGGCGGGCCTGGGCGCGCTTGGCAAGCTGAAACTTCCCTGCATCCTGCATTGGGAATTCAACCACTTCGTGGTGCTGACCGACATCAATGCCCGGTCGGCCACGCTGATCGACCCCGCCTCTGGCGTGCGGAAATGCACCATCAGCGAGCTGTCCGCGTCGTACACCGGCGTGGCGCTGGAACTGTGGCCGACGCCGGATTTCCAGACGGCCAACGAGAACAAACCGGTCCGGCTACGTGAACTGACGGGGCGAGTTACCGGCCTGGGCGCGGCGTTTTCGCAGGTAATGCTGCTGGCGTTGGTGCTGGAAGTGCTGACGGTGGTTCAGCCCTTTTTCCTGCAATGGGTCGTGGACCACGTGTTGAACACCGGTGACCGCGACCTTCTGACCACGCTGGCGCTGGCCTTTGGCCTGCTGATGGTGATGCTGCAGCTGACGTCGGTGGCGCGCAGCTGGATGCTGATGTTCATGGGCACGACGCTGAACCTGCAATGGCGCAGCAACGTCTTCACGCATCTGCTGCGGCTGCCGGTCGGGTACTTCGAAAAGCGGCACCTGGGTGACATCGTGTCGCGCTTCGGGGCCATCGACACCATCCAGCGCACCGTTACCACGTCGTTCCTGGAGGCGCTGCTGGACGGCATCGTCATGGTGATCACGCTGGTGTTGATGTTCCTGTACAGCCCGCCGCTGGCGTGGATCGCGGTGGGCGCCATGGCGTTGTACGGGCTGGCGCGGTGGTCTGGCTATGCGTCGCTGCGCTATGCCACCGAAGAACACATCATTCACGCCGCGAAAGAACAATCGCACTTTCTGGAAACCGTGCGCGGGGTCAAGGCAATCAAGCTATTCCAGCATCAGAATGACCGGCGTTCGCGTTGGCTGGCGCTGCTGGTCAACGAAATCAATGCCGATCTGCGTGTGCAGAAGTGCGCGCTGTTTTTCCGCACGTTCAACGGCCTGCTCTTCGGCCTGTCGTCGATTGCGATCCTGTGGCTGGGCGCGCGGCTGGTCCTGGATGGCCAGTTCACGGTCGGCGCCTTGCTGGCCTTCATCGTCTACAAGACCCTGTTCGACAAGCGCGTGGCGGCGCTGCTGGACAAGTTCGTGGAAGTGAAAATGTTGCGGCTGCAGGGCGAACGCCTGGCGGATATCGTCCGCGAGACGCCGGAAGCCGCCGACGAGATGCCGCGCGCGGATGGCGCCGTGACGCAGTCACCCGCCATCGAAGTGCGCAATCTGCGTTTTCGCTACAGCCCGCAAGAGCCTTACGTTCTGGACGATGTCAGCTTTCGCATCGAACCGGGCGAATCCGTCGCCATCACGGGCCCATCCGGCGGCGGCAAGACGACGCTGATCAATATCCTGCTGGGCATCCTGACGCCTACTGAAGGCGAAGTGCTGGTCGACGGCGTGCCGGTGCGCGGAATGGGCGCGGCCGCCCTGCGCAGGATGGCGGGAACGGTGCTGCAGGACGATGTGCTGTTTGCCGGATCCATCGGCGAGAACATCAGCTTCTTCGACCCGCAGTACGACCCGGACCGAGCCGCCGAATGCGCGGCAATCGCCGCCATTCACGACGACATCTGCGCGATGCCCATGGGCTACAACACGCTGGTCGGCGACATGGGGACGGTATTGTCCGGCGGGCAGAAACAACGCGTGTTGCTGGCGCGCGCGCTGTACAAGCAGCCGGCGCTGCTGTTCCTGGACGAGGCGACAAGCCATTTGGACATCACGCGCGAGCGGGTGGTCAACGTGGCCATCGCCAAACTGAACATGACGCGGGTGATCGTGGCGCATCGGCCCGACACCATCGCTGCGGCCGGGCGCGAGATTGCGCTGGCGGGCGGCAAAGTCGCCGCCGACAGCGGCGCGCTTAAACCGGCTTCCCGAACACGCCGCCGCGCCGAGCCACAAGCGTCGCCTGTGTACGATTAAGCACGCCAAGCGTGCCCAGAATCGCCGACACATGTGTCTTGACGGTTTTTTCCGTCATGTTGAGGCGTTCCGAGATTTCCTTGTTGCGCAGGCCGTCGCACATCAGCCGCAGCACTTCGCCCTGGCGCGGCGTCAAGGTGCGCAGCAGGGCGGCATCGTCCTGTGCGCCGGCCGGCGCGCCGGCAGCGAATCTGCCGGGCAGGGTGTCGGCCGCGTTGATCGCTTCCAGCGCCGCGGCCAGCTCCTGGCAACTGGCGGATTTGTTCAGATAGCCGCGCGCGCCGGCCTCCATCGCGCGGCGCTCGTCTTCGGGGTCCTGCGAGGCGGACAGCACCAGCACGCGTAGTTGCGAACGCCGTTGGCGCAAGCGCTTGAGAAGGTCCGCGCCGGCCATGTCGGGCAGGTAGTAGTCCATGATGACGTTGCCGATGCCGGTGTGGCGCTCCAGCACATCCAGCGCTTCCTGGCCGCTGGCGGCGGGATGCACCGTCAGCGCCGGCAGGGCATGCGCCAGCGCCATGACCAGGGCTTCGCGGAACATGGCGTGATCATCGACAAGCAATACGGCCTTCATTCGGCGTCTCCGGAGTGGGGGCTGGCGGCGGATGCCCGCAGCATGGCGGTCACGCGTTCGCGCAACGCCTGCACTTGAACCGGCTTGTGTAATAGGGGGATGCCGCGCGCGGCGGCTTCGGCCAGCCGCGCCGGATCGGTGTCGCCGCTGACCAGCAGCGCGGGCAGGTCCGGATCGTTGTATTCCTCGCGCAGGCGCTCGATCACGTGGATGCCGGTTTCGTGTTCGCGCAGGCGATAGTCGCTGATGATCAGGGCAGGGCGTTCGGTCAGCAGCAGCACGCGTTCGAACAGGGCATTGCCGCTGGTCGCCGCGATGACGCGGCATCCCCAGCTTTCGAACAGCATGGTCAATCCGGCCAGGTTCTGGGCATCGTCGTCCACCAATAGCGCCAATTGCCCCGGCAGTCCGGCTTGCCGTCCGGTTGGCCGTGACGCTTCCGGACTGGCCTCGGTGGGGCCGGCGTCAACGGCGTACGACAGCGGCATGGTCACGCTGAATACGGTGCCGTGACCTTCTTCGGAACGCAATTCCAGCGGGTGGCCCAGCAGCCGCGCCGTGCGACGGACGATCGCCAGGCCCAGCCCAAGACCCTTGCTGCGGTCTCGTTCCGGATTGCCCAGTTGGTGGAATTCCCAGAAGATCCGTTCCTGTTCGGGTTTGGGAATGCCCGCGCCGTTATCCCAGACTTCAATACGCAATTGGCCGTCGGCGCGGCGGCAGCCGACCAGCACGCGGCCACCGGCCGTATGCGTGATGGCGTTGCTGATCAGGTTGCGCAGGATGCGTTCCAGCAGCACCGGGTCCGAAAACACGCTGGCCGAGCAGGCGCGCACGCGCAGCGACATGCCCTTTTCGCGGGCCTGCGGCGCGTATTCGGCGCGCAGCTGGTCCAGCAACGGATTCATGGGGAACCCCTGCCAGCGAGGGTCGATGACCCCGGCGTCCAGCCGCGACAGATTCAGCAAAGCATCGAAAAGGTGGCCCATGGCCGCCATCGCGCTGGCGATGTTGTCGACCAGGTAGTGGCCATGGCGGGACAGGGGCTCATTGGTCAGCAAGCCCAGGAAGAGATTCACCGCGTGCACCGGTTGGCGCAGGTCATGGCTGGCGGCGGCGAGAAACCGGGACTTTTCCAGGTCGCTGCGCTCGGCCGCGGCTTTCTCCTGGCGCACCTGTTCCAGCAGCGCGAGGTTCTCGTATCCCAGCCGCAACGCATCCAGATGCGTGCGATTCATGCGATGGATGAAGGCCAGGGTAGCGACCAGGTACGCCAGCCCGCCCGACACCAGCGCCAGATGGATGGCGGATGGCTGCGCGGCCAGCGCGATGAACATGGGCGCGAAGGCGGGTATCTCGAACGCGTACATGATGGGCAGCACCATGTAGTTCGAGTAGATGGCGCCCGTGCCCAGGCCAAAGAGGATGACGATGAAAAAGAGCTGATATTCCAGCGGAACGAAGAACGTCCAGTAGGCAAACGGCAGGCCCCACAGGATGCCGGAGCAAAGGTTACCCACCAGCATGCGCCGCAGCCAGCGTTGCGCAGCGGCCGGATCCGCGCGGCGGCGGTCGTAGGCGAACATGGCAGCCAGGCGCAGCGCGCCCACGGCAAGCGTCGCCCCGATCCACCACAGGACTTCATTCAGGGGAAGCACGCCGTGCAACGCAAAGGCCGAAAAGCAGGCGCTGATCAGCGACCCCGCCAGCGCGAATGGGAAGCTGCGGCGCAAGGCCTCTACCTGCACCTGATGGATGCGGGCGGCATGCGATGAAGCATGCGATGCGGCATGCGATGCGGTGGGCGCGGAAGGGGAAGGAGACGGGCCGATGGCGGGCTGCACGGGTCTGGGGGAAGGCTACGCGCGGGAAGGGCCTGGACCGGGAAGACCCGGTGCGGAATGTAGGCGGATTTTAGACCGATTGCGGCGCGACAGGGCGTATTTGCAGCACGGCGGTCAAGACGGTCTGGCCTGGCGCGGACGAGACCTCAAGCATCCCGTTCACGCGGGCAATGCGGGCGTGCATGCTGCGCATGCCGACGCTGACGCCCGCTTGCCGCACGGCCGCCACGTCGAAGCCGGCGCCGTCGTCTTCGATCCGAAGCCGCAGCTCGCCAGGCGCGGGTTGCAGCAGCTGTAGTTGCACGCGGCGCGCGCGGCTGTGCTTGACCACGTTGGTCAGGGCTTCTTCCACCAATCGGGTCAGCGCCAGGCATTGCAGGGGCGTGGGCGGCGTGACCCATTGCGGCGGGAACTGCCAGCTGGAAGCCAGGTCCAGTTCGTCGAAGAGTTGCACGAAGCGGTGGCGAAGCGGGGCGGCCCATTCCAGCGGCGTCGCCGGCACTTTGACGTCGGCGCTTGAACCGCTGTCGATCGTCTGGCGCAGGTCGTCGCGCAGCAGCTTCAGCATGGACAGGAATTGCTGGCCCTGTAGTGGCGCCTTGGCCTGTTCCACCATGGCCATCATGCGTACCAGCGATCCGCCCAGCCCATCATGCAGGTCATGCGCGATCTGCAACCGTTCCTGCAGGCGGGTGTTGCTCATGGCCAGCGCGTGCTCGCGCTCCAAGGTGTCGGCCAGTTCCGTGCGAGCCTGCGCGATGCCGTCCGCCAGTTCGTGGTTGAAGCGTTCGATGCGCCGCACGTTGCGCGCATGGCGCATGCCCAGGATGGCGGACATGAAGAGGGTGACGACGATGCTGGAAACCGAGGTGTAGGACGGTCCGGGGCCGATCAGTTTCATCATCAGCAGCAAGTCGTGGATGCTGACGGCGAAGATGATCAGCAGACACGCCGCCAGCATCCCGTGTTCCGGTTGCCGCGTCCGCCATGCATGCCAGGAGAACTGCAGGCAGTTTCCCAGGAAAATGGCGGCGCTTCCCAGCACGCCCACGCTCAACGCATGGGGCAGCGCGGCATCAGGCGTGAACGCCAGCATGGCCAGCATCGCGGCCGAGACGATCCACAGTGCGCGCTCGGTGCGAGGCAGCGATTGTTCGCCGAAGCGCCAGATGAAGAGGCAGAAGCAGGCCGCATACAGCACCAGGGCCATGGCGTTGGCGCGCGCCGCCATCAGGGTGCTGGCGAACGGCCAGGGGTCCGTCGCCAGCACGTTGGCGACGAACAGCACCCAGAACAGCGCCATCAGCGCGTACCAGCCGTAGGTGGTCTGTTCGCGGCGGACGATCCAGATGCAGAAGAACAGCGCGCCCAGAACGCCGGAGACGATCAGGTTCAGCACGTACAGGGTGCGGTTCGTCCACCACAGGTCTTCCTGCAGGGCCTGCATGGCCCGCGATCCGCCCAGGTGGACCGGGCCCATGCCCGGCGTCTGCTGCCATAGGCCGACCACGCGCACCCACAGCGTGTTCACGCCGTCGTGCAGCAAGGCTTCGGGCAGGCGCCAGTAGCGCGGCATGTTCCAGCTGCGCGAGAGCGGCTCCGTCAGGTGCGGATCGCGCCAGATCAGTTCATCGTTGATGAAGATCTCGCCGGCCATGACCACGGATTCGAGCGTCAGGCCGACCGGTCCGGCTTGCGCGCCGGGGCATTGGCGTTGCCAGTCGATGCGGTACCAGACCGTGCCGCTGTAGTCCGGCCATCGCTGGCTCCAGTCGTCGGGCAGCGTGACCGGCTGCCAGGGCGACGCGTCAGGCCGGCTGCCGTCGGCCGCGCCCTGGGCGGCGGCGATGGACAGCACCTGGACTGTGCAGGCCGCAGGCGACGCGGGCGCGGCTCCGGCAAGGGCCGGAGCCAGAAGGGCGCACAGCGCCAACCAGCATGCGAACCACCCCCTCAGTCCAGCAAGCCCCGCGCGCGCGCGGTATGCACCGCCCGCGTGCGCGAGGAGACTGCCAGTTTGCGGTAGATGTGCTTGATGTGACATTCGACGGTGTAGCGCGACAGGAACAGCTGCTCGGCGATTTCTCGATTGGCAAGCCCTTCGGCCACCAGGCGAAGGATCTGGCTTTCGCGGGGGCTAAGTATCTCACCGCTTGGCGTACCGGGCTGTTCCGCGGGCCGGGGGCGCAGTTCTTCGATGATGCGACGCGCGACGAAGGGATCGATCGGCGCGCCGCCTCGTAGCACGCTGCGCAAGGACAGCGCAACTTCGATGTCGTCGCGTTCCTTCAGCACATAGCCCGTCGCGCCGGCGCGCAACGCCGCCAGGATCGCGTCTTCCGTGCACCAGGCGGAAATGACCAGGATGGCCAGGCCGGGGTCGGCCGCGTGCATCTCGGCGATCAGGTCGATGCCGCTGCCGTCGGGCAGGCCCAGGTCCACCAGCGCCAGGGCGACAGGCTGGTTGGCCAGGCAGGCGCGCGCCTCGGCCAGCGATCCGGCGTAGACCAGGGCATCGCGCTGGTACCCAAGTTGCAGCAACAGGCCCTCGAGCCGGCGGCACACCAGGGGTTCGTCTTCCACCAGCAGCACCGGCGCCGGCAGGGTGAGTTCGGGGGCTTGCAGGGTGTCGGACATAAGGGGGAGGGCTGGAAAGGCGGGATCGCCCGATTCTAATTGTCAGTGGGCGTGGACAGGGCGGCTATCCCTGGAAACAGGTAAAAGCCGAAAATTCAAGGGTTTACCCCTAAAGTCCGGGCCGGGAATGCCGTAAGCCCATCGTGGCCGCCGGTTTTCCACCGTGGGCCGTGGACCCGTGTCGTCCGATATGGGCAGTGGCTGAAATAAGGCAAGCATGAAAATTACCTCGTTGCGCAACCGGATCCTGTTGATTACTTGCTTTACCGTTGTCGGCGCCCTGGTGCTGTCCGGGATCACGACCTACCAGATCGTCCGCAGCAACATGATGGCGACGATCTCCGGCAACCTGGACGCCATTGCCGCCGGCAATGCCAGCGCCATCGAACGCTGGTCCGAGGACAAGGCCCATGCCGTCGTCGCGACCGCCGCCGTGGTTGAAAAAGGCGACCCGCGCGGCCTGACCAAATTGATGGGCGAAACCAACGGCTTTCCCATTTCCACCATTGGCTGGTCCGACAAGACCTTTTTCTCGACCACGCAGGTAGCGGCCGACTACGATCCCACGGCGCGCCCCTGGTACAAAAGCGCGGTCGCGGCGGGCAAGCTGACGGTCACCAAGCCCTATGGCGATTCGGGCACGGGCAAGCTCTATGTGGCGTTCACCACGCCGATGATCCGCGGCGGCCAGACGACGGGCGTCTTAAGCGGCGCCGTCCCGCTGGACGGCATCCAGAACATCATCCGCGCGATCCGTCCCACGCCGTCCAGCCTGGCTTTCGTGGTGGCGACCGACGGACAGGTCATTGCGCACGTGAACGACAAGCTGGCGCTCAAGCCCTCCACCGACGTGGCGCCTGAACTCACGCCTGCCGCGCTGTCGGCAATGTTGCGCGACGGCGCCGAGCCGTTGGCCGTCAACCTGGATGGGGTGCCGAAGCTGCTCAAGGCTCGCCGCATTCCCGGCACGGACTGGTCGCTCGTGATCGCGCTGGACAGCGCCGAAGCCACCGCTGGCCTGGCGCAGGTGCTGAACGCCACATTGATCTCGCTGGTGGTGCTGACGCTGGTGGCCGTGGCCATCGCAAGCGTGGTGACCTCCCGCGCGTTCAAGCGCCTGTCGGCCGTGCGCGACGCGATGGACACCATCGGCTCCGGCGACGGTGACATGACGCATCGCCTGGAAGTCGTGGGCCATGACGAAGTAGCGCAGATCTCGTCGTCGTTCAACGCGTTTGTCGACAAAATCAGCACGGTGATGCTGGACGTGCGCACGGGCGTGCATTCGATGTCCGCCGCCACCAGCGAAATCGACATGGGCAACCGCGATCTGTCGCAGCGCACTGAAACGTCGGCGGGGTCCTTGCAGGAAACGTCGTCGGCGCTGACGCAGCTGACCTCCAGCGTTCGCCAGACGGAAGAGGCGGCGCAGCACGCCACGCGCCTGGCCACGGAAGCCAGCTCCGCCGCGGAACGTGGCGGTCAGGTCGTCACGGACGCAGTGACGACGATGAGCGCCATTTCGCAATCGTCGCAACGCATCACCGAGATCATCAGCGTGATCGACGGCATTGCCTTCCAGACCAATATCCTGGCGCTGAACGCGGCCGTCGAAGCCGCGCGCGCTGGCGAGCAAGGCCGCGGCTTTGCCGTCGTGGCGGGCGAAGTCCGCACCTTGGCGCAGCGCAGCGCGGCATCGGCGCAAGAGATCCGGACGCTGATCCAGGCGTCGGTCGAAAACGTCAAGAGCGGCACCGAACGCGTGCAAGCCGCCGGTTCCACCATGAGCGAGATCGTCGAAGGCATTTCGCGCGTGCAGCGGCTGGTGGCCGAGATCCACGGCGCGGTGACCGAGCAAAGCGTCGGCATCAGCCAGATCGACCGCAGCGTGGCGGACATGGACCAGGCTACGCAGCAGAACGCGGCGCTGGTGGAAGAGTCGGCGGCAGCGTCGGCCATGCTCAGCGATCAGGCCCGCGTGCTGGCCGATACCGTGGCACGCTTCAAACTGCGTGACCAAGCCCCTGATTCGGCGCCCCGCATGCTGGCTTTGCCGCGGTCGGCACCGGCCTATTGAGGCTTTCGCGGGTCCCATCGCCTCCCGCCTGGCAAGCAGGCGGGAGTTGCCTGTCAGCCTGGTTGGCCGCAGAATCTGCGAAGCCCAAGGACTGAACAGAGGATGAATGATGGTTGACCACGCAGCGCCCGTCCCAGCAAGTTGCCTGATTCCGACCGCACTGGGAAGAATCCACGCCCGGATGTGGCCAGCCGGAGACGCCCAGGCGGCGGGCGCGCCGATCGTCCTGCTGCATGACTCCCTAGGGTGCGTGGACCTGTGGCGCGACTTTCCGGCCAAGCTGGCGCAGTCCACGGGGCGTGCCGTGATCGCTTATGACCGGCTGGGCTTCGGCCAGTCGGATCCGCATCCTGGCCATCTTTTGCCGGACTTCGTCGCCAACGAAGCGGAGGACGCCTTTGCCGCCCTGGCAAACCATTTCGAGCTCACCCGCTTTCTCGTTTTTGGCCATAGCGTCGGCGGCGGGATGGCGGTGTCGGTCGCCGCGGCGTTTGGGCAACGCTGCATCGGCGTCATGACCGAATCCGCCCAGGAATTCGTGGAAGACCGGACCCTGGAGGGCATCCGCGTGGCGGGCGAGCAATTCAAGGACCCGGCCCAGTTGGACCGTCTGAAGCGCTATCACGGCGAGAAGGCACAGTGGGTGCTGGATGCCTGGGTCAAGACCTGGCAGTCGGCCGAGTTCGCCGATTGGAACCTGGACGCGGTCCTGCCGCGCGTCACGGCGCCGCTCTTGGCCATCCATGGCGAAAACGACGAGTACGGCTCCATGCGCCATCCCGAAAAACTGGTGGCCCTGGCAGGCGGACCGGCGTCGATGCTGCCGATGCCGGGTTGCGGCCATGTGCCCCACCGCGAGCGAGAAGACGCCGTGCTGGAAGCGGTGCGCGAATTCCTGTCCCGCAACAGCCTCTGAGGCGTCCGGGCGGCGGCCGGGGTGGCGTTACGGCTTAATTTTCCGGGCATCCTGCCGTTAGGACCAGGAGAACGCCGGATAAATCTGGGCAGGCCTTGCCCACGCGCTGGGACGACACCGCCACCATGACCGCCATCAGTTCGCCGGGAGGGCTGCAAAGCACCATCCCGTTCAGTACCGCCCACGTCGTCGCGCGCGCGCCGGCCACCACGCCGACGGGCGCCGCGTCCGCCTCGACCCGGGTCGCGTTGGGCCAGCCGGCATCGGCCACCCATTCCACGCTTTATACGCAGACCGGCGCCATCGCGGATTCCCTGTCGGCGCTGATGTCCCGCAACATGCGCGCGGGCAACCCGTTCCAGGACGTGGGCGCGGCGTTGCTGGGCCGCTTTCGAGCGGATGGCGGCAACTATGCCCGATCGGTGTCGGCGCCCGGCGTGCCGGCGCAGACATCGTCGGACAGCGCGCTGTCTTCCCGGTTGAGCCTGCAGGGCGACAACACCGTGTCGTTGCGCATCGCCACCGCCAGCGGCGCCAAGGTCGAGATTTCCCTGGCGCGTGGCCAGGACGGCATGGCGGTGCAGATCGACGTCACCGACGGCACGTTGACCGAGGACGAGCGCAATGCGATCGCGGCCCTGTCCGGCGCCTTCGAAGATGCGCTGGAGGGGCTGTCCCAAGTGCCGCCGCGGCTGGATGTCGCCGGCCTGGCGGATGTCGACCCCGCCGTCCTGTCGTCGGTGAATCTGCGCGCCGTGACGCGGGCCAATGGCGTTGCGGTGCAGACCATCGAATTCCAGGCCGACAGCGGGCAGCGGTCAATCACGTACACGGGCCCCGCCGGCGAGGTCAGCGTCAACGCCGACCTGAGCAAGCCCGCCACCTTCGGCACCGCCGAGCAGCAGGCGGCGGCCATCGACAAGGCGTTGCTGCAGTTTGATGGCGCGCGGCGTCGCGGCGACGGCGACGAAGCGCTGATGGCCATGTTCAAGAATGCCTTCTCCGCCGTGCACAGCAGTTATGGCGCCGCGCAAACCGAACGGTCGCAGCCGGCCGGAACGGTTGTTCGCGTACCCGCGTCGGCGTCCCATCGGGCCTTGCTGTCCGGTCTGGCGGATTACTCCGCGTCCATCACGCAGGAATCGAAGCGCGTGAATCCGGGGCGCCCGGAGGAGATCGACGGCTTTTCGTTGCGGGTGTCGCAGAGCAGCAAGGTCGCGGGGCGGGCCGGATCGAACCTGGCCGTCACGCAGGAACAGCGGTCCGCGCTGGACGCCAGCTTCCATAAGCCGTTGTCGGCGCACCAGCCGCTGGCGCTGACCTCTGACAAGTCGTCGCAGAGTTATCTTTACTACCAGGTCAAGGATTCCATCAGCACCCGCACCGAGCTGGCAGAGGAGCGTGGCGGCCTGACCCTGGCATCGATGACGCAATCTCGCAACCTGTCCATGCAGGTGTCCAGGTTCGTGGGCGGAGAGCGCGTGGAACTCACCGTCATTCCCACGGTCGATACGGTCACGCATGACCTGCTGCCGATGCTGCGCGCCGCGCAACTGGACGGGCAGGAAGAAGACAGCAGGCAGCCGCGCGACCAGACCGAGACGATCCTGCGCCGCAGGTACCACGATCTGGCGCGATCGGTCGCGGCATTGCAGCAGGGGTGAGCCGCCGCGGTTCGCGGCGTCCATTATTATTCCTGGCATGAGCCAGCGAAAGAAATCCGCCAAGCCGCGCGCCGACGCCTGCATCCGCGTTCGTGGGGCGCGCGAACACAATCTGAAGAACGTGGATGTGGACATCCCGCGGGATGCGCTGGTGGTGTTTTCCGGCGTATCGGGATCGGGCAAGTCGTCTTTGGCTTTCGGCACGTTGTACGCCGAAGCGCAGCGGCGGTACCTGGAGTCCCTGTCGCCCTATGCCCGGCGCCTGATCGACCAGGTCGGCGTGCCCGACGTGGACGCCATTGATGGCCTGCCGCCGGCGGTTGCGCTGCAGCAGCAACGCGGCACCCCGAACGTGCGTTCCACGGTCGGCAGCGTCACCACCTTGTCCAGCATGTTGCGCATGCTGTATTCGCGGGCCGGCACCTACCCCGCGCGCCAGCCGATGCTGTACGCCGAAGACTTTTCGCCCAACACGCCGCAGGGCGCCTGCCCGAATTGCCACGGCCTGGGCTACGTCTACGACGTGACCGAGCAATCCATGGTGCCTGATCCGTCGCTGACCATCCGCGAGCGCGCCATCGCGTCGTGGCCGCCCGCCTGGCACGGGCAGAACCTGCGCGACATCCTCGTCACGCTGGGCTACGACGTCGATACGCCCTGGCGCGACCTGCCCAAGAAGGCTCGCGACTGGATCCTGTACACCGACGAACAGCCGACCGCGCCCGTTTATGCGGGGTTCACGCCTGCTGAAACCCGGGCCGCGCTGCGCCGCAAGCAAGAACCTAGCTACATGGGCACCTACACGGGCGCGCGGCGCTACGTGATGCATACGTTCGCCACCACGCAAAGCGCCATGATGAAAAAGCGCGTGGCCCGCTTCATGACCGGGGCGCCGTGCCCCGTTTGCGACGGCCGGCGGCTCAAGCGTGAAGCGCTATCGGTCAAGTTCGCGGGGCTGGACATCGGCACGTTGTCGCGCTTGCCGCTTGCCCGCATCGCGCAGATCCTGGCCCCCGCGGCCAGCGGCCATGCCGACGGGGCGGCGGCCGACGGCGCACGCCACGTCGCGGCCCAACGCATCGCCCATGACCTGGTCGAGCGCATCGGGACCTTGCAGGCGCTGGGTCTGGGCTATCTGGCGATGGACCGGTCCACGCCCACCCTGTCGCCCGGCGAGCTCCAGCGGCTGCGGCTGGCCACCCAGATCCGGTCGAACCTGTTCGGCGTCGTGTATGTGCTGGACGAACCGTCGGCCGGCCTGCATCCGGCGGACGGGCAGGCGCTGCACCGCGCGCTGGACCAATTGAAGGCGGCCGGCAACACGCTGTTCGTCGTGGAGCACGACCTGGCCACGCTGCGGCGCGCGGACTGGCTGGTGGATGTCGGGCCCGGCGCCGGCCAGCATGGCGGGCAAGTGCTGTATAGCGGGCCGCCCGAGGGCCTGCGCAACGTCGACGCATCACTGACCGCGCGGTATCTGTTCGACTGGGCGGCCCCGCCCAGCCGGCCGGCCCGCGAACCTTCGGGATGGCTGTCGTTGCGGGGCATCCGGCGCAACAACCTGCATGGTCTGGATGCCCGCTTTCCCTTGGGGGCGTTCACGGCGGTGACGGGCGTGTCAGGGTCGGGGAAAAGCAGCCTGGTCAGCCAGGCATTGGTGGAACTGATCGGCGAGCATCTGGGCCACGAGCCCGCCGTCGAAGAACCCGAAGGCGATCTTCCGCCACCCGGCGGCCTGCCGCGCACGACGGGCCGCATCGAGGCCGGCGCCGACGCCATCAAGCGGCTGGTCAACGTGGACCAGAAACCCATCGGCCGCACGCCCCGTTCCAATCTGGCGACCTACACCGGGTTGTTTGACCACGTTCGCAAACTGTTCGCGGGAACCCGTGCGGCCAAGTCGCGCCGGTACGGCGCCGGCCGCTTCTCGTTCAATGTCGCCCAGGGGCGATGCGAGACCTGCGAAGGCGAGGGCTTTGTCAGTATCGAACTGCTGTTCATGCCCAGCGTCTATGCGCCTTGCCCCGCCTGCCACGGCAGCCGCTACAACGCCAAGACGCTGGAAATCGAATGGAACGGCCGCAACATCGCGCAAGTCCTGGCGATGACGGTCGACGAGGCGCGGGACTTTTTCCAGGACGAACCCGTGGTGCAACGTCCCTTGGCGCTGCTGCACGAGATCGGCCTGGGCTATCTTCGCCTGGGGCAACCCGCCACCGAACTGTCCGGGGGCGAAGCACAGCGCATCAAGCTGGCCACCGAACTGCAGCGCAGCCAGCGCGGCAACACGCTCTACGTGCTGGACGAACCCACGACCGGCCTGCACGCGGCGGATGTGGATAAGCTGATGGCGCAACTGCACGGCCTGGTGGATGCCGGCAACACCGTCGTTGTCGTCGAGCACGACTTGCGCGTGGTCGCGGGTAGCGATTGGATGATCGACGTCGGTCCGGGTGCTGGCGACGAGGGCGGCCGTATCGTCGCCGAAGGCACGCCGCACGCCGTCAGCCAGGCCGGCGCCGGGGCGACGGCCCCTTTCCTGAAGACACTGTTTCAAGCATCCCGATGAGCCTTGCCTACCGACTTGCCCGCCCTGAAGACGCCGCCGCCTGCATCGTGTTGCGCGGCCTGACCCGCGAAAACGCCGTGACCGCGGCGGAGCTGGCCGACGCCGGGATCACGCCAGAGACCTGGAGCGCGGGGATCGAATCCGGCTTGTATCCGGGCGTGGTCGCGGTCGACGGCGGCAAGCTGGCCGGCTATTGCTTCGGACACCGCGACACGGGAGAAATCGTCGTGCTTGCGCTGCTGCCGGCATTCGAAGGCCGAGGCGTGGGCAAGACGGTGTTGAGCATGACGGCCGGGCTTTTGCGCCAGCGCGGCTTTGCGCGCTTGTTCCTGGGTTGCGCCGCCGATCCCGCAGTGCGGTCATACGGGTTTTATCGCCATCTGGGATGGCGGTCGACGGGCACGTTCAACGCGGCGGGCGACGAGGTGCTGGAATTCCTGTTTTGAACGTCGTCCGTTAAGCCACGCCTCAGCATGGCAGGGCCGAGCCGCCGCGCTACAGCTCTTGCTCCAACAAGCCCTGCATCCGCTCCATGCTTTCCTGGTTGACCTGGATCACGCCGGTGCCGGGCTGGTCGATATCGACGATGAACGTCAACACCAGCGCGATCAGCGCCGCGAAGAGGCCCGTCGACGTCAGCCGTCTGCGCCCGTACAGGCCGGTGCCGTAGGCAATGTAGGCCACGGCGCCCGCGCTGACGATGAACAGCAGGTAGAACACCGGCTCGGGCACATGGTTCTCAAGCGCCACGCGGCGCTTCTCGTTGACCTGTGCCATGTCGTTGATGGCCTGGATGAACATGATCGTCGAGATGGCCGGCGGGTTGTCGGCGGTGTCGGCGGCCAAGGTGCGGATCTGGCGTTCGATGCGGCGCGACGTGGCGCTGGCCGCGTCGAACCGGGGAATGTCGTTTTCCGCGTCATGCAGTTCCAGCGCGGCTTTGGTGTATTCCAGCAACAAGCGCGGCACCTGCGTCCGCGCCGATGGCGCGATCAATTGCGAACGCCAATAGGCGTTGCCAATCGCATTGGCCTCTTCCAGCACCAGGTTCTTGCGCGCTTCGAATCGGGTGACCGACATGGCGAAGGTAAAGCCCAGCAGCAGGGCCAGCAGGCCGAGCAGGGCGGTCTGCAGCGCGGTGATGTGCGTGCGGTGCGATTCGTCGGCCGGTTTGCGTTGCCGCCGGCCCAGCCGGAAGCAGAGCTCGATGATGCCCAGGAAGACGATGACGCCGATGAAGAAAAGATAGGATTCGTCGAAGTTCCTGAGCATGGCGCCTCCCTCGCGGACACGCCAGCGTATGCGGATTGCGGCAGGGTGGCAAGCTGCCGGATCCCCGGGGGCTTGTCAGCGAAACGCCAACATCTTGGAGTAAGGTGTCGATTCCCGATTAAGACCCCGCACGGAGCAGAACTTGAAAACCCGCAAACTCGGCCGTACCGACCTGGATGTCAGCCTGATTGGATTGGGCACCATGACCTGGGGCGAACAGAACACCGAGGCCGAAGCGCATCAGCAACTGGACTACGCGCTGTCGCGCGGCGTCAACCTGGTCGATGTGGCCGAAATGTATCCGGTGCCGCCCAAGCCCGAGACCCAGGGCCTGACCGAAACCTATATCGGCACCTGGCTGGCGCGCAGCAAGCGCCGCCAGGACATCGTGTTGGCCAGCAAGGTGGCCGGCCCGGTGCGCGACCCCAAGCGCCCCGGCCATATCCGCGACGGCAAGACCTTCCTGGACCGGAAGAACCTGACGGCGGCGCTGGACGCCAGCCTCAAGCGGCTGCAGACGGATTACCTGGACCTGTATCAGTTGCACTGGCCCGACCGCACTACCGCCACGTTTGGGCAACTGAACTACCCCTGGGTGGAAGACGACCACACCGTGCCGATCGAGGAAACGTTGTCGGTGCTGCAAGATTTCGTCCGCGCCGGCAAGGTGCGCCACGTGGGCGTCTCCAACGAAACGCCGTGGGGTGTGGGCCAGTTCCTGCGCCACGCCGATACGCACGCGCTGCCGCGCATCGTGTCGATCCAGAACGCGTACAGCCTCTTGAACCGGGTGTTCGAAATCGGCTTGTCCGAATTCACCCACCATGAAGGCGTGGGCCTGCTGGCCTATTCGCCGCTGGCGATGGGCATGCTCTGCGGCAAGTACCTGAACGGCGCGCGTCCCGACGGCGCGCGGTTGACCCGTTACACCCGTTTCACCCGCTACAGCAACCCGCAGGCTGAGGCCGCTACCGCTGAATACGTGGCGCTGGCCCGCGAATACGGCATGTCGCCCACCCACCTGGCGCTGGCCTGGGTGAACCAGCGCCCGTTCGTCACCAGCAACCTGGTGGGCGCCACGACGCTTGAGCAACTGAAGGAGAACATCGACAGCGTCGACGTGACGTTGTCGCCTGAATTGTTGAAGGCGATCGACGGGATTCACACGCGCCATCCGAATCCGGCGCCCTGATCCGCGGCCAGCCAGAAGCCACTCCAAGAGCTTGCCAAGCGCCATGCGACGCCTCGTGACGACTTTGCTGCTATCGGCGCTTGCCCTCATGGTGGCGGGTTGCGCATCGACCAAGGTCTATACCGAAGACGTCTCCACGCTGATGGTGTCGTCGGACGGCAAGACCTTCGCCGTGCTGGGGCCGCGGTATCACTATCTGTTCGACATGCCGCCCGCGATGGCGCAGTCGATGGCCTCCGGGTTCCGGACGCGGCTGACTGCCGTGGTCCTGCGCGATTTTCACGTGGGGGCCGATGGCCTCACCTGGGGCCTGGTGCGCCTGCAATTGATGGACAACGCCTCGCCGAGCGACCGGAAAGAGGCGCTGGCCATGCACTTCAACACTACGAAGGATGGGTTGGTGTATTACACCCATCACCTTAAAGGCAAGCGCTACCTTGCCCGGCCGGATACGCCCACCGCGGCGCAGGCGTCGGGGGCGGCAGCGACATCACTGGACCAGTCGTATCGCGTCACGGTGCAGGACGCGCAAGGCAGCGCCGACATGATGAAGCTGCTGTCTCCGGTCACCTTCCTGGCCGGGACGGGGTTTGTGATCGCCAATCCAGGCGTAGTGCTTTTCGCGTTGCCGGTGGCGGGACTGGAGCCTTAGTCCATTCCGTCAGCGGTCGGGGTTGTCTTGATTCGTAAATCTTATTGCGAATCAGTTCTATTAATAATAAAAAACACCCTTTACATCCCCGCTCTCTGGAGAATTCAACGTGGTCCGTCCGTCTTCCACCCGGAAGGGTCGTGCGCGCAAGCTCGCACGGCCCGCTGTTACGCCTTCCATTCTTGCCCTGGCGTTGGGCATGGTTTTTCCGGTTGGGGCGCAAGCACAATCCACTACCGACCCGCAGGGCGTGGCGCAATTGCCTGCCGTCACGGTCAATGCCGCGCCGCTCGACGAGACGTTGGAGCATCTGTCCGCCCCGGTGAATACGGGCGCGCTGGGCAATCGCAGCCAGTTGGAAACGCCGTTCTCGACCACCGTGGTGACCGCGGCCGATATCGAGGAACGGCAAGTCAGCAAGCTGGGCGATGTGTTCGCCCTGGATGCCTCCGTCAGCGACAACAGCGCCTCGTATGGCGCCTGGGCCAGTTATCTGACGGTGCGTGGCCTGCCGCTGGACTGGCAGAATTCCTATCGCATCGACGGTAAGCCGTTCCTGAGCTATGTGACGACGCTGCCGTTCGAACAGTTCGAGCAGATTGATCTGTTGAAGGGCGCGTCGGGCTTCATGTACGGCTTTGGCTCGCCGGGCGGCCTGGTCAACTACGTGACCAAGAAGCCCACCGACGAGCCGGTGCGCCGGATCGAGCTGGGCTATGTGTCGAAAGGCCTGCTGCGCGAGCAGGTGGACCTGGGCGGCCGGGCGGGCCAAAGCGGCACGTTCGGCTACCGCCTGAATGCGACGCACGAAGAAGGCAACACGTATAACGGCGGCTCGCTGTATCGCGATTCCGTGTCATTGGCGCTGGACGCGCGCTTGACGGACAAGCTGACCTGGGACTTTCAGTCCATTTATCAAGACCGCAAGGCGATCGGCCAGGAACCCACCATTTATGCCGGGCAGCTGGCGGGCAGCGAACTGCCGTCGGCGGTGCGCAATGACAACGGCAAGCTGGTAGGCCAGGGCCCGTACGCCGATAACGATTTCCGCTATTACTCGACAGGCTTGAAGTACCAGCTGTCGTCCGACTGGAGCGTGCGCACCGATTACAGCTACAGCACCACGCGCACGCGCCGCAACGAGTCCGTGCTGTTCCTGCAAAATCAGGCGGGCGATTACGACGACTACCGCTCCGACTACGGCGAGGCCTACGCCTACAACCAGTGGCAAGGCATGATCGAAGGCAAGTTCGCGACCGGTCCGCTGAAGCACCACGTGGTGGCTGGCGCATCGTGGCAAAAGCAGAAGAACGACTACAGCGTCAATGGCGTGTATCAGCTGCAGGGCACGGGCAACCTGCGTTCGCAAAACACGAACACCTACTACAGCGAGGGCAGCCTGGACCTGTACCGCGCGGCCGAGATCACGCAGAAGGCGATGTTCGCCAGCGACACGATCGACCTTACGGGGGGCTGGTCGCTGCTGGGCGGTTTGCGCTACACCAACTACGAGCAGACGGCATTTGACGCCACGGGCGCGCAATCGTCGAGCTACGACAAGAACGGCGTGCTGACGCCGACCATCGCGCTGATGTACAAGATCACGCCGCAGACGATGGCCTACGCCAGCTATATCGAGTCGCTGGAACCGGGCTCGTCGGTGGGCAATATCTACACCAACTACGGCGCCTTGCTGGATCCCTTGAAGAGCAAGCAGTATGAACTGGGCGTGAAAACGGATCAGGACGACTGGGCCGCGACCGCGGCGCTCTTTCGCATCGAGAAGAAGGCCGAATATGCCAACGCGGCCAACGAACTGACGCAGGACGGAAAATCGATCTATCAGGGCCTGGAGCTGGGCGCGTCGGCGCGCGTGGCGACGAACTGGAACGTGGGCGGCAGCCTGATGTTCCTGGATTCCGAATACAAGAAGGGCAACAACTACACGGGCAACCGCGTGGCGGGCGCGCCGAAGCTGGTGGCGGCGGCGCAGGTGGCGTATTCGGTGCCGCAATTGCCGGGCCTGAAGCTGCGCGCGGATGTGAAGTACACCGGCAACACCATGCTGGGCGCATCGAACAACGTGAAGGTCAGCGACTACGCCATCGTCAACATCGGCGCCACCTACGACACGCAGATCTACGGCTACGAGACGACGTTCCGCGCCGGCATCAACAACCTGACGGACAAGCGCTATTGGCTGTTCCAGTCGTCCGACTACGTAAAGGCAGGCGACCCGCGCACCTACGGCCTGAGCGCCAGCGTCAAGTTCTAGGCGTTCACTTCCCACAGGCGATCAGGCGCGAAGTCCGCCTGTTCGCCCTTTCTGGCATAGCCCAACGGGTTGGCCACGATGCGGCAACCGTCTTTCACGTAGTCGTGCGCGCAGTGCAGATGCCCGTGCATCCATGTGTGGGCCAGCGGCAACAGGGCGTCCAGTGCATTGCAGAAGCCCGCGGTGCCGGGCGTGACGCCATAGCGCGGATCGGCGCTGGCCAGCGTGGGCGCGAAATGGGTGATGACCAGCGTCGGGCCGTCGAAAGGTTCGCGCAGCGCCGTATCCAGCCATTGCTGGCACACCAGGCCCTGCTCGCGCATCTGCTCGGCCATGAAGGGCGCGCCGTGGCGGCGCATCTGGGCTTTCTCCAGATAGAAGTCGGCCGCGCGGAAGGCCTTGGCGCGTTTGGTCAGCGCGGCGCCGAGGGTGTCGCTGTCGGTGGCCAACGCGTCGAAGTCCGTCCATAGCGTGGTGCCGACCAGCCGCACGCCGTCGATGACGCAGGTTTCGCGTTCCAGCCACTGGATGCCCAGCGCATGGCATAGCTCGCGCAGGCGGTCGTGCGTGTCGTCGAAATCCAGATTGTCGTATTCGTGATTGCCCGGCACGAACACCACGGGCGTGGGCCAGCCGTTGCGCGGCGCGTAGCTGCCCAGGCCGAAGTCCGTGCCATTCAGCTTCGAACCCCGCTGATACGAGCCGATGTCCCCGGCCAGCACCAGCAGGTCGGCGCCCGGCGTGGGCTGCGCCAGGAAGGTCGGATCGGATTCTAGATGCAGGTCGGAAAGCAATTGGATCTTCATGTCCGATATCTTATGCGACACTTTCCCCTCGGAACTACCCACTCATCCGACAACCAGGAGAAACGCCCATGCGTATCGCGATCGCCACGGCCGCCGCGCTGATGCTGGCGGCCAGCGCGCAGGCGCAGCCGTTGAATTGCGCCAATGCTGCCACGCAGACGGACATGAACCTGTGCGCTGACCAAGCCTACAGGAAGTCGGATGCCGCGCTGAACAAGGCCTACAAAACCGTCATCGGACGCCTGAAGGACGACCGCACCAAAACGACGCAACTGCAAGCCGCCCAGAAGGCCTGGCTGTTTTTCCGCGATGCGGAATGCGCGTTTTCGGCCAGCGGCACGACGGGCGGCAGCGCATACCCGATGGTGCTGAGCCAGTGCCTGGATGCGCTGACGCAGACCCGCACCAAAGAACTCGACGCCTACCTGAAATGCCAGGAAGGCGACATGAGCTGCCCGGTGCCCGGCAGGTAATGACGTTGCCCGACGTCACGGCTGTCGCCAACAGCCCGAACCCCGCGGACAAGGCGGGATTGGTGTGGGATGCGCACGGCGTGCCGCGCTGCTTCTGGCAACCGTCCATGGCCGACTATCACGACCACGAATGGGGCCGTCCCGTTGGCGACGACCGCCGCCTGTATGAAAAGATCTGCCTGGAAGGCTTCCAGGCGGGCATGGCGTGGATCACCATCCTGCGCAAGCGCGAGGCCTTCCGCGAAGCCTTCGACGATTTCGACTTTGAACGCGTGGCGCGCTATACGGAGCAAGACGTCGACCGGCTGATGGGCAACCCCGCCATCGTGCGCAACCGCGCAAAGATCGTGTCCACCATCAACAACGCGCGCCGGGCGCTGGCGCTGGCCGAGGAAACGGGATCGCTGTCCGGCTGGTTGTGGCGCCACGAGCCGCCCGCGGCTGAACGGCCGGGCACGGTCGACCTGGACTACTGGAACCAGAACCCGACGTCGGCGGCATCGACGGCGCTGTCGCGCGCCTTGAAAAAGCGCGGCTGGACCTTCGTGGGACCCACCACGATGTATGCCTTCATGCAGGCGGTGGGCATGGTCAACGACCACATGAACGGCTGCGTCTGCCGGCCCGTCGTCAACGCCGCTCGGGCGGCGTTCAAGCGGCCCGCGCCGGCGTGACGCGGTGAACGCGGCACGCATGATGCTTGGCGCTTGATTTGGTTGCGCCCCGCAAGTATATTGGTTGCGTACCGCAACTTATCGGGGCCGCCATGGATCTCATCGACTTTCCCTCTCAGTCCCGCGAGCAGACCATTCGGGACCTGCGGGAGTTTTCCCGCAAGCTGGTGCGCGAACTGGGCTTCATGCGAACGTCCCTGGCGGGAAGCGACCTGGCCCCCTCGGCCGTGCACGCCATTATCGAGATCGGCTTGCAACCGGGCATTCAGGCCCGCGACCTGGCGGCCATCCTCAGGCTGGACAAGTCCAACACCAGCCGTCAGTTGGCCAAGTTGGAATCCGCCGGGCTGGTCTCGCGCGAAGCCGACGCCGATGACGCGCGGTCTTCCCGTCTGGCGCTTACTGACGCGGGGCTCGCGTTGCGCGCCCGGATCGACCAGTTCGCCACCGATCAGGTGTCGCGGGCGTTGCGCCAGCTGGCACCGGATGACCAGCAATCGCTGATCCGCTTCATGTCCCTGTACGCCAATGCGCTGTCGCGCGAAAACCCCAACGTGTCGCCAGGGACGGTGGCGGGCATCGGCGATCAGATCCGCGAAGGCTATGTGCCGGGCTGCATCGGCGACGTCGCCAGTCTGCATGCCCGTTACTACGCGCAGGCCTCGGGTTTTGGCGTGTACTTCGAACGCAAGGTGGCCAGCGAATTGGGCGACTTCGCCGAAGGACTCCCGGCCGCGGGAAAAAACATGTGGCTGTACGTGGACGGGGGCAGGGTGCTGGCCTCCATCGTGATCGACGGCGATCTGGCCAGCGGTCAGGCGCACCTGCGTTGGTTCATCGTGGACGAATCGCTACGCGGCATGGGCGTGGGCCGGGCGCTGCTTGAACGCGCGCTGGCGTTCGCCGACGCGCATTACAACCAGACCTACCTGTGGACATTCAAAGGACTGGACGCCGCCCGTCACCTGTACGAGGCGGCGGGGTTTGTCCTGACGGACGAATCGGAAGGCCGCCAATGGGGCAGCGTGGTGGTCGAGCAGCGCTTCTTGCGCCGCAGCCGCTAGCCAGCGCGGCGCGCACCGCCAACGCGCAGCGGAAATACGCCGATACATCCACGCAGCCGGGCACGCCGGCTGTTTCACGTGGATGTCACGTCGCGTTCCTAGACTCCCCGAGGTCATGCCGGCTGACAACGGCGTGAGAGTCTGCTTCCGCCATTTACTCCTACCTTCCCATGCCCTCCAAACCCCTAGCAAGAATGCTTGTGGCCACGCTGCTTGCGGCCGCCGCCTTGTCCGCCTGTGGCGGCGATGACAGCGACGAATCGTCGCCGGCCAATCCCGAGCCTCCCGTTACGGAGCAGCCCACGCCGCCGGCGCCGGCGCCGGCGCCAGTGCTGCGCTGCGCGCCCTGAGCCGCGCCGGCTCGATCCGCTTCGTCCCGCCCCTCACGACACCGAATCCCGACAATGACTTCTCGCCGCAACTTCCTACAGACCACCACGGGCGCAGGGTTTGCCGCGGCCGCGCTGGCCGCGTTCCCGCCCAGCATTCGCCGCGCCCTGGCCATCCCGGCCAACAATGCCACCGGCACCATCAACGATGTCGAACACGTGATTATCCTCATGCAGGAGAACCGCTCGTTCGATCACTACTTCGGCACGCTCAAGGGCGTGCGCGGCTTTGGCGACCGCTTCACGATCCCGCTGGCCAACGGCCGTAACGTCTGGCAGCAGCAGCGTGCCAACGGCGCCGTGCTCACGCCCTATCATCTGGACGGCAGCGCCAACAATGCGCAGCGCGCGGACGGCGCGCACCATACCTGGGCAGACAGCCAGGCTGCCTGGGACCATGGCCGCATGCAGCGTTGGCCCGCCGAGAAAACCGATATCTCGATGGGCTATTTCAAAGAGCGTGAAATCCCGTTCCAGTTCGCGTTGGCCAACGCCTTCACGCTGTGCGACGCCTATCACTGTTCGATGCATACCGGCACCGACGCCAACCGGTCCTTCCATTTGACAGGCACGAACGGCGCGACGGCAGGCGGCGCATCGTTCGTCAACAATGAATGGGATTGGATCGACGGGCAGGCCGCCACGCAAAACCGGGGCTACACCTGGAAGACCTACGCCGAACGGCTGGAAGAGGCGGGCGTCAGCTGGATCTCGTACCAGAACATGCCGGACGAATGGGGCGACAACATGCTCGGCGCGTTCCAGACATTCCGCCGCGCCAACGTTGCATCAGGCTTTCCCGTATCCAGCGGCGGCGAGCCGGGCGTGCCGTATGCCAACACGGGCCAGGCGCTGCCTTACCACGCCTACGACGCGGCAACCGACAACGCCCACAACCCGCTGTACAAGGGCATCGCCAATACCTTGCCCGGCACGGCGCCGGAAAATTACCTGGACGCATTCAAGCGCGACATCCGTGAAGGCAAGCTGCCGCAGGTCAGCTGGATGAACGCGCCGTCGATCTATTGCGAGCATCCCGGCCCGTCCAGCCCGGTGCAGGGCGCGTGGTTCTTGCAGGAAGTGCTGGACGCCCTGACCGCAGTGCCCAAGGTCTGGAGCAAGACGGTGGTGCTGGTGAACTTCGACGAGAACGACGGCTACTTCGATCACGTGCCGTCCCCATCGGCGCCTTCGCCCGATTCCGGCCTGGCCAAGGCAGGAAAGTCGACGCTGCACGACGCCGACATGGCGTTCGAGTATTTCTCGCATCCCGCGCCGGCGGGCAGCGGCAGCCAACCCGCGCCGGACGGCCGCGTCTATGGCCCCGGCCCCCGCGTGCCCCTGTTTGTGATTTCACCGTGGAGCCGTGGCGGCTGGGTCAATTCGCAGGTGTTCGATCACACCTCGGTGCTGCGTTTCCTGGAGACGCGTTTCGGGGTCAGGGAACCCAACATCAGTCCGTTCCGCCGGGCCGTCTGCGGCGATTTGACCAGCGCGTTCAACTTCCAGACGCCGAACACGGAAGCACTGCCAACGCTGGCCGGGCGCACGACCCGCAGCGCCGCCGACCAGTTGCGCCGCGCGCAGGAAGCGCTGCCCGCCATGCCCTTGCCGACCGACATGCAACTGCCCCTTCAGGCCAGCGGCACGCGCCCGTCGCGCGCGCTGCCCTACGAACTGCACGTCAGCGCGCGGTGCAGCGCCGAAGGCATGGTCGAACTGCTGTTCTCCAACACGGGTAAACAGGCAGCAGTCTTCCACGTCTATGACCGGCTGAATCTGGCGCGCATCCCGCGTCGCTATGTCGTGGAAGCAGAGAAGTCGCTGTCGGATACCTGGAATGCGTTCCGCGACAATCTGGGCCGCTACGACCTATGGGTGCTGGGGCCCAATGGCTTGCACCGTCACTTCAAGGGCGACACCCAGCGCATTGGGGATACGGACGTCGCGCCCGAGATCCGCGTCTGCTACGACATCGCCAACGGCGACGTCTACGCCGAACTGATGAACGCCGGCGCCACGACCGCCGATTTCACGGTGACCGCGATGGCTTACCGTCAGGATGGCCCGTGGCGCCAGGCGGTGGCGGGCAAGGCCACGGCGTCGTTGCACTGGTCGCTGGAAGGCAGCGCGCAGTGGTACGACTTTGCCGTCACCTGCGCAAGCGACCCGACCTACTACCGCCGCTTCGCGGGGCGGGTCGAGACGGGCAAGCACACGGTCAGCGATCCCGCGATGGGGCTTGCGTAAGCCGGGGGCGCGTCAGATTACGCTGATGCGCAACTCGGCCAGCAGCACGGCGGCCTGCGCTTTGGAAATCGTGGCACCGGCCAGGCGGGCGGCAACCGTCAGGTCGATGCCGCTCAGGTCCACTTCGCGCAGGTCGGCGCCTTCGAAGCGAACGTTCTTCAGATTCGCGTTGCGCAGGCTGCCGCCATGGAAGACCGTGTCGCGGAAGTCGCTGCCCGCCAGATCGGCGTCCGAGAAGTCCAGTTGCATGATGGTCGACTTGCGAAACGACACGCCGCGCAGCAGCGCGCCCACCAACAGGCATTCCTCGACGGTCCAGCCCAGGCAGGCCACGCCGTCGAAATCGGAACCCGTGAGTTTGCAGCCCTGGAACGTGGCGGCCGCCAGCCGGGCGCGGCGCCAGTTGGCGTTGTTCAGGTCGCAGTTCTGGAACACGGCGTCGCTTGCGTCGGCCGAAGCGAAGTTGGCCTGGCCGCCACGGCAGCGCACCCACAAGGTGTCCGCAAGCGTGGCGCCCTGAAACGAGGCGCCCGCGATGGCGCACGCGGTGAATTGCGCGCCACGCAGGTCCAGCCGGGAAAAGTCGGCCTCCTGGAAATCGCAGTCCTGGAACGACAGCGGCCGGCCGGCCGCGCGTTCAATCAAGGCCTCCATCGCCTTGCGGTCCACCTCAAGGTCCGTCACGGTTTCAATTGCGTCTTGCGTCATGCTTGTGGTCTCGTTTCTTTACTGGAAAATCCCGCTTTCTACGCAGAATGCTACCAACTCCTGGTCCGTCCGAACGTTCAGCTTGCGCATGGCAGAGATCTTTTGTCCACTGACGGTCTTGACGCTGCGCTGGAGCGTTTCGGCGACCTGCATCATGGACCCACCCTGGATGAAATGGCGCAGCACTTCATATTCCTTGGGCGACAGGCTGTTGATACGTTCGCCGATGAACTTGGTGCGCGAATCCGTGGTGCCTTCGCCTTGGAAACCTGGCGGATAGTACGTGCGGCCGGCGCGTAGCGTCTGCAATGCCGTCACGATTTCGGCCAGGTTGTCGCGCTTGAGCACCACGGCAGCGACGCCCGTGTCATACAGGGCCGAAATGATCATGGGGTTGGACACCATCGTCAGCACGACGATCCGTGCTCGGGAAAAATGCCGCGCCAGATACCTGACCAGGCGGATGCCGTCGCCATAGGTCTCGTCGCCCGGCATCGAATAGTCGGTGATGATCACATCAGGCAGGTCAAGGCGTAGATGGTCAACCAGTGCTGTCGGGCTGGCCAGTGTCGCGGCGATCTCGAAACTGAGTTCCTTTTCGAGCAGATCGCGCATGGCCATCAGCACCAGCGGGTGGTCGTCGGCAAGGACTATTCTGAGTCGTTCCATTCGGGGACGCTGTGAAATGAGCGGGTGGAGCATCGGAATCATTCTGCACCAGGGCTCACACTTGAACTAGGAATTTCCGAAGTTCAAGTACCAGGCCTGACGTCTTGTGGAACGCCTGTTCATCCCAGCCGTAACGTCCAAGCCTTGATTCGACGAACCCCAGCCCGGCCGATAGCGCGGTCATTTTTACCATGGACAGCGCGCCGCGCATGCGATGCAAGGTCCGCTGCGCCGCCAGGACATCCCGTGTGGCGATCGAGTGTTCCAATGCCGTCAGATCACTGTGCATGGTTTCCAGGAAAAGCCCGCGGAGCCCGGCGGCGCATCGAAACGAATGTCCGTCCAGTTTCGGCGCGTTATAAGCAAAAGGCATGGTCAGCTCGGAAGGGCCTTGATCGATTGCAGGGTTTGGCGCAATGCGACCAATGCCAAGGGTTTGACAAGCAGGCAGGTCATGCCGGCGTCCATGCCGCGCCGCTGCTCGTCGGGAAAGGCGTTCGCGGTGATGCCCAGTATGGGTCCGCCATAGCCGCGCTGACGTAGTTGCCGCGTGAAGGCGTAGCCGTCCAGCCTGGGCATGTTCAGGTCGGTCAGCACGGCATCGAAGCTCATCAGCCCGGGCAGGTTCAGCGCTTCTTCGCCATTGCCCGCCAGGACCACGGCACAGCCCAGGTGTTCCAGTTGTTCGCGCAGGATCAACTGGCTGATGGGGTTGTCTTCGGCGACGAGCAACGTCAGGTTCAGCGTGTCGGACGGTGTCTCGGCGTCAAGCGCCAGGCTGCGTGCCAAACCGCTTTGCGCCAAGTGGACCGCGTGGCGGATGCTGGCCAGGCTGTACGCGTTGGCGAACCAGGTGCTGGGGCGATCATCGACCGGTGCTGGCAGCCCAGGAGGGTGGATGACGACCTGCGGTTTGCTCCATTGGGCGCGGCGTTTCGCGTGCGGCCAGGCTTGCACCAGCACCGCAGGGCCAGCCGCTGCGGTGCTGCCTGCGGAATAGGGCAACGCCACCGCGCCCCAGCGGCGCAGCCACTCGCAAAGGTTGTTGACGATCTCGGGCACCGCGCCTTGCACGTAGACCGCCGTGCCCTCAAGAAAGGGGGCGGGTGCGTCGGCCGTGTCCGCCGCATGGGGCAGCCGGATTTCAAAGGTGATGCTCGTGCCAAGACCGGATTCGCTGACGGCATTGAGCTGGCCATTCATCGTGTCCGCCAGGCGGCGGCAAATCGATAGCCCCAAGCCGGTACCCGGCAGATCCACCGGGCTGTCCGCGTCAATCTGATAGTAGGGGTCGAACAATCGGCTTTGGTGGGCGGGCGCGATGCCGGGGCCCGTGTCTGCCACCTGGAAGCTCAGGTCGGCGCCTTCGTGATCGCTGCCGTCAAGTTTCAGGCGCAATACGATCTGACCGGAGTCCGTGAACTTGATGGCGTTGCTGACAAGGTTGTCGAGTATCTGGCGAATTCGCGTCGCGTCGCCCATCACCGAGGCGGGCGATTCGGGGTCGGCGATGGCATAAGCGCGCAAGCCTTTGGCGTGCGCGCGTGCGGCAAAGCTGGCGACGACGTTGTTCAGCAGCTCGACGGGTGAGAAGGGGGCGCACTGCAAGGCAGTATGGCCCGCTTCGATGCGCGAGATATCCAATGTGTCGTTGATGGTGCGTAGCAAGGAAGCCGACGACTGCTGGATGGTCTCGAGATACTGCGCCTGCTGGCCGCTGACAGAGGTCAGCGAGAACAATTCAAGCGTGCCAAGAATGCCATAGAGTGGCGTCCGGATCTCGTGGCTCATCGTGGTGAGAAAAAGGGTCTTGGCCTCGTTGGCGGCTTCTGCGTCGCGCTTGGCCTGCAACAGTGATTGCTCCACGCGTTTCAACGGCGAGATATCGCTGATGCCGCAAAGCACCACGGCTTCGCCCCGATACGTGGTGGGGGCGAAGGTCAGGTAAGCGCTGCGGCCGTCGCTCAACTTATGTTCGCGCGTGGTCTCGTCGCCGTCGCGGGACAGGATGTCGGCTCGCCACCCCGGCGCACCCCGGAACCAGCGCCGTGCCATGTCGTTGGACAGGACAATGGCGCCGTCGGTACGGCGCAGCAGGCAAAGGCCCACCGGGGCCACCTCGATCAGCTTCTGGTTGAGCGACACGCTGTCGGCCAGGGCTTCGTACTGGCGCAGCGCGGGCAGCACAAGATGGCGGCGGATGTAGCGCACTTGCAGCACCACGGCGAGGGTCAGTAGCAGGGACGCGAAGGCTGTCGTCTGCAAGGCAATGGCGTTGTCTTGCAGCACGCGCTGCAGCGGCATGTAATACACCAGCCGCCAGCCGTCTTCACCCACCGATTTGCTCAGCACCAGATAGTCGGGGACCCATCCTTGGCCTTGCAGGCCGAAGGCGTCTTCGCGCGACGAGTGGGCCAGCGTGCGGTCGGCGGCAGCGGCGTCCGGGCTGTGCATGACGGGACGGTTACGCTCGTCGAACAGCACATAGTTGCCCGCGCCCGCCCGTGGCATGTTCACGGCGGACTCGACGCCCTGGACTTCCAGGCCGATCCAGCCGGCCTCGGTGTCGGCGGGGTCCAGGGGCGTGAACAGGAAGAGCCGCATGGCGGTGTCCTGCGGCGGATGCAGCCAGATGATCCGCGGTTGTCCGTGGGCGGTCGGCCGGATATCGATATCGGCCAGGGTGCGCGTCAGCCATTCCTGGATATCGGTGGAGATCGGGGTCAGGGCAAGCGGGTCGCGGGTCGACATCCGCAGCGCGGTGGCATGGCGGGGCGAGCTGTAGACCACCTTGGTGCTGGCCAGCGCCACGCGTTGCAGGTCGCGATGGGTCAGCACCAGCGCCCATTCATAAGCGCCCGGCGTCGATTGCAGTGGCAGGACCTCGATCTGCGGGGCCGCGCCCGCGTGGGCAAGCGCGTCTTCCATGTGCCGGGTGCCATTGTTGCGCACGGCGGACGCAGAGATGGATCGCAGCAGCGCTTCGCGTTGGTCGAAGAACTGCTGCGCATCGTAGGCGGCTGCGTTCATGTGGCGGCGGTAGGTGGACACGACGTTGGTGAACGCGCCAAACAGGTAGAGCGTGACGCCCGCGGCAATGCACACGAGCAAGGCTACCGCAAGAAAATGCAGCAGCAAGGAGGCCGCGCGTGGCGCGGATTGAGATTCAAGGGCGGGAGCGCCGCGGTCTTCTAGCAGCATTTGTTCCCATGATAGAAACACCTGCTTACCAGGGGAATAAGAAGAATCTCAAAGTGAACCGGCCTGGCGGGCAGGCGTTTCGGGGCGCGTAGCGGTGGGCGCTGGGTTGATATGGATCGCCTGGCCTGCCGGTTTAAGAACTTTCTTGTTCATTTTTGAGCGGACGTGGGCAGTATTGGCGGGATACGGAGCTCCGGCCTCGGATTTCCCCGCGATGCTGCAACGCGGCCGGTTCACGTGCTGTGCCGCTGCCGTTGTGCTGCGGCCAGACGTTAATCGAGAACAGAATGACTTTGACTCATGAAGGATGACGCCCGTTCCTGGCCTTCACAGGAAGCGTCCGTTCTGCTGCGCTTTCAACCTGTCTTTACCGCGCAAGGCCAAGTCCACGAATATGCCGTGCTGGGACGTTGCCGGCCCTCTCTCTGGAACGGTCTCAGGCCTTCCCGGGACGCCGCCGGGCTAGAGGCCGGCGTGGCCTTCTTCAAGAGATTCAACACCCCGATCGATCTGTCGTTTGAACACGCGCTGGACGTGAATGCCTCGGGATGCCTGGCAGAGCGCCTGTGCGTCGAACTGGGCATCGGTCTGGTCAACGAAAAGATATGGGTCAACAAGCAGGCCTGCCATGACGATATCGCGCCGCTGACGGTGGCGGCATCAAGCGTCACATTCACGTTGCCGCTTAGCGGCAGGCTGTCGAAGCGCGCCGACATCCTGGCGCGCTATCCCGACTTCGTTCCCCGTTTGCGCGCGCGCCTGGAGCCCGGCGGCGCCGATGGCGCGGCATCCGAATACGGCATATTGCGTGCCGAAGGGCTGCAAGTACAGATACCGCCGGGCTTGTCCGCGGATCGTCCCTTGCAGGGGCGGTTCTTCACGCTGATGGAGCGCGCCTGGAGCGCCAACCTGCAAGTGGTGGCAAGCGGTGTGGACGACATCCGCGATTTCGCGTGGATGCGGCTGCATAGCGATCTGCTGTTTCGGGGCGCCGCCATGTCCGCGCCGCTCAGCGCCGATTGCCTGGATGCCTGGCTACAAGCCGATAGCAGTGCATGGCGGTCATTCCGCGTCTGTACCACGCGCTTTGCCGGCTGAGTCAACACCCGGCGCGCGTCGGGTGCCGAATGCCGGCGGCCGTGGCGTTATTGAAGCCGGCGCTTCAGCTTGCCGTGTCGGACTGCATGCGGCCCAGAATGAACCCATCCACCGCGCTGGTGCGGCCACGCCACAGCGTGGGCTGCCCGGCGACAGGCGAGCCGTCCGCCGCAAAAAACAAGGCATCGGCAAGGTGAATGTAATTGGGCAGCGGGTCGGCGGGTTGGGGCACGCGGAAGACGTCGCCCAATTCGGCCAGCGACGCGTGCACGCTGGCGCGGGTGTCCGCGTCGATCGCGCTTAGCGAATTCGTGAAACTGGCGGCGAAACGGTCGAAATATTCCGCGCCCGACACGATCGAGCCAGACACCATCATGCCGCCCATCTGCAACGTCACGCCGATGCTTTCGATCTGGCTCCCGTTGTTCACCAGGTTGACCAGGAATTGAAGAAAGGCGTCTGCGCTGGGGGCGGCGTTCTTGTCCTGGATGGAGAGGGAATCGATGCTCATTGTTCGGGTCTCGAAAAGGGCGGAAAGAGCCACAAGATACTCGAAGCACGTGAAAAATACACCGATCACAATCGCCCGAAAAACGGCAGAATCGGGCGTCAGACCGCGCCATCCACGGCGGCGCGCTGGCGCTACCGTGGCGGGCTGCGGAACGATCTGGCTTTCTTCGCCCGGCGGACTGGTGCGATCAGTTCGATGACGGCACGCGTTGCCGGGCAAACTGTCCTACCAGCCCCAGCAGGTCCCTGCCGCGGGTTTGCCGCAAGCGCGGTAATTCGCCGCGAACCACAGTTTGCCGGCATTGCGCGGCGTGCCATTGTCCTTGACGTCGTTGCGGGTCAGCTCGTCCAGCGTGTCGCGAGACCCCTTGACTGAAACGCCGGCCACGACGTTTGCCGTCAACGGGATCACGCCTAGGCTGGCCGCCGTGCGGTCGTCGAAGACGATGTCCGTGACGGCCAACGCGCCCATCTTCAATGACGCATCGCGCACGGCAGCGGCGTAGCTGTCGTTGGCGCCGCCGGGCACCAGCGTGGCGTTGAACGAACTGGGTGCGAGGATCTGCGCAGGCGTGGCGGGCGGCTGCATCTTGTACTGGTCAAGCGCGGGCAACTGGCCGGCGGCGGCCTGGCGGCGCAGCCAGTCGCCCCACAGGAATTCCGCGAACTCCGGCAGGCTGCCGTTCTTGTAGGCGACGTCGCGCGTGTAGTAGACGAGCGAGCGGTAGCGGTCTTCCTGCATGCCGCCGGCCTCGTCGGCGCTGGCCATGCCCAGGCGGGTGGGCAGTTGGTCCACGGTGATGGGCTGGTTCTGGCCGTCGCGCAGCCAGGCGCGGCGTTCATCGACCATGCGTTGCCAGAATGCGGCGGCGGTGGTCAGGTCGCTGTAGTTGGCGTCGACCTTCACCCAGACGGGCAGCTTGGGGCCGCCATCGAAGATGGTGCGCAGCGACGAGAACGTGTGGTGGCCGTCCGTCAGGTAAAGATTGCCGTCCCACCCGACGACGACGGTCTTCAGGTTTTCGGTATGCGTGCCGGGTGCGTCCTTGCAGGCGAAGGTTTCCGGCTGGTCCAGCCGCGCGGCGCGGGCCGCGTCGATGTCCGCGAATTCCTGCGCGCGCTCGGTGCCGCCCATGTCTTCGCAGTAGTCGTCGAATTTCTTGCCGACGGTGCGGTCCAGGTAGTCCAACTGCAGGGCGGCATCGGCCGCCCAGGTCGCCCGATTGAAGTCGCCTTGCCAGCGGCCCAGCTTGTAGTAGATCTGGTCGTAGCCGATGGCGGCTTGGGTAGGACGCAGTTCTTCGATGCGAACCTGGATGACCTCGCCGGCCTTCGCCTTCAGATAGGCGGTGTTGCGCGTGGGCGTTTCGACTTCTGGCGCGGGGTCGACGACGGCGGGCGGTGGCGTGACGACGGGTGGGTCATCGCCATCGTCGCCATCGCCGCCATTGCAGGCGGCCAGCGCCAGCGGCAGCAAGGCCGCGGCCAGCAGGCGCAGAAGCGGGCGCGGATGTGGGCGGGGAAGCAGGACGGGAGTCGAGGGGGTAGCGGTCTGTGTCATTGGCCGGTAGGGGCTGCGATCGAAAAGTATCCAATGATGACTGACGCGTATGTCCCGTGTATTGCACTGTCTGCCGATAAGGGAAATTCCCAAGGCCGACGCGTTTGTCCATAATCCAGCTTGGATTCAAAGGAGGATACCGGCTATGGCGATCATCAACTTCTGGCGGGCTTGCTTCGTCGCGTTCCTGGGTGCCGTGGGCGCGGATGCCGCGGCA
>Ga0307412_10000153_pt1 | contig 49582 bp, 46 predicted proteins | sample DK1Cmetagenome_3_FD_203823 | JGI IMG/M metagenome (GOLD analysis project Ga0307412, IMG submission 203823) | Maize rhizosphere microbial communities from greenhouse at UC Davis, California, United States - DK15-C-1 | ecosystem: Host-associated > Plants > Roots > Rhizosphere > Soil | place: USA...
GCTACATCCTCTACGACGATATTGTTGCCGGTCGCTTGGTGCCGGTGCTGGACGAGTGGGAGTTACCACAGCTCACGATCAATATCGCCTATCCCAACCGCAAACACTTGTCTGCGAAGGTTCGCGCGTTCATCAACTTCATGGTTGATGAATTCGCCGCTCATGAATACGAGCGGAAATGGACCGGACGGATGTGACGCTAAGGCACTGCTGAAGTGCCTACTGCTGCTCCGCGCCCCGACTCCGCCCAAGACGATCGCACGCGGAACCGGTCCTAACGCTCCGTCCCTAGGCGGCCAATCAGCCACGCCCTCGTTGAGTGAACGATGAACTGTGAGGCTACGTGCCCGTGCAGAGCTACATGGACATGGACATGGACATGGACATGAGGCATGAGGCATGAGGCATGAGGCATGAGGCATGAGGCATGAGGCATGAGGCATGACAGAGTAGTACGCAGAGTTGGAAGCCGGTTGTTAGCCGATGCGCTCAGTTTGCTGGCGCAGTAGGCGAGATCGATCTGGTCAAGCCGGCAGTGGCTTACGATCTCGTCGGCCGCCTCCTGCGGAATCAGGCCGAAGCGGCCTTGCACCGCCCGCAGGCGGGACGTCCCGCGGCTACGAGGCAGGCATCCGACATCGTTTCTGATAAATCGGTGCTTCCCGATCGGCGCTCTGCTGCAATCGCAGCAGGAACCGCCGCACCGCAGTTTTTCCGCCATGAGCATGGCTCTCGCCGCACGCACAATTGCGCCGCTGCGCCACCGCATAGTTGCCCTTCGTGAACGACGGCTTCTGGCCGAATGTAGCCGGTGGCCGGAACTACATGATGTGAATGCCCTTCGGGGAACGGCGCGCAGTGCCCGAAAGAGATTGGTCAGAGGTGCTTCTCGGGCAGCTGGCAGCGATCAGCGCGAATATGGTCTTCAGCCACGGTGACCATGTTCCCGCACTGAGTGCTCAGATGCACTGGAATACCCATGATTTGCCGGCACCGACGTCCCCGTACCCCATCAACGTATTCGACCGGCAGAGACTCCTCTTCCTGTCGATCGCCGTTCGATACCACGATGCTCCGTTCGCTCGAATTGCCCCCTCGAAGAGCCGCAAATCCTCAGTACGGCACGCGGCCTTTTATCCAGTTGCGAAGGATTGCGGCCGGCGCTTACCCCCTCGTATTTGTTTCGTAGAAGAGTATCCGCACGAAATAATGTTTGCACTCACTCTCTTTGAAATCATTGCTAGACAACAACTTTGAAGTCGAAAAGTGCTTGAAGGCATCCCAAAAGCTCGGTAAGCTTCCCGTAACATCAGGAGCTTTGATTCGAATGTCAGAGATCAATGCGGCGCATGTCGCGGCGGCGCGTGCCGCCTTCTACGATCGGGGCGAAGACGTGGCGTCTTGGGCACGCGCGCGCGGCTTCCGGCCGGCAAACGTGTATCGGGTGCTCTCGGGGCACTCGAGGGCCATGAGAGGCGAGGGGCATCGGATCGCAATCTCGCTGGGCTTGAAACCCGGTGCCGTGCCGCGTCTAAGAGACGCGGAGCCCATGGAAGCCGACCCGTCACAACGAAAGGCGTTGGACTGAGTTCCCGCACCCACCTCTGAGAGACGAGCACCTATGTCAGGTGCGTCAATAAACCCATCGAAAGGATTGCAACATCGCATAAAAAAACGCCGGCAAGGCCGAAGCTCATACCAGCGTTTAGTCCCGATAGAAATCAGGTGTAGCAATTGGATTGTCTGTCGTGACTAACTCCCAGTCAAGGAGGTGGGCGCTGCTGACCCTATCGTTTTCATAGACGAGGGGGAGGCCTGCCCGCTGCCTTCCTTCCAGAGTCCACATGACAGAAAAAATTGAGCCCACGCCGGGCTCCGGGCGTGCTCGCCCGCGTCCGACAGCCGCACGACCTCAGCGCCTGCATCGGCAGAAGCGACATCGCTCCATCGCTCCACCCAGCCCCTGCAGACCGCCCCGCGGCTGGCCTTCAAGGCATGCCGGGAGGCCGCGAGCATGACGACAGCTGGACTTTTGCGCGAGCTGATGCACCGTACGGCTCTGGACGGCTCTTTTACCGCCAGGAACATCGTCACACCTTCCGGAGGCCGCCGCCGGGGTCTCTATCCGTCTCGCTTCGGCATGCTCCCATACGAAGCTCCGCTTGAATGCGACCTCATCAAGCGACTCGATGGCTCATGGACGTGCACCGAATTCGTCACCCAGGCGCTGCAGTTGCTCATTCGAGACAGGCGCGCAGATCAGGAAAGTTTCAGGTACACGCCTGATGCGTGCGTGCGCCACCACGGAGGGCGGATTTCACTGATCGAGTGCAAACCTGACGACCTGCTGGACGAGTTCAACCGTCCTCGGGGCCCGAAGATCCAGCGCTATCTCCAAAGCCTGGATATCGATTTTCTGGTTCTTACCGAGAGCGAGCTCCATCCCGGCTTGCGCCAGGCGAATGCCTCAATGCTGAGCTGCAACTTCAGAAGAGCGCTCAAGCCGGCGCTGGTACGTCAACTCCAAGAGCGAACGACCAAGGCCCAGCCAAGCACCTTCGGTGCACTGGCACATGCCCTGGGCCTGGGTGACGCGCGCACAGCACTCGCACGCGGCTTCGTCTTCTTCGATACGGCAGCTTTGCTGACCGAAAGCACCCCCATACATCCCACATTCCATGAGGCTCTCGATGCAGCTGATTTCCTTTGTGCGTGATCTCGCCCTCACCCTCTTCAACAAGCCGTTCAAGGTCGTCGGCATCAAGCAACCGGACATCGTCGAGCTAGAGGGTGCCGATGGTGAGACTCGCGAGTACGAACTCGACAACCTGTCAGCGCAGTACGGGCTACGGAATCTGCGCTTCCCAAAGCCGCCACCGCGCAACAAAAAGCCCGACACCGCGCCTCCTGCCAAGATCGCAATGCGTCTCTCAAGCGAACTCTCGGACTCCGCACGCGCCGATGGTCTTCAGAAGAAGCTGTATTTGGACGCGATCATTCGTTCCGGTGTGTCGATGACACGCATGACGCCCTCCCTGGAGCGAGTGATTTCGCAAGTCACTGCTGAATGCGACCGCGAGAAAAACCCGTCCCTGTCGACGCTGCGCCGATGGCTGAATCAAAGACTGCGCGGCGGCGACGATACCGCCTTGATGCCCTACTACGCACGACGCGGAGGAGGCGGAAAGAGCCGATTGCCAGCACCCACACAGCAAGAAATCCACCGCGTTGTCGACAATCTTTATCTCTCTCCGGCCAGGCCCTCCGCGAAGACTTGCTTCGACGCGTGCATCGCCAACATCGCCGAGAAGAATCAGTGGTTGCCGAGTTCGCAGCAAATCGATACTCCATCGTACCGGAGCTTCCTTCGCTTTCTCCAGCGTCGTGAAGGTTACGAGGTTCTGGCCTCGCGCTGGGGACGCCGTGAAGCAGAGTTGCGCTATCGGTCGAGCGGCAAGGCCACTGAGCAATACAGCCTGAATGAATGCTGGGAAATGGATCACACGATCCTGGACTTGTTCGCCATCAATCCGCAGACACAGAAACCTGAGCGTCCGCGAATCACAGTCGCGCTCGAGTATGTCTCTCGGATTCCCATGGGTTTCGACATCGATTTCAGCGGCACCTCGGCACAAGCGAGCCTCGACTGCATCCGCCATGCGATCTTGCCCAAGACCTACTTGGAGGAGCGCTATCCGGGAATTCAGGGTCGATGGCCATGCTACGGTGCGCCGCGAATCATCAAAGTCGACAACGGCATGGAGTTCCACAGCAAATCGTTTAAGCACGCTTGCTTGGACCTGTCGATTCAAATTCAATACTGCGCCACAGCTTCGCCATGGCAGAAAGGTCGGATTGAGCGGTTCTTTCGAACGCTCAATGAGTCGCTGGTGGGATTGCCTGGCTACAGCGGCTCGCATCTGTACCAAGACAGGAGCGACAAGAAGCCCGAGCGCGCCGCAGTTCTCACATTGCCTCAGCTCATGGAACAGCTCCACATGTGGATCGTTGACGAGTATCTCCCCAAGAACCACAAGGGGGAAGAATGAGTCCGATCGAGCGCTGGCAGAACGCACTGCAGGTTGAAACCATTCGGCTTCCGATGGATGCTGGTGAGCTCGAAATCATCTGCTGCGAATGGGACAAGGCATCCGTCAGCCACATTGGCATCGAGAAGGCCAACTGTGTGTTCAACAGCCCCGAACTGCAGGACCTGCGCCGTCGCCACCCGGGCGCCGACAACCTTTCCGTCGACATCAAATGGAACAAGCGCCTGCTGCGCCACGTCTGGGTTTTGAGCGATGCCACAGGCGAATGGCTGTGCGTCCCCAATCGCGATGCATCCAAGGCGCAAATGAGCGCCGCGGAGGTAGCGATTGCGAAGAAGCTTGCCCAGTTGCCCGAGGAGACTGCAGAGGTCGTAAAGCGCGTCTCATCCCGCAAAGCCCGCCATGCGCTAGCCGCCGAGCTGGCGAAAGACAAGACACGCACGAAGCGCAATGCGATGAAGAAGTTGGGGCTCACAGCACAACCTGATTCCAAGACCGGTCCGGCAGATGCCGACCCGGTATCGCAGACCTCCACCGCCAACGCCCCGAGTCAGCATCCTGCCACGACCCGAGCTCCCGAACCTGAGCCGACTGATGACACCGCTTCGCAGCAAACGGGTGTCGCGCCGTCTTCGCCCGCTGCGATTCAGATTCCCATCTTCAATGTCGTGAAGGCGGCCCCGATGCTCCTGTCAACCGAGAACCAAAACCAATGATTTCTTTTTACGTAGAGACCACGAGTTTCAGTGCCGCGTGGGCACGACTGCGCCGGTGCCATCAAAGCATCCGAAAGAAAAATCGCCGTTACTTGCGTCTGCTAGGCGTGTCGGGAGTTGGCAAGTCATTTCTTGCCAAGAAATACAAGGAGGCCCATCCGAACTACATCGCTGGCGACGCCACCGTCGTGCCAATCGTGCACTTTTCCATTCCTTCTTCTCCCTCGAAGAAGCAGATGTACCAGGCCTTCCTCAGGGGGCTAGGCGTCACCAGCACCGCCGGCAGCGCGGAAGAACTAAGAGAACGGGCAGAAAGATTGTGCAGGGCTTGCAAGGTCGAGCTCATCCTCATCGATGAAATTCATCATTTCATCGACAGAGGGTCCGCCCGGACCTATGCGACCGCCGCAGATGCTCTGAAGGAACTCATCGAGAGCATCAATCTGCCCGTTGTTCTCATCGGGGCTCCGCGCGCGGAAATCATCTTCCTCCACAACAGCCAGTTGCGCTCCCGTGTCACATCGACATTTTGGCTCTTGCCATTCAAGTCGACCGACATCAGCCAACTGATGGGCTTTGTGTATGCGCTGACCTCCGATCTTCCGGAGTCAACCCGCCAATGGATTGCCAGCCAAGACGTCGCCACCAGGATCTTCTTTGCGACTGACGGTATCCATCGGAACATCGTTCGACTCATCGCAGAGTTCGAAGAAGAAATCGCCAATGGTGAGAAGGACAACATGGCAACGCTCTCCAAGGTCTTTCGCGAGCACTTCTGGCCGAATCCAAGCCCGAAGTGCAATCCGTTTCGCAAGGACTTCGAGCCGCGACGCCTGAGCATGACTGGCGAACCCTATGAACCCAGTCCCTTGGACGGCGACAACCACGGGATCCAGACTCCATGAGGACAACAGCCTGCGCTATTCCAGACGCCCAGACTCTCCCCGTTCGAGTCTCCCCCGTCGGCTTGACGGGATCTGACCCCATGGAATCGTACTTGTCGTGGGCCTCGCGACTGGCTTGGTCCAACGGCTATCGCAGTGTCCAACGACTCCTCAGAGCGGAGGGACTTCCTGCCGCCCCTGACTCTGATCTCGGGCAGGAAGAACACAGGCGTCGGCTTGTCCGGCTCGCCGGATTCGACGACTCCCTGCTCGTTCCCCTGACGGTCCTGGTATTTCCCACTTCGTCTTGTGGCATCCAACGACGAGCAGGGCCGGGCAGCCGCTGGATGCTACGCAGAGAGTCCGCGGAGCCAGGCGCTCCGCACCAAGTGTGCTCCCAGTGCCTCGCAGAAGCCAACGTCCCCTATTGGACGATGAATTCAAGAAGGTCCTATGTCACGCAGTGTGCAAAACATAGTGCACTCCTTTTGAATCACTGCCCAGAATGCGGCGTTCAGTTGACGATCTCTATGAAGCGGACTGCGGAGCTGCATCAGTGCGCAACATGTCGTTTTGATCTCCGCTGTGCCGAGGACTCAGCTCTTTCGTCTGCCGAGCAAGTTCCTCAACATTGGATGGATTTCGATGCCGCCACGCCTCACCCATGTGCTCCCGGACTCATCGAAAAGGATGCCTTCTGGGCTGGAGTGAAGGTGATCCTTGACGCTATATACAGGCAAGCCATCGCCGAGAAACTGATGAGAATTCCTGCTGTCGAGAGCTTCCACCGGCTTTTTGAAAAAATCCTGGCTCACCCCTCGTGGTCTTTCGATCATCATGATGTGAACTGTCGCCATCAGGCACTGCTCTTCATGAAGTGGCTTTTGGAAGATTGGGACAGCCGTGTCAGTGGCATCCGATCGATGATGGATATTCGGGACGCTATCAAGTATTCACGCACAAACTCCACAACTTGGCCACAGGAGTACTTTCGCGCCCATAGCTTCATTGAGCACATCCCGCTCGAGGAGCGTTATGCAAGAAGCCTTGTGAAATCGACATGAGCTCCCTGCTCATTCGCTCGCGGGCTTTCGTTCTTTCGAGTGGCGTGGAAGCGCTCGCATCCTGGGTCCTTCGCCTGGCGCATAACAACGGATACAAGTCCGTTGGCGCACTTTGCACAGGCGAACGCCTCGGGATCAAGCACAAGAAGGCCTTCGATGCGGCGGTTTCCGACGAAGCCCTGGAAGCCGTTGGCAGTCTTGTCTTGGCGGATATCAACTCGCTACCGAGGCTGACCCTCCGTGACCCGCTAACCATCTTGACCGGCTGCGCTCAGGGCAGCGGCGGTCTGGGTGCCGCCAAGGGACGGTGGCTCCTCAAGCACCCCCGCGAAACGTACGGCGCCCGGTATAGCTTCTGCTGCAGATGTCTAGCCGCGGATGAGGTTCCTTTTCTGCGGCGAGACTGGAGGCTTTCGATCTCGTGCTGGTGCCCATCGCATGGATGCGAGCTAACCGACGCGTGTCCGGGGTGCGGCGCCGCGCTGGTGCTCTCAACAGGACGCTGCTCAGCACTCAGCAGATGTGAGTTCTGCGACTGCGATTTCACGAAGATCGCCGAGTCAGGAGGGACGAGTGCATACCCGCTGACTGGAGCGCCGTTCCAAGTGAGCGGCGACTGCTTCTCACAAGAATTACTTCCCGTCCCGGTCGCCCTCCCCCACCTTTGGTGGGATGGGGTACGCATCCTGTTGGAGCTATGTGTTCGCCCACCCATTGCGGCGAAGCTGGCCGACACCGATCTCAGCAATTCATCGAAGGGCACACTTCATCAAATTGCCACCCGGGGCAGAATCGATTTCGACAAGCAACCCACGCGTGTACGCGCCGGCCTGCTGCGTGTCGTCTCTGAACTCGTTGAGAACTGGCCAGTTCGGTTTGTTGGCATCTTCAGCCAAGCGCAACTCACCCGGACACACGTGGCAATGACCGAACTTGCCCCGCCCTACTGGCTCGCGCGTGTATGCGAGGAGCACCTGAACCGAAAGCGATACGTCACCACAAAAGATGAAGCTTTGGCCGCTATCGCGCTCTTGCGTCGAAATGCGACAGCGGTGAGCAAGAACTCGATCAAGGCTACCTTGGGCATCGCCGAAAGCAAGGTGCTGGACACCATCATGCCACCACGAAAGTCACTGACCCTTTCACAGTTCGCACGAGTCGCACTTCAGATCGACCACAACATCCGTCGGACCAACAAAGCGCGCGACGAGCAGGCGAGCGCCTTACGAGATGCGTGCTGCATCGCTGTCGCGGCTTGGCGCGGAATAGGTTTCGAGCGCTCAGCGAAGTTGGCCCTTGTCCTTGGGGTTGATCTCGCAAGTGAGTGGGCTATGCATGCGCCATCCGAGGCAGAGCGGGCCTTCATACTGGGTCGATTCGCTGAATGGTTCGCTCTCTATCTTCAAGGGGTACGTCCCCGGTTTGCGCGCTTCGCACCGAACGAAGAAGAGGACTCGGCCTTGTTCCTGACGCGGTTTGGATCCCCATACAAGGGCTTCGGCGTCGCGGCTCTCTTTGCGCGGGCGCTTCGCGAATGTGAGATTCCCGACTGGTCGCGGGGCGCGCGACTGCTCGTAGGCGCTGGGCTTCCAGATTTGCTTCGACGAGGCAAAGCCCCACAAGGTGTGCTTCCGTCCCCGGTCGAGATTGAAGGAGATCGACATGGTCCTGTTTCTTGACTTCGACGGCGTGCTGCACCTGGAAGACGAAGGCCATCTGCCCAGCGACGGCACGGACTTCTGCTTCCTGCCGAGCCTCGAAGCGCTGCTGCGCGAGTTCCCGCATGTGCGCATCGTCATCAGCTCGAGCTGGAGCGAGCGGCTGGCCTTCGAGGCGCTGATCGCGCCGTTCGCTACAGACATCCGGCCCCAGATTCTCGGCGTCACGCCGCCGCGCGGTTCGGGCGCTCCCCATTCATTCGCGCATCGCGAAGGCGAGATCCTCGCCTGGCTGCAGGCCCACGGCGCCCCCGATGAACCCTGGGTCGCGCTCGACGACGCCGAGTGGCAGTTCGACCGCCACAAAGACCGGCTGGTGGTGTGCGGATCCTTTATCGGCTTTGACGCCGAGGCCTGCACCGCTTTGCGCGCCCACTTCCAAAGGACCCACTCATGAAGCTGCTGATACTCTCCGACCTGCACCTGGAGTTCGCCCCCTTCGAGCCAGCGGCCGATCTGGTGTTCGACGTCGTCATCCTCGCCGGCGACATCGAATCGCCGGCGAGGTGGGCCATCCGGTGGGCGAAGGAACGCTTTCCGGGCAAGCCCGTGGTCTATGTGCCCGGCAACCACGAGTACTACGACGGCCACCTGGACAAGACCCTGGCCGAGGCGCGCAACGCGGCCGAAGGCAGCCATGTGCACCTGCTCGATGGCGACGAACTGGTCATCGACGGCGTGCGCTTCCTGGGCGCGACGCTGTGGACCGACTTCGCGCTCGCCATCGAGGCACCCGAAGGGCTGGTCAGCGACGTCTCATGGGCGATGAAGCAGGCCACCAGCGTGCTGAACGACTATGCGCTGATCCATACGTGCGACGAGACGGCCGAACCCGGCAGCTTGCGGCACCAGCAAGGCCGGAAGCTCGAGGCGGCCGACACGTTGCGGATCCACCAGGCCCATCGGGCATGGCTGCAGGCGAAGCTCGCTGAACCGTTCGACGGTCGAACAGTGGTGGTGACGCACCATGCGCCGCACCGCGGTTCGCTCTCGGCGCAGTATGCCGACGACTGGGTGTCGGGCGCCTTCGTGAGCGAGCTTCCGGATCAGTTCTTCGAGGTGCCCGTGCTCTGGGTGCATGGCCACACCCACCAGAGCTTCGACTACCGGGTCCGTGCCTGCCGGGTAGTGTGCAATCCGCGGGGGTACGTGCGCCGCATGAACGGCCGGATCGAGAACCAAGCGTTCGATCCCGGCCTGATCGTCGATGTGTCACCTGCCGAGGGCGACCAGCGACCATGAAGCTGCTCATCCTGTCCGACCTGCATGCCGAGTTCGAGTCCTTCGAGGTGCCGAAGGGCCTGGACTACGACGTGGCCATCCTGGCGGGCGACATCGTGGCGCCCGGCCGGGTCGCCGCACGCTGGCTGCGCGACCCGGTCCGCTTCGGAGACAAGCCGATCGTGCAGATCGCCGGGAACCACGAGTACTACGAAGCCGTGATGGACCAGGAACTGGCGGAGATGCGCCGCCAGGCGCAAGCGCACGACATCCATTTCCTCGATCGCGACGAGGTCGTGATCGGCGGCGTGCACTTCCTGGGCTGCACGCTGTGGACGGACTTTGGCCTGCGGATCGAGGATCCGGGCTTTGCGGGGCAGCCGGTACGCCAGCTCTCGGACCGGCACCGGTCGATGGACGCGTGCACGCGCTACCTGGCGGACTACGCCGCCATCCGCGTGGACGGCCCACACACCTCGAATTCGCGCGGCACGCGGCGCTTGGTGCCAATGGACACCTTGCTGATCCACCGTCGGCACCGCGCCTGGCTGCGCCGCAAGCTCGCCGAGCCGTGCGACGGTCGCACAGTGGTGGTGACCCACCATGCGCCGCACCGCGGATCACTCGCGCCGCGGTTCGCCGAGGATTGGGCTTCGGGTGGCTTCGTCAGCGAGATGCCAGCCGAGTTCTTCGACGTGCCCGTGCTGTGGGTGCATGGGCATACGCACGACAGCTTCGACTATCAGGTGGGTGGGTGTCGGGTGGTGTGCAATCCGCGGGGGTACATGAACTGGCACGGGGAGTTCGAGAACCAGGCCTTCGATCCTGGCTGGATGGTCGAGCTGTGAGCGATGCCGACTTCTCGGGCAAAGGCGAGATCCTAGTCGCCGCGATCCACGGGGCCGAACTCGTCGCTTTCCTCCGCGAAAGCCAGGGCGGCGAGACACGGTCGGTAATCATCGAGGCCGCACGCCCCCCGGTGAGTGCGCCTTCGCGTCCTGGAGGGAAAGCGATGACGTCCCGAGAGATGCTGCCGCCGCCCGCCGAGGCCTTGCGCAAGCGGCGTGTCCCGCAGGTCGGCGATGCCGTGCCAGCGGCCATGGAGGAGATCGGGCAGGTCTTGAAACGCCTCGGTCTGGATGGCCTGGCCCGCCGAAACGATCTCGCGGGCGCCTTTGTGGTCGAGGCCACGGCCGCACAGATCCGCGAACTGGCCACTACGCCGGGGGTTCAGGCCATCCGGCTGAATCGGCGGCATCGCAATATTCGCAAATCTTGACCCCCTTGGACCTTAGGGTCGGGCGGACATAAAAGCATCATCATCAACGATGCGACGGCGCGCTACAAGCGTCGGCGAGGCTACATGAACAACTGGACGGAAGATCGAGAACAACGACTTCGACGCCCGCTTTGTCACCGAAATCGGCCCCGGAAAAAATGAGATCCGATCCCGCTCGCGCCCACGTCATCGAAACAGCAGCGCATGCAGCTTCCATCCGACGGCGACGGCGACGGCGACGGCGGAAATCATCGAGGTTGCTGACACCCAATATTGCCACTTCTGCAACTGAGGTGCCTCTTTGTATTCCAAGGTGGCGAGAAGTCCAGGTGCGAGGCCCGCGTACTGCCTCCTCAGCGCTTCGGCGTCCGCTCCAGTGCTCATGGATTCGAAGACGCGTTTGAACATGCGCTGACCTTCCAGGCTCAGCTTGGGGAGTTGAACCTGGCTACCGTCACACAGACGGACATGAAGCGCTGCGTCTATTTCCTCGATCGACCGGATCGGGGCGCCAAGGGTCCGCAACCGACGCCGGCCAGGGGCATAGCCGCAGAACCGCACCAGCCCCTCTTCCCGCAGCAGCGCATATCCGACGAGGCGCTCAACTTCGTCGCGGGGTCCAACGCCGCAGATGAGAGGGGAGCAAGGGCTTCCAATTAACCTCGAAGGGCGCCCATGGCCAATCGAAGACTTTCGTTTACACGATAGGCTGGTTTTCCTTAGACTCCGCGCACCAGAAGGCGGATGGGGGCATGACCCCAAAAAAGCATGACACCTACGTTGCGTTGGGCGCCCGTGTTGGCGTTTGCCCTGACCGCTTGCGGCACTCATCAGCCCACCACTCTCGAGTCGCGTGGGACATTAGCAGTCCCTCCAATCATTGCTCCTCGCACTCGGCTCCCTGAATGTCTGCCGCTGGGCGCACGTGATCGACACAGAGCCTTCAATGCCGTTGAAATGACGGAGCCATCACGCTGCAGATGGCGCATTCTGCGTCTGGCCGAAGATTTGTCATCCCCAATTCGGGGGAGGGAAGACGCAGGCCGCATAGTCCTGTCGGACAAGGGAGCCGTGTTGCAACTTGGCAAACGCTCAACGCACGAAGCGGAGAATTAACCGCATCGGCCGTATGCCCGACCGGGCATAAAGGCCGATTGGTAAGGGTGTGGATACACAGGTCAAGTCGCTCGTTTGCCTGCCGCTCAGCCGGACGTCTGGCGCGTCGTCAACCCCTTTTCTAGGGATTGCCAACGCCGATCGCCCCGTCTCAACATTCGCACCCCCTCAGCCCAGGAAGGAGCTACCCGATGAGCGATTCCCTAGCCGACGCCGAACCTCCCGTTGATTGCTTCTGCGATCTCGTGATGAAGGGAGGGATCACCAGCGGAGTGGTCTATCCCCGAGCCATCTCCCGCCTGGCCAGAGCGTATCGGTTTCGAAGCATCGGCGGAACTTCCGCAGGGGCCATTGCTGCGGCGGTGACCGCCGCAGCAGAATATCGTCGGCGCAGGTCGGGGACGCGGGAAGGCTTCGACATTCTGTCGAATCTACCGGACGAACTGCAGGCGGCCGTGCCCGGAACGCGCGGCACCAAACTGTTGAGCCTCTTCCAGCCGCAGCCCAGTACTCGTCGCCTTTTTGCGGTTTTGGTCACGGCGCTCAACCGCGCCAGCACGTGGAGCCGGATCTGCTCGATCGTCCTCGGATTGGTGACTGCCTATTGGCCGGCGACTGCCGCAAGCTTGATTGTCGCGGCGCTCGCGCGATGGTGGGAACTGGACTGGGTCGGGGTCGCGCTTCTCCTGCTGGTCGCGCTTGTCACGGGGGTCGGCCTCCTGCTGTACCTCGATGTCACTCGACGCGTCGTGGCCAACGGCTACGGGCTTTGCACAGGCCTGACGGCCGACGCGAAGAATTCGGCGCTGACGCCATGGCTGCACGCGCTGATTCAGCGTACTGCGGGCCTCCAGACGCATGAACCGCTGACATTCGGGATGCTGTGGAGCGCGCCCGGCGCACCACAGATCTGGTCGGAACTGCAGAACCGAAAGCCGCCCAGGTCCATTGACCTGCAGATGTTTGCGACAAACCTCGGACATGGCCGTCCCTACATCTTTCCGCTGGCAGAGGACGACGGCCATGCCGGCGCAGCGCTCTTTCCGAATCGCGAGCGGCTGTTCTTCAATGCGAAGGAACTCGCCCGCTACTTGCCCGAGGATGTCCTGGATTGGATGAAGTGCAAGGGCAAGCACTATGTCGCCAATCCGGACAGTGGCGAGCCGTCGACGCAGGAGGCGACAAGCTTGGGGTTGATCGAGGTACCCAAGCCCGAGGACTTCCCGGTCCTGCTAGCCGCGCGCATGAGCTTGAGCTTTCCATTCCTATTTGCGGCGGTACCGCTGTGGGCGATCGACTACGGCGCTTCCGAAGAACGTGGGCACTTTCGTAAATGCTGGTTCTCCGATGGCGGCATCAGCTCGAACTTCCCGATGCATCTGTTCGATGGGCTGGTTCCAAGATGGCCGACCTTCGGCATCAACCTCGAGCCGTTCATCGAGCAGCAGAGCACGGCTGCGGACGAGGTCTATCTGCCCGAGGCCTACGGCGAGGGCTATGGGGAGCGCTGGGATCATTTTGACGAGAAGGGGAACGGCGCGAAGAAGCTGGGAGGGTTTATCTCAGCGATCCTCGGCACCATGCAGAACTGGAACGACAACAGCCTAGCCCGCATGCCTGGCGTGCGCGACCGTATCGCCCGCGTGCGGCTGAAGGACACGGAGGGCGGCCTCAACCTGAACATGAAGAAGGACGATATCGAGGCGGTCGTCCGGCGCGGCGAGGTCGCTGCAGAAAAGCTCATTGTGCGCTTCTCGATGCTCGCATCGGGTACGTCGGCGCCGGGTTGGGACGAACAGCGCTTTGTGAGGTTGAGCGTGTTGCTGAAGATGCTGTCCGCGCGCGCGCCGTCCGTTGCCATTGCGCTTGATGCCGGTTGCCCGCACGCTACCAGCTACACGAACTTGATTGCGCAATGGACGGCGCCCCGTGTGGATGCCCCCCCTGGTTATGAGCAACCGCTAGATCCGAAGGACGCGATTGCCCTGAACCTGCTCGTTACAACGTTAGCGCAACTGTCGCTCGCGATGGACGCGCCTGCCGGCCAGACGGCGTTCCATGCGATTCCTGCCGCTGAGCTTCGCGTGCGCCCCCCGCTTTGATGTGATCGCGCTACCGACGCAGCCGCAAAGCCGCATAGACGAGCTGCTACCGCATCGGTGGCAGCAGCGCTGAACACCCCATCACACAGACCACAGTGTCGCGCCGAGGAAGCGTACGCCGTCAATCACCAACTCGTCACCGTCGAGCAGATGGACATTGCTTCCTTGGACCCGTGCGCCGCCTCAGCATTGGATCGTGATGGACGGGTAACATCCTTCAGACATCGGAGGGAAAGATGCAGGCAAATCCGCGCAGCGTGAGCGACCTTTTTAATTCACAGCTTCGGTATGTGGTACCGATGTTCCAGCGGCTCTATGTGTGGCAGCAGTCGCCTCAGTGGGAGACGCTTTGGGAGGACGTGATCGAGAAGGCGGTGCTTCGGATTGCCGAGAAGGAGACCAATCCCCACTACCTCGGCGCCCTAATCATCGAAGGGGTGAAGCCCACCTCTCCGCGGGAGGTTAAGCGTTTTCTAGTGATCGACGGGCAGCAACGCCTCACCACGCTTCAATTGCTTCTCTGTGCATTCCGCGATCTGGCGCGCGAACGCGAGTGGAAGAGCATCGACAAGCCCCTCTCTCGCTACTTGGAGAATGCAGATCCGGACGTGATGGAGAGGCCCGACGAGGAAGTCTTCAAGCTCTGGCCGACGACGCTCAACCGCGACATCTTTCGGAACGTCCTCACCTCGGGCAGCAGGGCGGAGGTCGAAAGCCGCCATCCAATGATTAGGGTCGGCAAGAAGAAAAAGCCCGAGCCGCGAAGCAACCTCGTCGAAGCCTACCTCTACTTCTCTCAACAAATCGCTTTGTGGATCGATGCGACCGACAAGGCCACGGGTAAAGATGCGGAAACAGTGGCTTTCACTCTCCTGCAGGCGATGCAGGAGGACTTCTCGGTGGTGGAGATCACGCTCTCCGAGGGCGACGACTCCCAGGAGATCTTCTACTCGCTAAACTCCCAAGGGCGCCCGCTGTCCCAATCCGACCTGCTGCGAAGCCTAATTTTCATGCGCGCGGAAAAGGAAAAGCAGAACCGCGACAAGATATTCGACGAGTATTGGAGCAAGTTCGAGACGCCGTTTTGGAGCGAGGAAATCAAACGCGCAGGCCGCTCGTATTCGCGTCTCGATCTGGGACTGCGCTTCTTTCTCATCGCCAAGAGTGGGCAAATCGTCGACGCGAGGCGCGTCAACGAGGAATATCGCCATTGGATATCGTCGAAGCCGCCCAGGTATCCGAGCGTGCAGGAGGAGCTCGCCGATTTCGTCCGCCACGGCGACGTTTATGCCCGCTACGAGTCCCCTCAGGCGGCGACCATGCCTTCCACCGATCTGCGCCGAGTCCTGTCGGACTTCGACGTGTCGACGGCGCTGCCGCTGGTGATGTTCCTCGAAGTCGAAGCGGCTCTGGACGTCAAGCAGCTCGCCGAGTGCCTCGCGATGTTGGAGTCCTTCATCGCGAGGCGGGTCTTCCTCAATGAGGAGAACCGGGAATACAACAAGTTCTTCGTGGAAGTGGTGGGCTCGCTCATGGGTAAGAACGGCGCCGAGGTCGCCCTAGCTCTTCGCGCCAAGCTCATGTCCGGCGGAGGCGGCACGCGGCGCTGGCCCACCGACCAAGAGGTGATCGAGCATGCGGTCAGCAAGCCAGTCTATAACGTGCTGAAGACGCCTGCGCTGCGCTTGGTGCTCGAGCGGATCGAGTTGAGCCAACGCAACAAGAAGACTGAAAAGATGGAAATCGAGCCCAACCTCCAGATCGAGCACGTGCTGCCGCAATCGTGGTGGACGCACTGGCCACTCCAGGGGAAGGCGATCCCCGAGATGGTGGGGAAGTTTCCGTTCTACACCGGCAACGAGAAATATGCGGAGTTCAAGGAGCTCGCCGAACCGATCCGTCATCGAAACAACGTGGTGCACATGATCGGTAACCTGTCTCTGGTGAACAGGCATCTCAACCCAGCTGGTGGCAACGCGGCCTTCGCCGTCAAACTCGACGAGTATCGCAATTCCGTCCTGCGGCTCAACCGCTACTTCTCCGAATTCAAGGAGTGGGAAGAGCAGGCCATCGCCACACGCAGCAAGCTGTTGGGGCAGTCTATTTGCGCAGTTTGGCCAAGATAACCCCGAGCACCAGGTTTCGAACGAGGACGCCATGACCATCGCCGCAAGCAAGGCCCGAGGGAAGCTCTACCGGATCATGGACTTCCCGCGCGTCGTCCAAATCTTCAAGGACGAGTCCCTCTTCTTCGCGCACCCGAGCAAGTGGAAGGACCCCTACGAAGTGCGTCTCCAACACGCCAGGAGTCACGCCATCTTCGCGCAATGTTGGTGCCAGTCAGGGATCTCCGAGGCGATGTGGCGCATCTACTCGCCCCACGGCATTGGCGTGCGTATCTCGACGACAAAGGAGAAGCTCGAGGAGGTGGCGAGGAGCTGGGCGGAATCCAAAGGCTTTCACTGGAAAGGCGAGGAAGTCGAATACGAAGAGCAGCCCAAACTCGACGCGCGATTGAAGACCATCCGCGACGACCTCGCGAACGGATTCGCGACGAGCCGCGCCGCCGACGCGCTATTTCTGAAGCGGGAAGCCTTTGGCCACGAAGACGAGTGGCGCGGGGTCATCATCTGCAACGACCGCGCCCCGAATGAAAAGCCGTGCCCCGGCATCAGCGTCTCCGTCGACCCGCACGACTTCATCGACAACATTCTGCTCGATCCCGGCGCGCCACCCGAGTTGGCCGACGCCCTCGGCCACTACTTCACCTCGAAGCTCGGCTACCGCAAGGCCGTCAAGCCTTCGGTTCTATACAAAGTGCCCAAGCCGATCTTTGTCGACGAAGAGGATCTCTAGCGGCTTCCCGCGAGTTCTGAGTTCGCTCCCTTCGAGCGCGATTTCCGCGCTGCGCAAGTCCTGCGACAGCAGCGCAAGCCGATGCTGCCGTAGCGACGGTGGCACAAAGGCAACTTCTATAGCGGTGCCGCCGAGGCCCGGGCTACATAGAATGTGGGCGTGACCGTCCTGCGCTCCATCCATCCGAACGACACGCCCGCGCTTCGCAAGGAGCGAGGTGCATTCTTCACGCCTGACGACATCACCCGGTTCATAACCCGCTGGGCCATCCGCGGAGCCGAAGACCTGGTAATGGAGCCCTCGGCAGGCGACGCCGCCTTTCTCGTCGCCGCCGTGGCGCGCCTGCGCGAGCTCGCTGCCGACCCGGATGTGCGGCCGATCGTCGACGGCGTGGAAATCCACGCGCACAGCGCGCGCGTGGCGGCCCAGCGCGTCCGAGAGGCGGGGGGCACGGCCCAGATCCGGCACAGCGATTTCTTCCTGATCGAGCCCGAACCGGTCTACGACACGGTGATAGGCAATCCGCCCTACATCCGTTACCAGGACTTTTCGGGTGAGTCCCGCCTTCGAGCCCGGGAGGCCGCCCTGCGCGGTGGTGTCTCGCTCACGGGGCTCGCCTCCAGTTGGGCCGCGTTCACGATCCACTCGGCGCTCTTCCTGAGACAGGGGGGACGACTCGGCCTTGTCCTCCCGGCCGAGTTGCTGTCAGTGAACTATGCAGCTCCGGTGCGCCGTTTCCTCTTCGACCGTTTCCGCGACGTGGAACTCGTGCTCTTTGACGAGCAGGTGTTTCCCGAAGCAGAGGCCGACGTCGTGCTGCTCCTGGCCGACGGTTATCTGGAAGGCCCGGCGAAGCACGCGGTCATCCGGCAGGCGAAGAACGCGGCCGACCTCGGGTCGCTCGGCGCTGGCCTGACGTGGACGCCGACGGACCCCTCAGGCAAGTGGACCAGCAGTCTCGTCGACCCGGACGCCGTCAGACCGGTACACGGCCTGCTGCAGCAAGGCCTGTTCACCTATCTCGAAAACTGGGGGGACACCACCCTCGGCATCGTCACCGGGAACAACAAGTACTTCACACTCTCGCCACAGCGCGTGACGGAACTGGGACTGCGTCCCAAGGAACTGCTGCGCCTCTCACCGCCCGGAAGCGCCCACCTACGCGGCCTGTCGCTGACCAGCACCATGCTCACCAAACTGGGCAAGGAAGGGAGTGCCACCTACCTCTTCTACCCGAGCGCACCGCCCTCGGCCGAGGCGGCGGCGTACATCGCCGACGGCCATCGGACCGGTGTCGACACGGCCTACAAGTGCCGCGTCCGAAAGACTTGGTATCAGGTGCCGCTCGTTCCGCCCGCCGACCTGTTGTTGACCTGCATGAATGCGGACACCCCCCGGCTCACCGCCAATGAAGCGCGCGCCCGGCACCTGAACTCGGTCCACGGCGTCTACCTCCATGACGAGCATGCGGATCTGGGCCGCGAACTCTTGCCGCTGGCGAGCCTGAACTCGGTCACGCTGCTCCACGCGGAGATGGTGGGGCGCGCGTATGGAGGGGGCATCCTGAAGATCGAGCCGAAGGAGGCCGATGTCTGGGCCATGCCGTCGCCTGCACTGGTCCTAGCCCGGGCAGAAGCGCTTCGCGCGATCAAGTCGCAAGCGGCCGACCTGTTGGGAGACGGCCGGCTGCTGGACGCCGTCAGGGTGGTGGACGAGGTCGTTCTTGTGGGCTGCAACGGGTTGTCGGCTGACCAGATCGTGCAGATCCGCCAAGCGCGTGCGGAGTTCTTCACGCGCCGCACCGTGAGGGGCGCCAGTGGCCGCTGAACCAAGCGCGAAAGCGCGAGCCTGGGTCCTCTTCGATCGGATCGTCGCATGCGCTGCACCCGACGGCGTGCACAGCAATCCCTGGTTCAAGAGCCCGGACGGACAGCTGCGGTTCGAGCCCGATTTCGATACCCTCGCCCGGCTGCTCGGTGTACCGCTTCACCTGAAGGCCGGGACGCAGTCCGGCGTGCCGGCATTGGCCCTCGATGTCTGGCTGAGCTACGAACTTCGGCGCGCGGGCTTCAACGCCGACCAGGCGTGGCCGCGGCCCGTCCACCCGCGCATCCTGCCAGCGCCGATCGCGAACCTGCTGAAGGCGCTGCCCGCCAGCCTCCGCAAAGCCGTGGCGGACCGCATCGAAAAGGACGGCGCGATCACCGGCGCGACGTCATCGAGTGGCATCATCCTCGGCAAGAACTACCTCAAGCAGGTCGACGTGGTCATCTCGGACTGGGTCACCGGGCCCGAACTGCTGATCTCGACCAAGCGCATGGACTCTTCCTATGGAAAGAATGCGCCGAACCGGATCGAGGAATCCTACGGTGATGCGAAGAATCTGCGGCTGAGGCATCCCCTTGCTGCGCTCGGCTTCGTGTTCGGTCTTCGCTCGGACATCCTCCAGAAGGAGCCTGCGACCGCCGAGTGGCTGTTCGATCTGCTGGCCAAGCTCGGACGCGAGGACGACGCCTACCATGCCACCTGCCTCGTCTTGATGGACTATGCCAACGACGGCGCGATCCCCGAGACGGGTGAAGATCCTCCTGTGACGGCGCTGCCGGAGCCAGGGCGCGAACTGGAAGACGACGACGCGCCGGCACCTACTCCCGCTGACGTGGTCGACCGTGACATCGCGCAGCTTCCAAAGGTGACGATCCTCAAGGAGGCCATCCCGGAGGAACTCGCGCCCGGCCGCTTCCTTGCGGCCATGGTCACGCGCGTCCTTGGCGCGACGCCGGTAAACATGCACAAGGAAGCCCGAAGGCGGCGTGCTTCGCCGCAGCAGCGATAAGCGCCAAGCACCGTTCCAGGGGTAGAAATTTTGGCTGACCGGCTCTGCGTGCTCAGTACGTGACGGCCGCTCCCAATCTGAAGTGCGACTCAAGTGGAGCGGAATTGGCGGTCACAGCAGCGGAACGCTGCCGTAAACCCAGAGCGTTCATCTGTTCGATCGTCGCGATCGGACGCGGAACTCTGGGCGAAGAGACTGCGCATTGGCCTCAAGGCATCACCCCGTTCGCGAGTTCAACGCCAACTGCGCAATGCCGTCACCATTAAGTCTTTGCCAGCCGAGCATCCATCGTAGTTGCCTCCAGGTTCGAGCAACACTACGCAGGTCCTCCACCTGGCATGCCCCTGGAGAGACGCATGGACAAACGATGGTGCACCGCTTGCGGCTGTGAATTCCTCCCTCGTGCTCAGGCGCCCCACCAACGCTACTGTGCAGAGCCCGAGTGCCAGCGCGAACGACGACGGCTTTGGCAGCAAACAAAACGGCGGAGCGATCCCGACTACCTCCAGAACCAGGCACAGGCCCAGCGCGCGTGGTCGAAACGCAACCCCGCGTACTGGGCGGGGTACCGGGAGAGTCATCCTGAGTACGTCGTCAGCAACCGCATGAATCAACGCGGCCGCAACGCCAAGCGCCCCACCGTCGGTATTGCAAAGATGGATGCGTCGAATGGCACGTTATGCTTCGATGACGGCCTCTACGAACTGCGTCCGCTAGAGGGTCTCGGATTTGCAAAGATGGTCGCGTGGACGGTTCAGATCACTGTGCTTTCTCGCCAGCCCGCCTAAGCATGTCGCATTTCGGTGATTGCAAAGAGAGGACTTGATCGATCCCGAGTCGCAGGACTGGTACCTTGCCGGTGTGCGGGCACCCGGTGTCGCCAGGCGTTCGCAGCGAAGAATTCGCTTGAACGGACTGGATGGGTACTCGCATGGACCAGAACCACATCGGGATTGACGCGGACACAAGTGCACCCCTGTTTCGCGCCGCGGAGTACGTTCGGATGTCGACGGAGCACCAGCAGTACTCCACGCTCAATCAGAACGACAAAATCCGCGAATACGCCGCGCAACGCGGCATCGAGATCGTCAGGACCTATGCCGACGAAGGCAAGAGCGGACTGAGGATCGACGGGCGGCTGGCGTTGCAGCGCCTGATCCGGGACGTCCAGGCGGGGACGGCCGACTTCACCATCATCCTGGTCTACGACGTGAGCCGATGGGGGCGCTTCCAGGATGCCGACGAAAGCGCCTACTACGAATACATCTGCCGTCGCGCCGGCATCCAAGTGGCCTACTGCGCGGAGCAGTTCGAGAACGACGGCTCCCCCGTCTCGACCATCGTCAAGGGTGTGAAACGGGCGATGGCGGGCGAATACAGCCGCGAGCTGTCGACCAAGGTCTTCGCCGGGCAGTGTCGCCTGGTGGAGCTTGGCTTCCGGCAAGGCGGCGCGGCGGGGTATGGGCTGCGCCGGATGCTGGTGGATCAGTCGGGCTCGATCAAGACCGAGCTCCAGCGCGGCGAGCAGAAGAGTCTCCAGACCGACCGTGTCATCCTCACCCCCGGCCCCGGAGAACAGGTCAAGACGGTTCAGAAAATCTACGAATGGTTCGCCGACGAAGGACTGGTCGAGTCGGAGATTGCCCGGCGGCTCAACATGATGCACACCCGGACGGACCTGGACCGCGAGTGGACGCGGGCCACGGTCCACCAGGTGCTGATCAACGAAAAGTACATCGGCAGCAACGTCTACAACCGCATCTCCTTCAAGCTCAAGAAGCTGCGCGTCGTCAACACGCCCGACATGTGGATCCGCAAGGACGACGCGTTCGAGCCGATCGTCACGCGAGACATCTTCTACACGGCGCAGGGCATCATCCGGGCACGCGCACGCCGGTATTCCAACGAGGAGCTCATCGAACGCCTGCTCGGCCTCTACCGGCACCGAGGATTCCTCTCAGGCCTGGTGATCGACGAGGCGGAAGGCATGCCCTCGTCGGCGGTCTATGCGCACCGGTTCGGCAGTCTGATCCGGGCGTACCAGATGGTGGGCTTCACGCCCGGACGGGACTACCAGTACCTCGAGGTCAACCGGTTTCTCAGGCGCCTTCACCCGAAGATCGTGGCCGAGGCGGAGTCCGAAATGGAAAGCCTGGGCGGCCGGCTGTACCGGGACCCGGCGACGGACCTGCTGGACGTCAACCATGAGTTCAGCGTCTCTCTGGCTCTGGCGCGTTGCCAGACTGGCGAGAGCGGCCGCCGTCGCTGGAAGATCCGCTTCGACACCGGACTCCTTCCCGACATCACCGTCGCGGTGCGGCTGGCACCTGGCAACGAAGAGCCTTTTGACTACTACCTACTCCCGCGGCTTCACTTCGCGCAGCCGCGCCTCAGCCTGGCTGAGCACAATGCGGTGGAGCTGGAGAGCTATCGCTTCGACACTCTGGAGTACCTCTACGGGATGGCTGCTCAAATTCGCCTGCGGAGAGCGGCATGACCGTCAGGTCCACCGCGGGCGATCTGCGGATGATTCCCATCGATCGCATCGAAGTCCTCAACCCGCGCGATCGCAACGAGGAGGTGTTCGCGGAGATCGTGAGGAACATCGGTGCGATCGGGTTGAAGAAACCGATCACGGTCACGCCGCGGCCGGGCAGCGATGGCGCCGAGCGCTATCTCCTGGTCTGCGGCGAGGGACGGATGAGAGCACTGCGCAAGCTCGGCGAGACGCGCGTGCCGGCGTTGGTGATACAGATCGACGATGAGGGTGCCTTCATCATGGGCATTGCGGAGAACGTAGCCCGCCGTGTGTATCGGCCTCTGGAGCTTCTGGCAGGTATCACCCAGTTGAAGGTGAAAGGCTACTCTCCGGCCGTGATCGCCCAGAAGACGGGACTCACGCTGCCGTACGTCACTGACATCCTCACGCTCATCGATCAGGGGGAGGAGCGCCTGCTCGTGGCAGTCGAACGAGGCAAAGTCCCCTTGACGATCGCACTCGAGATTTCCCGGGCGGGGGACAGCGACAAGACCGTGCAGGCGGCACTGCAGGAGGCCTACGAAACGGGGCAGTTGCGCGGGCGGCAGCTCATGGACGCTCGGCGCCTGGTGCAGAGTCGCCAGCACCTGGGCCGCTCAATCGATCGGCATCCGTCGCGCCAGCAATCCGATGTCACATCGTCGAGCCTCGTGCGTACCTATCAGAAAGAGGTCAAGCGGCAGCAATTGATGGTGCGCCGGGCGGCCTTCGCGCAGCAGCGACTTCTCTTTGTCGCCGGCGCCTTGCGGCAGCTCTTTGCCGAAGAGAACTTTGTGACCCTGCTGCGGGCCGAGGGCTTGGATGCGCTGCCGAAGTACCTGGCGGATCGCATCGGCTCTCATGGGAGTCTGGGGTGACGACTGTCGAGCTCGGCTTTCTGCCGAAACCCATGATGGTGCCGATCGACAACGTCCTGCCTTCGCGCAAGCCGCCGATCCGGTTGCTGGAGACCAAGAAATACCGGATGGTCGTGACTTCGATCCGGGAGATCGGTCTCATCGAGCCGCTGGCCGTCAGCGCGGTCGACCGGAAAACCGGCCAGCACGTTCTGTTGGATGGGCATATCCGCCTGTTGGCGCTGAAAGAGCTGGGGAACACGGAGGTGCCGTGTCTGGTGGCGACAGACGACGAGTCATACACCTACAACAACCGGATCAACCGCTTGTCCTCTGTGCAGGAGCACTTCATGATGCGCCGCGCCATTGATCGCGGCATCTCGCCTGAGCGGTTGTCGAACGCTTTGTGCGTGGATCTGGCCCAGATCAATAAAAAGGTGACCCTGCTCGACGGGGTCTGCCCCGAGGCCGTCGACCTGCTCAAAGATCGCCGATTCTCCCCAGAGATCACGGCATCGCTTCGGAAAATGAAGCCGACGCGTCAGGTCGAGGCTGTCGAGTTGATGATCTCGGCGAACAGCATCACGGTCGCATACGCGCGAGCCTTGGTGATGGCCACCGCCGCAGAAATGCTGGTGAAGGGAAAGGCCGTGCACAAAGGCAGAGGCGTCAGCCAGGAGCAAGTCGATCGGATGGAGCGGGAGATGTCCGGTCTGCAAGACCACTACAGGATGATCGAGCAGACCTTCGGGGAGGACATGCTCAACCTTGTGCTGGCCAGGGGGTACATCTCCAAGCTGGTCGACAACAAGTCGGTGTTCCGGTACCTGGAGCGCAACCATGGGGCGGTGCTTGAGCAGCTGATGGGGTTGGTCAACGCAACCTCGGCGGACGTTTGAAATATCCACCCCCGATGGATCTGGAGCCATCTCGAAGCTAGCCGACTCGATCAAAGTTCAGAAGGATCCACTCGCACCCCTAACAAGGATCTGGTTTCTTCGCTTGTGCAGCTACGACGTCTACATGTTTGGCCGTCTTCAGGGTGTCTGGATCCAGAACAAGATATTCGGACTGCTCATAGTCGAGAAGTGGGCGGCCAAGCAAGTTGATGGTCGCAGCCTCGCGATTGGGCCAAAACACGGCATACGGCTTGCAGCTCGAGTATTTATAGACCTTCATGAGCTGCGGTGCACCGCCAATTTGGTCGAATGAAGACTCCCGAAGCATGTCTCTAAGCACTTCAAACGGCTCCATGTCGAAGCCGCCAGCCTCCGACTTGTTTTTCTTCCGAAGGAGCGCGGATAGACGAGCCTTAAATTCCTTCTTGTAGTCACCAGTGAATGCGAACACCTTGTCAGCGTTTAAGCCGCGCCAGCGCGTCGCCGGGCGGAAAGTAAACCTCTTTAGTTCTACGTCGAAGTGGAGAAGCCAGATTTTGAATCGATTGTGTTTCCAAGACCACCCGCCAAAAAGAAAAGTCGTGTCCGGATCATCTCCGCCGTTGCTAGGTAAGTCATGTATCAGTGAAACCATGCTGTTCAGTACGCGTAAGAGGTGCCCTTTGAGTTCGTCAAGGTTCATGCCACGACTCAACAGTTTTGGATGCTGTGACACTGCGGCAATCGCCTGAAGCATCACGGGATACGCATACATCGTATTACCCGCAAAAGAAATCACCGAGTCGCCACGTGGTAGGGCAAGTGCCTTCGGACAGCAATCCCATCTGCATCCGAAGCCGAGACGGCTGTCGCTTGCGAAGACGAGTTCTTCAACGGTGCCGACCTTGCGGACCCAGGCTAGCGAGATGGTCATTTTTTTGAGGGAAGTATTTGTACGATTGTGGTGGGACATGTCGACTTTCGAATCTCCCCGGCGTTGCGCTTCAGCCGGAGAGGGCTAGGCTGGCGATGTTGCTCCCCATGGAAACACCTGCATTTCGCAGAGATCCTCGTACGCTTGCGTAACCGTAAGCTCCCTAGTCAATATTCCGTCAAAGTAGGAACCGATGAGCACGTAATCTTGATCAAACACGTCGTTGACGACTCTATGTTCCGGCATGCTCTCTAGCTCGCCCATGCCCAGCCAGTAGACGGCATGGTGCGCCAGCATGTACGCTCGCCGCAACACCATGCATCTGGTGAGCCAAAGATGGTCTCGAACCTTCTCCGAGATCCCATATCTCTTAACTGCGCCAAGAAGATACCATTGCCCACTGCCTTTGCGATTTCCCGCCGTGCTTGCCGGCCAAGCTCCCCTTGTCGGCGGCAGGCCCGAATTTCCCCCATCGAAAGCCGGCTACGCGCTTCGGCCACCCTATGCGTCAGTTCCTCGCGGTTGGCTGCTTCGTTCAAGTCATGGTCCTGCAACTCGCCGCGTACTGAAGCCATGTGCTCGCGAAACAATTCCATAGTCGCGTTGTCGCCAGTCTAGCTACCGAGAACCGCTTGGCGCAGCAAACTGTGCTCAGATCGTACGGACGATGAAATAGGCTTCGTCGGTATCACCCAGGTCGCGCAAGCCCGCCGTTCTGGCCACATCGAAGGCCTTGATCCAGCGCTTGGCCAGCGCGATCTCCTCTTTGGTGAGATCGCTTTCACCGGACTCGCTCGCGTTCTGGAACGCGCGCAGCGCCGGCACCACGTCATGGCCCAGTTGCCGGTCGAGCTCGCGCCGGAAGCGTTGTTCCGCCACCCTGACCGCATCGGCCGCCGGATGCGAATAGTCCGCGAGCCGCACCAGGTAGGCGACGCGCGGTTCCGGTTCCACCTTTTCGAACCGGAACGGCGAATCGTCATCGCTCGCCTCCTGCGGTGCGACGTCGATCGGCGCCGCAGGCACCGGCCGCGGGAAGAACAGTTCAGCTTGGTCCATGGTCATCTCCTTGAGCAAGTTCGGCACCGCGCTACGCACTTCCGCCGGGACTGAAATTGCCGCAGCGCGATGGCCAGCGCTGCAGCGCCTTGGCGATCATTTCGCCGTGCCGCTGCGCCTCTAGGCGGGCCGCCTTCGCATCGGGCGGGGCGGGCCGCGGTACCGGCCGGCAGAACCAGCGCTGCGGGTAGGTGTCCGCCTTGATGTTCTTGAGCGCCCGTCCGCGCGGATTGATCTCGGTGCCTTCGATGAAGAAGCCGCCCCGCACCTCGAGCATGGACGCGCGGTTGAGCAGCGGGATCACGTAGCTCTCCTGGTCGTCGGCCAGCAGCATGGCAATCATCAGGCTGCGGCCCGGGCGGGGGTCATGGATGCGCGGCACATAGAGCAGCTCGCCGATGCGGCGCGTGTGCTTCACCGCCTCTTTGGTGGAAAGCGCCTGGCCCTCGAACCGGTATCTAAACACTTCGCAGTACACCTGTATGAATATACAGTAGTATGGCGCCATGGAAGACGATATTCCGACCGATCTGTGGATCTACTACTGCGCGCAGCAGCTCAAGCGCCACTGGCGGACGGTGGATCCTGAGCAGCTCGAGGAGCTGGCCGCCGACCTCGCGTGCGAGGCGCATCTGCGCACGCTGTCGCCCAGGGCGGCCGCGCTCAAATGGCTCGAGCCGGTGATGACTACAGGGGAGGCCAGATAGACAGACGCAAGAGGGGCTGACCTTGCCAAGGCGGCCAAGGTCTAGCCTGGGGCCGAAGAGCGTTCACGTGGTCCACAGGGGATCGTCGGTCGCTTGCAGCTACGCGGCTCGCGAGGTGTCAGATCTTGTCGATCGCATAGGATCCCGCACCTTCAATCACCTGTGCACCCATGCTCGCAATCGATTTGATCCAATTGATGGCCCCTCAGGTCAGTCCAGACAACGCGAAGGTTCATCTGGCCAGCTGGAACGGCACAGATGAACCGCTCGACGTCTACTTCGCGGGAAAATTCGACGAGTGGCAGAGTTGGCAAACCCAAAAGAACTTCTCAAGGCCGTATGTTGTCAGTCTGGTGAAGCTGCCTGAACGCAATCGGTGGCTTTACGTCGGCACGTACAACGTGCATGGCCACAAGCCGCACCCGACTAAAGGCGGCTTCCGCTATGACATGGATGCGATCCCCACCTGTTCAGAGCTCGAGGCTCGTTTGGTGATCGACTTCGAGCGTTCAGGACGGGCCGCCTACCTGCTGGGCAACTCGTGCTTTGATCGCATGCACGTTCACGAGATCCGCGCACAAAAGCTGGCCTTCGAAGCATTCCCAGGATTCAAAAAGATCGACTTGTCGTGGCGAGACCTGGAGATCATCGTCCGGCAGCGAACCACCTCGTGGAAAACAGCGCTCTCGAACGTCGCAGGTGTCTACCTCATCTCCGACCCCGACAAGCAAGGCGGCGGCAAGCTGTACGTGGGCAGCGCCACCGGCGAAGGCGGGATCTGGTCTCGCTGGTGCCAGTACGTCGACGGCCATGGCAAAAACATCGAGCTAAAAAGACTCATCGAAGCGATGGGCCTCGCTCGTGCCGAACAGTTTCGGTTCTCCATTCTTGAGATTGCCGACATGAACGCCACTGCGCAAGAGGTGCTCGAGCGGGAATCGCATTGGAAGCGCATCTTGCTATCGCGCAGCCACGGCTACAACTCAAACTAGGACTGTCACTTCACAGGTCGACGTTGATGGATAGGCCCAAAGCAATTGGAAGACATTGCTGAAGACCACTGCATGTTGGCATGCTGATCAGCCCAACGAGTTTCGGCCATCCAGCTGCACAGCCGCAATTCCCGCTGATAGATCCTACCCCGCGAAGATCCTGCGCCCTCACTCGGTCGAGCCGGCCCGCAGCACCACCGGCATCTCTTGGAACCCACCTAACCAATCATTGTAGTTGGCTGCCGGTGGCATCAGGCCATTAGCTTTGGGTGTGTTGAAATCTACGCTACTGACGCGTGGCATGTTCTTGCGCAAACGCTTTTTTGCTGTTGCACGAACTTTTTCCCCATGAAGCATGAGATCCTTGCAAAGCAGTGAGCTGAAGAAGGCAACATCGTCGACGTAGCTCGCGATGCCTTCGACGACATCTGGGAATTCTTGGTTGAGATCGCCGCTTGGCAGCGGGAGACCGAAGTAAAAGAGCGGCATGAGATCCGAGGAAACCGAGCCCGTTGAGAAAGCCTGGATAAGTTGGTCGCGTCTACGTATCGAGGACTCCACTCCTATTAACGATTGTTCGAGGACAGCCACAAGTGCGAGCGGCCGACCAACAGCCGAACTCTTGTGAAAAAGTAGCTCTCGCAGAACTTCAATGGGTACTACGGGAGCAGGAAAGGTCTTCATATCGGCCGTGAAATTCAGCGGCGTTTTCGGCAGCGGAGCGGTCATGCGATTCGCTCGGTATTCCGCCACCGCCGCCTTCGCCTCCTGATACGCTTGATACATGGGTAAAACGTGCTGTCGCTTGAGCGCCAAGGTTGCAGTGAAAATCGAAAAGCAGACCATGATTGCTGAGTTTGTCGAGCGTAGCTCAGCAAGAATTTGGTCTCGTGCCTTTGAGTTTTCAGCAATCAGTTGTGCAGCACGTGCACCAGCGTACGCACCAGCGAGCGCTCCTGCCAGTGACGTGGTGAATGGCGAATTCAACACCTCCTTGGTGTCGATCCAAGTCAGCCAAGTCATGGCTTCAATCATCATTGCATTCTCAGGTTAAGGGTGTCGCATCGTACGAGTGCGCAATCAGGAAGCTGCTTTCGACGCGGCGGATTCTCGAGGTAGGTGAATAGGGCTTGCTGGCATCGAGAGACACCCTCGGAGCCGCGCAGCACCGCGAGATCGCCTAACATTTTCCGAGGAAGTTCACTCCGACGAAGCGACTCGGGCGATTCCTATGGTCGCGAGTATCCGGTGCGTATACCAAGTACTTCTCAGCTCGGGTTATTCCCACATAGAACAGCCGCTGCGCCTCGTCTAATTCTTCCTTGATTCTGGCCTGATAGAACGGAATGCTTCCTTCATTCAGGTCGACCATCGCGACAGCACTAAATTCTCGCCCCTTAGCGGCATGAAAGGTCAGTAACTTCACCGCACGCTTTGGTCTCGCAAGAATTCCAAGGTCCTCGATGGAAAGTGTCTCCGGAGCAATATTGTTCCTTCGAACATCATGCTCCATTTCCACCACTGACTCCCGAAGTAACTCGATTTCTGCCGCGTGGAAGTAGTTTTCAACCAAGAGGCGCTCGGAAACACGGGCGGCAAGGGAATACAGAAACTCCATGCCAGCGGCCGTGTTGTCACGTGCATTGGCCGCGTCAGCTAAGATTTGATAGACAACCCGACGTCCAGCGTATGTGAAGAGTCCTTGCGGTGCGCGGTTAGTAGCCTCCCAGATCATGTCGTAGAGCGCTCGCTCTACGCCGACCAAAGCTTCGAAGTCAGGTTCGATCAGGTGACCGCAAATTCTCTCGGCAAATGTTGCGAAGATCCGCTGTCGCCTGTAAGGACGAGCACCGGGGCCTAGAACTGGTACGCCACGCGCTCGAAGCTCTTTGGCGATTGGGATCAGCTTGAACCACGAGCTGGCCAGAACCGCTGATTGGCCGTACGTGATTCCTAGTTCGGCGATCCGTGGCAAAAAAAATTCGGTCACCGCTTGAGTTGGACTTGCCGCAATGACAAGTTCAGTCGCTACCGCTAGTCTCTTGTTTGGGCCTTCCGCTCGCATGGGAGGCGTTCTGGGAAAGATTAACTCACCATCAGTAACGATTGCCGGAGAGGAGCGGAAGTTCGCTGACAACGACAGGTCGCGCCGCGCGCCAATGTATTGGGCAAAGCCTTCTGCCAGAACCGGCACGGCACCCGCAAAGCCAAAAATCGACTGGTAAAGGTCCCCGACGAGGAAGAACTTCGTGTTCCTTCTCCTGTGAATCTCTTTGAAGATCGCAACCTGAAGGTCTGTAGTGTCCTGGAACTCGTCCACCAGAATCCAAGCGAAGCGGGCTGACAAATGGTCGCAGATTTCCGGGTGAGCCAGACAGAGACGTAGCGAATAGAACAACAAACTCGCGAAGTCGAGCTGCCGGCGCTCGTGCATTAGGTGCCAAAAATGCAGGGCCTCTTCGGCACTGATGCTGCCAGACGCAACCGGCGGACCAACAGGCTCTCCATCTTCGTTGTAGCGAAGCTGGCTGAATTCGTCAGTATCGCGTCCTGTAGCGCTCTTCCCGAAAGCGGCTCTTGTCTCCTCGACGAGGGCTTCGAATTCCTCGCTGTCTTGCCCAATCAACTTAAAGCCCCGTTGGAAACTGAGCAGTCGATGCGAGTACGGCCGGAATATGTTGTTGAGACAGAACGAGTGGATCGTGGAAATGTCCAATGCCCAGGCCTCGCGCATCCCCAATGAGCGTCTTACCCGAGTTTCGATCTCATGCACTGCTGCATTTGTATAAGTGATGCAAGCAATGCCTCGCGGTGTGGACTCGACTTCCTCTAGGCAACGGCCAAGCTTGGCCGCGATGACCCTGGTCTTTCCTGAACCCGGACAGGCGGTGAGGAACGCCGAGCTCTCACACTCGACGGCCAAATGCTGTTCGTCCGTGAGTGTCATTCCTCAGCCAACCAGTCGACGGCTTCTCGGATATATGAGGGGAGCATCTGCGCAGACGAGACATGGCGGGCTGCGACTTGGGCAAACCGAGCCTTTCCGTAGCGCTTTGCAGTGTTTAAAACCTTAACTCTGCAATTTTCGGCAATCACTTTTGCCTCTTCGCTTCCCAGCTCGCACGTGGCCCATGCTCGAGCCCATCGTCTCAGCTGCGTCGCAACGCTAGCTGCTCCCAGCGATTGAGCCGCAGCGGCGAACATCTCCATATTCCCGCGCTGAGTGATAGCACGCTCAAACGTGGTCGCGTTTGAGAACACCTTCACATATTTGTTCTCAAGTTTCTGTAGGTCTGGCACGGTGAACGGTGCATCTTCCTCGCTAAGGTCAGACGCCGCAGCATCAGAAGGTGTTAAGTCGCCGTCTGCGATGATGGCGCACTTCTTTGGCAACCCCTGCTTTGAGAAAATCTTTGCGTAAACATCGAAGTGAACCCCGTAAATCGGAACTACCGTGATCCCCTCTCGGTCAAGGTCGCGCCCCATGACGTGCTTTACAAGTGCTGGGATGAGCATTAGTTCAGCGGGTCCTTCCACCAAGATGACTTTTCTGGCGAAAAGTAGAGCGGATTTAGTTGCGTCCAAGTAGCGCTCTAAATCGGCAACGTCATCCTCGGAAAGGTCGTCACAGGCAGAGGGCACGGAAGAATGAGAGCTTCCCGATCCAACGTTCGTCAACGTGACGAACTTGTTCAGCCCGGCTTGCGCAGTAATGTGGGTGCTGTGGGTGGTCAGGATGGACTGGAATGGGAGCGCTTCTAGCGCGGCATAGAGCGAGAGTTGCAACTGCGGATGCAAATGAGCTTCTGGCTCTTCGAACAAGATGAGTTGACCTGCTGAGTTCTCTCGTTCAAGACGAGTTTTAAAGTACTCGATCAGGATGGCGATATAGAGGATGTTGTTGACCCCTAGACCGTTAGAGCTTGGATCTGCATCGGTGATTGCGTCATCGGATAGAAGCAACCGAAGCGCCCTGACCACCGATTGGAATGTAGGCTCAGCCAGACCCACATCGATCGTCATCTCAAACGCAGGGCCGGCGACCTCATTGAATGAGATATCGATGGCGCGGGCTAGCTTCTTGATGGTGTCGGACGACGAAATGGTGCCATTCGCCTTTTGTAGCGCGGTCACAAGAGCCTTCTTCTCGGCCTCGGTGATGTTGGTCGCCTCAACGAGCTTCACGAACGGTGATAGACGAGGTTGGCGAAGGTCGCTCTCCACGTCTCGGAGCGCTGGAAGAAATACAACCTGGAAGGCCTGAAGATCCGAGAACCGAATCCCGAAACCTACGTCCTCATCCCACTCAATATCCGCGAGGTCTCTGGCCACGTCACCGCCCCCCTGGAGCTCCCAGTGATAGTCAGAAATCAGTAGTTTCCCAAGGCTGGGATCGCCCACCGCGAGCCGTTCACGGATGCTTTGGCGTGGGCGGAAACGATAGATCAGGCGAGCGCGATTCGGCGCAACGCTCCAGGCACCGACCAGTGCTTCCTCATTTATTTTGCCGGCGTAATCAGTAATCTCCAGACCGATTAACACCTCGGCAGCCTTGCCGATGTCAATCGACGCGGACACGTCCCGCAAAGACAGGGCTCGGTAGGCCGACGACAGGTTTGCATCAATGCAAAGCCGAATTGCGTGGAGGAACGCTGATTTGCCAGTGTTATTTTCGCCTATGACACAGCTGATGTTGTTGGCGAGAGAAATGTCAAGATGCTCGAACGTCCGAAAGTTTCGGATTACCACGCGATTGATTCTCACCCTATCCTCCTTCTACTAATCGTTTTCGGCAGTGATATCGAGCCGGGGCACCGACAACTTTTTCGGGGAACCCGCGTTTCTATCACTCACATCGGCCAATCCACAGATTCCTGAGCCGGTCGTGGGCTGGAGACTCTAGCCCTCAAAGCGACACCTGGGCCGCTTCATTGCGCAGACGGCACTCGTCGCAAGAAGTCGATCTTTCAACAGGGCGCTCCGAGTGCCTGTTCTCACACTGTTAGACGCCTCGGCAAGCTCGCCCACTCCTGACGCGTGTCCATCGCTCAGTGTCCGTTCGCCTTCCGAGTTGAAAAGCGAGCGCTGGTCCGGCGGCTGCGGGAGACCGGGGCCGCCCCAGTCCAGCACCGGGAGCGGCTGGCGGCGCGTTCGCGAGATCACGTGCCAAGAGCGCACCTCGACCCAAGGGAATCCCGCCGCATGAAAAGCCGCCTTCTTTTTCGCACTGACTGGGTGCGTATGCCACACCTCGACCGCCAGCAAGATCCGCTGGGTGTGCCTGCATCTCACGACCAGATCAGGCACAAAACGGCTGCGTCCAATCGTGAGGGACTTCTCGGTCTCCACTGCAACCGCGGCGCTCAGGCTCACAAGACAGGTAAAAGCTCGCCAGGTGACCCCGGCATGGAACAGCCCCATCAGTCCTTCACGCGCCTTCAACTCCATTGCCAAGCGCTGGATCGCACGCTCGTGCGGCGTCCCTCGCGGATCACGCGGTGGGCGATTCTGCTGCGTACGGCGCGCCCGGTGCCGTTGGCGTGAATGTCTGAAGATTCGCGTCGCCATGAGAAATCCTTGAGGTGCTGGAGGGCCTTATGCTCGAGACCATGACGATCGCTGTGCAGTCCGACACCCTCCCGGAACCCTCTTCGGAAGCCGCATCTCAGCCACAGGTGCAGGCTGCGGCGGTAGTGCTCGCTTACCTCGAGAACACCCAGCTGCCGCTTCGAAACAAGGCGTTCGAGGTGCTCAGAGAACTAGCCACCCAGACCATCGCGCGGGTTCAGGAAGGAAAAACCGCAGATATCACGACGCTGAATCTCAAGAGCGGGGTTGCACCTGATGCCGCTAAAGAAGCGAGCGCGTGGTTGAGCCCTCACTGGGCGCGCCTGATCAAAGAAGAAAAAGAATGGGGCGAGGGCATGCTCGAGGTGGCCCGCCGCAAGGGGCTGCAGTTCGTTCCACGGCTGGAAAAGCTCCAAGGCAACCCTTCGATCTATCGAATTCACGGTGATCCGGTATCCGACGAAGCGGTACCTAGTCCGGTTCCAGAGATACCGGAAGGCGGCATCTACTACACGCCTGAGAGCGTTGCGGCACCTGGTGCCTTTCTGAACAAGGCCCTACGGGCTGGCGTTGTTCGTTGGTCCGTCACGACACGGTGGTCGATCTTCTTAGTGGTGATGTCGGCCTTAATCGGTGCGCTGTCGCTCGCCTGGCTACTGCTCTACGTTGGCCTGCGGATTTCCCGTCCGCTCAGCCCGGCAGACTTGACCCTTGCCTTTCTGGTTTTGGCAGCTGTGGTCTACGTCGCCCTGCTATTTAGATTTTTCGGCGAGCTTTTTGATCTGCGAATCGTGATGGCTCCGACATTGTTGGCGCCTTGGTCCAAGGACAACGTGACGCTTGAACTTCGGCCGTCGACCGGAGACAACGCTGGCGAGTTAGTGTTCGCTCGCTACGCGTCGACTTGCCCAATCTGCAACGCAAGCGTCGTTCTGTTCGACGGCGGCAAAGACTTTCCGGGGCGCATCGTGGGCCGCTGCAGGCGCTCGGCGCGCGAGCATGTCTTCAGCTTCGATCTCGCGCGCAAAATCGGTCGCCCACTGCGCGAAACGATCATCTGAGCTTCCATGTCTCGCCAGTACCTCGACGTTCCCTACCGTTCCAAGGACGCAGCGAAGGCGCTTGGCGCGCGCTTCGATGGCACGGTCAAGCGCTGGTATGTCGAAGCCGGCGTCGACCTGGTCGCGTTCAGCGCCTGGCTGCCCGCGGGCGCCACGCCCGGTACCAGCAGTTCCATGGGCGTGTCGCTCACAGACACGGCGGCCACCGGCGTAGCCGCCATCAAGAAGGGCATCCCGCTCTCCCGCCTGCTTAATGGCGTCGCGGCCGCGGTGACCCAGGCTTTTGCCAACGGCGTCTGGACCCTGGTCGAGGTCAATGAAGCCAGCGTGCGCAACGGGCATGTCTATCTGGAGCTGTCGGAACGCGACGGGGCCGGCCAACCGATCGCCAGGGCGCGAGCCATGATCTGGGCCGGCACCGCCTCCCGCATCCTTCCCGATTTCGAGAAAGTCACCGGAGCGGTAATCGGCGCCGGCATCAAGCTGTTGGTGCGGGCGAAACCGGTTTTCAAGGCCCAGTACGGACTCAGCCTCGAGATCGACGCCATCGATTCCGAGTACACCCTGGGCGACCTGGAAGCGCGAAAGAAGGAGATTCGTACCCGTCTACAGCAGGAGGGCGTGTTCGACCGCAATCGCCGACTCCCGCCGCCATGGGACTACGGCGTAATTCTGGTCGTCGCGCCGCAAGAGGCGGCCGGCTTGGGCGATTTCAGGAAGGAGGCCGAGCGACTAGAACGTTTCGGCATCTGCCGCTTCGTCTATGCGCACAGCCGTTTCCAAGGCGAGGGCGCAGCTCGCGAGGTGGTCATGGTCGCATCCGAGGCACTTCGCGAGATGCGGGGCAGCGACCGGCCGGACGCCATCGCTATCATCCGCGGCGGCGGCGCAGTGAACGACCTCGCATGGCTGAACGACTACGAGCTTGCTCGCTTCATCTGCGACCAGGACATCCCGGTCCTGACGGGCATTGGCCATGAACGCGACAGCACGCTGCCCGATGAGGTGGCCCATGCCCGCTTCGACACGCCTAGCAAGGTCATCGGCGGCATTGAACAACAGATTTTGCGCCGCGTGCGCGAAGCGCGGGCCGCCTGGGACACGATCCTTGCCGCCGGGACTCAAAGCGCGCGCGCCATCCGACTGACCATCGAGCGTCGCGAAGCGGGGATCAGAGCCGATGCCCGCGATCACCTGGCCCGCGCCCGGCAGGACAGCACGGCGACCCTGAACGCGATCGCGGTCGGATCCGTGCGGCGCGTTCATGACGCCTCCCGGCAAAGTCTGGCGCTGCTGAACGAGGTGCGCGCCGACGCAATGCAGGCGGTGGCGACCGCAAAGCAGGAAGTGCCGGTCCTGATGACCTCGATTCGCATCGATGCGCTTGCGAGCCTGAGCGAGAGCAGATCGGAAACAAGCGTCGCACTCAACACCGTCGTTGATCGCACCGCAGCGGCAGCGCGCACGGCAGCACACGCTTTGGAAAACCGCATACAGCGTGTGGCAGAACGGGCCGGTGGCGCTGTGCAGCAGGCCCGCAGCAATGCTCAGGCCCTGATGCGAGAGATCACAGGACAAGGCCCCGAGAAAACGCTGGGTCGCGGTTTCGCGATCGTCCGCACTGACGAAGGCAAGACAGCGACGTCCCGCATACAGGCCCAGGAATCGCAGATGCTCACTATTCAGTTCAGGGATGGCTCGACCGACGTTCGGACCATTCCTGGAAAAGAAGGAAAGTAGTTTATGACCCAGAGAACATTCAAAGATGCGTACGGGGTGTTGCAGAAGCATGCCGAGACGCTGCGTGACCAAGACGAGCCCAATATCGATGACCTGCTGACGATCGTCACGGAATCGGTCGATGCCTACAAGGTGTGCAAGGAGCGCATCGACGCGGTCGAAGCAGCGCTAAAGGCCGCGCTGGACGGCGCAGGTGTAGGGGCTGCGACGCAGGGCAGTGCCGCAGCAGAGCGACCCGTCGAGGCCAGTATGGCAAGAGCAACTTCTGCCGGCCGCTCGGCGCGGGCGGCGCCACCGTCTGCTCAAGCCGAAGCGGGCGACGACGATATACCTTTTTAGGTAACGCGCTGATGGAGAATCGTCTTCTATTTCGGGCGAACCTCGACGTGTACAAACCCAGCGCCGTCGGGCACATCAGTGACCTCTAGATAGGGTTGTTTCCTGACGAGCTCGCTGAGTTTCTTGAAGCCGTAGTTTCGTGAGTCGAACGACGTGTGGTTCTTGCCAATATAGGACCCCACGGTGGCCAAGCGAGTCCAGCCGTTGTCCCGGACCGTCTCTCGGATCGCGTGAAGCAAGAGTTCCTTGAGGTCAGGGACATCGAGCACAGGCTGGGTCGCGGCCGACTCGGCCGGTTTCTTCAGCACTTCAAAGAAGACGAACTTGTCGCATGCGGCAATGAACGGTTCGGGGGTCTTGCGTTCGCCGAGGCCGTAGACCACCTTTCCGGCTTCCCGCATGCGCGTTGCCAAGCGAGTGAAATCGCTGTCACTCGAGACAATGCAGAAACCGTCCACGTTGCCGGCGTACAGCAGGTCCATCGCATCGATGATGAAGGCCGAGTCCGTGGAGTTCTTGCCCTGTGTATAGGCGAACTGCTGGATCGGTTGGATCGCATGGCGGTGCAGATGCGCCTTCCAGCCGGTCAGGTTGGGGGTCGTCCAGTCACCATACGCACGCTTGACCGTCGCTGTCCCGTACTTTGCTACCTCTTCGAGCAGTTCCTGGACGACCGACGAGGATGCGTTGTCCGCGTCGATCAGTACCGCCAGCCGAGTGGAATCTGTATTTGCCAAGGCCGTCCTCCTGTTGGAACATTGTCTTTCTGAACCGGGCAGTTTAGATATTGACATACGGCCATGACGAAGACTTTGACTCGATCCGAACTCTACGAACTCGTTTGGGCTCATCCCCGCTCGACCCTCGCCAAGGAACTGGGCATCTCCGATGTCGCAATAGGCAAACACTGTGCTCGGTCTCACATTCCAGGACCCCCACCGGGGTACTGGGCAAGGACAACGGTCGGTAAAGCAGGACGCCGCCCGCCGCTTCCGATACGTTTGCCAGGCTACCCAATCCAAATCACTTTGGGAAATCAAGGGTACAGGTACTGGTCGGCTCACGAAGATCTGAGTCAACCGATCGCTCCTCCCGAGTTTTCAGAAAAGCTCGAGGAGCAGGTAGCGGCGGCGATGAAGATGGTCGGAAAAGTGGTCGCTCACCGCGACCTGTCCAGTCCTCACAGAGCACTGAAGCGCGTGCTCGATGCAGAGGCTCGACGCCGCGAAAAGTACCTGCAGCAGGACTGGAGTTTTCACAAGCCATATTTCGACGAGCCTCCATATCCACGCCAACTCAGGCTCCTCAACAGCATCGCCCGTGCAATGACACCGGTGACGACTGCACAAGAAGTCTTCAGCCAAGACGAGTGGATACAAGGCGTCGGGACGCTCCACTTTCTGAAGATGACCCTGGAGTTCGGAGAACACCGGCTCAAACTATCTTTTCTGGAGCCGGGGACATCTCGCAATCAGGCAAAGGCCACGAACCCGAAAAGAGTCGATGCGACGACGCTCCAGACCGGCTCCGAATCAAGCTCACTTGGCGTTCTGACGTGGACGGACCAGCCCGGGGAGAAGTTGGAATCCCAGCTTTCAGACATCGTTCAAGCCCTGCTGAATCGGGCCGAACTTTCCATGCGCCATTCGGCCCAGTCGGCCCACGAGTACCGGGTCGAGCGACGCTGCGAGATTGCGAAAGAACGAGAAGCCGCTGAACGCACTCGAGAAGCCAAACATCTGGAAGAAGTCGCCGCCCACCGAGACAGAGTTCGACAGCACATCATCGAACTGGGACAGCAGCGCAGAGCTGCCCAGGATATCCGGGACATGGTTTCGGCACTTTTAACGCACCCGGAATTTGCTACCGGGCAGCGCACGCAGTTTGACGAATGGGTGAGCCTGGCGCTGAATGTGGCCGATGGACTCGACCCCATGAAGCGCTCGCTCGATTCGATCATCAAGGGCGCCGGCCCCGCTCCAGCAAGGCAACCCTCCACCGAATAGCTCCCCCGAGAAGCGGCATGCTACATGATGCTCTTGCACTCCACTTCCCGTGTGCGCTTGTCGGTAATCCATTTCTTCAGGATGTCCTCGGTGATGGCCTCCGCCTTGCTCCTAATGGCCCTGACCGCGCATTCACGGATGATGGTCGAAGCACCACCAATTTGCTGCTGACTTTCTCCATAGATGATGTCCGCCAGCGCTAGTTACTGCGCTAGAGCCAGAGCTATTGACTCGGCCGTCTCAAAGTTAGTGCAATTTCCCCATCTCCTTGAAGGGCTGCTGGCGCTCAGGCCGCCATAGCGGCGGGACACCGCGCGCCTGTCTTGAGGGCTCCGCTTTCGAAGAAAAGCGCGAGCACCTTGGTGAAGCGACCTCCCACCTGCTGTCCTCGGGTCCAAATTGCCAGAGGCAAAGTGTGCGTTGCTCGCTCCGTAAAGCACCAGTGGACCTTGAGCCACAACGCGAACTCGCGCCCTATCTGGCAGCGATAGGGCGACCAGCCTGATCACAGCGACGGTCGGGGAATTTATTTACGCAGCGAAAGCGAACAGGTACACGCGTTCGAGCTTTGCCTGGATTTCGATGACGGCTCGAGGTCCGCGCGGCTACGCCACGGCTCTCATATCGTGGTGTGTACGGCGAGGCCAGTGGATGGGACTGGGCAGGAGGCCAACGGCATGGCACTGCACCCTGCCGGAGAACCTCCGCAAATGCCTACATAGAGTTTGGCGTGTCGCCGTTCTCGGGCGCTGCAGCTAGGCCCTGAAGTGCGCCGATGTCCGGTCGTTTGCGTCGCCGAGTGGTCGACCTGGCGACGGCCTGCTCGATAAGTGCAATGCGTATCTCGAGATGTTCCCAAGACAACTCAGATGCGGAACTGGGGTAAAACTCGCTCATGTCCGCAGCCACGGTATTTTCCCTTGTGCTCCCGACCTCCTCAGTGAAGCGGGAAAACATGCGTGCCAGCGAGTCGGCCGCAGCTATCAGTGGTGCATTCTCTCCCTGCGATTCTTCAAGCAGTTCGGTGATGCGAGCAATGTTTCGTTCGCAACGTTGACTTAGCTTTTCAAAGAATTCCAGCTCAATGGCATTCAGCCCATCCGCATGGGCTGACGCGATGGCAGACATCGAGCCAATTGTCACAGTCGTGTCGCTGTAGAGCTGGAGCCCTTCATCGCGAATTGGCGGATAAGGCAGAGCATCCGCCCATTCCTCCGCGAAAAACGGATCAGGCATCACTGAAAGCACGTAGCCAACTCCCATCGGGGCGACATGTTCTTCAATCACGGCGCCATAGCGGATCTGCGCCTGAAGATCCAATTCTGCGGCGACCGTACCAAATACATCGATCGTCGCGAGCCAATCGACCACCTGATTCACAGACAGCAACATGGCGAATTCGACATCCGGCCATCTCATACCATCGCCTTTCTTCGCTTGACGGGTATGAACTTCGACGGTGATGCCATGAGCCAGCATTGCTTGCTGGATCTGCGTGCTCTGCTTACGCACGGCCTCATCGGCCCGCACGCCTGCCTGCAGGGTAGCGCGCGGCAAGACGTTATGACGCCTGCTCACTGTCTCGAAGCGGAGTGCGGCATGACGCCTTGAGGAGTCATTCGTCATCGCGGCGTCTCCCGCGATGGCCCGGATGTCCCACAAGGCATCCCGGATTTCCCCAAGCGCCTGGAGTGGCGGGGCGCTTGTCATGCGCCAAAGAGCCGGATCCAGGAGCTTTCCGGCTGCAGATGCAAGATCTGCCGCATTCATGGCCACAAGCTTGTGGTTGATGAAATCGGTACTTGTGAGGTCACTCATGAGCCGCTGCAGTCCCGATACGAAGGTGTGAACGATGTCATCACCCGCATAGCCCCCCTTGTCCAGCGGACCGGAGAAACTCTCCTGCAGACTTGGTGGTGCAACCATTGAGGTGAGCAGGCCTCGCAGGTGCAGGAATAATTGAAGCTGCGCGCTGGCCGGCCGCGCCCGGCAGTACAGATCTCCGGCTTCCTTCAGCCGATCGCCAAGCTCTTTAACCGTCTCGGCCAAGGCAGTCATACGCTGCGTCTCGTTAGGTGATGCGACGAGTCGATGTACGGCCCGGATCAGAGCGCGATTCCAGGCAATGCGTGCTTGCGCAGGCAGAGCCTGTCGGGGCATTCTCTTAGTGTGTGGGGAGAATTCCCCCATTCCTAATGGTTTGCCGTTGGGAAGCAGCACATCGGAAATCAGAAGCTCCGCTTCCGGAACGGCCGCCGCCATCGCCTCGCAGAGGCCCGTTACGGCTGCGCCGAGGTCGGAATGGATTTCGTCATGGACGAACCGCACGAATCCGGTAACGCATTGCATGCCGTCGGCTTCCCCGATCTCGGGTTTGGTCACCCAGGCCCGCTCCTGTCGGATGCGTTCCAGCAGTGCTTGCGAGCCTCCAGCCGCTCTCACGAACTCCTGCGCATGAGCAAGACCGACCTCGCGCAGTGTGACCGCGAAGCTGAGCAGCGATTCCAGGTTCTCCTGCGAAAGGTCGCCGCGCAGATCAAACGACAGATTCGGCACTCCGCGGCTTCCCATCAGGGGCAACAAAGCGGCAGCCAATTCATGCGCCTGCGCGAGATCCATTGGAGGAACGGGAAGTCCTGCAACAACTTGCGCGTGCAGCCGCTGCCGCAGGTCCGCGACCCGCACCTGCGCGAACTTCGCTTTCACGGTCCCAAGTGCCGGGATGAAGGAAACGCCGGTGAGATCGGTGTTGGCAAGGACCATCATGAGCACGAATCCGCTGAAGCGGTCTTCGATCTCGGCTGCCCGTGAGATGGGGACCCATTGCTCGGCGATTCGGTCCACAGTCGCAAGTCCCAGCCCATGGAAGATCGGCGCCCAGGAGTCAACATCGCCTGCGCTCAGACGACTTGCCAATGCACTCAGCACGGCCGACTCCTCCTGGGGCAGAGCCCTGAAAACACGAACGATGAAGGCCCGAAACGACTCGGCCCGCAGCGCGGATATGGTCTGAGCTATCGCCGCTGCAGGTAGCTCGCCAAGCAGATCCTGGATCGCTGTGACCAAGTAGGACGAACGGATCTCGTGTAAGCCCGTGAGCGCTCCGTCTGCGCTCTCGCGCACGGCATGCTCGTCGACCAAGCGCCGCAGTGCCCGCGCAAACGAGAATGAGCTCAATTGGGAGACGGTGCGAAGCCGCTCACTCTCGACAGCCGCACCGTGCGCCGATGCGAATGAAATGATCTGCAACAGGGTCAGTTCGTCATCGCGACCCTCGGCGAGTCGCCGTCGTACCTGTTCCCGCAGCGTCTGCTCCAATCGTTCACCGGCGGTGAGTAGGTGGATGTATTCCAGCAACAGGCCCCGGCTGAGTTCCAGCGGCTCGGTCCAATGACCAAAACGCACGACACCCGAGCGTTCCAGGGCCTGCCAGATCCGCATGGCCAGGCCCTCGTCCAGGTGGGGGCGCACTGTCGGAGTACGCGCTGCGGTGGCGAGTACGAACACATCCTCTTCTCTCGCCGTGGCGATGGCGAGCAGTCCGGGATTTGCCTCGACCTCTCTCACGAGCAGGTCCCATCCCATCGTCTCCACCCGCCCGACATCATCGATCACGAAGCCAACGGGGCGTTCTACACTGGCCTGGAGGAACTCGGCAAGCATGGAGAGCTTCGCTACGTCATCGCCCCGCAGTCCGCGCAGGCGATACCAACGCACGGCGTGGCGCGTGTGGTGGGCGCAAAGCCATGCAAGCGCCGACTTGCCTGATCCCGAAGGACCGACGATCAGCCCATAGCGTTTCGAGCGCAATGCGTCGACAACCTGCGCGATAGCTTCCGGCCGGGCGAATACCAAGCCGGCGCCGACATGACCCGGCATCACGTCCACGCCTTCATAGAAGCCTGTATCGGGCAGGGGTGATTTGAAATCGGCGCGTTCGGCCAGGCCTGCTGTCAGCCGCAATTCGCCATCAGGATCGACTATTGTCCTTGTACGGTCGATCAGTCCCTGGACATCGCTTCGATCCAAGGTCGCTGCATCGGCAGCCCGTGCCGCGTAGTTGGCATCGGCGGCGAGGCCCGCGCTCTCGCGCAGCTGCTGCATGACGAGGCGAGCGCCGGCGGCCGGTAGCATCGAAGAATCCATCGCCGTGCAGCCTTGGTCCATCGGATCTGGTTCGACCACCAGGTGGATGCGAGTCATCAGCGCAATGGCACGTTGGACGTCGTCAAGGCCCAGCGCGCCGGCTAGAAGGTTGGCGAACGCATCCAGGGGCTGTTCGCTCTGCGCGAGCGTAGTCTGCCAACCGGTCGCCGCGATGCTCTCGACCGGCCGCTCGAGCACGACGGCCAATCGAAGGTCTGCTCTCGTCTCCCAGTCGAAGGGCAGGTTGCTGGCGCTCTTTCCGAGATAGCTGGCAACTTCGGCCTGCGTGAATGAGCTCTGCGGATCGTGCCTGGACTTCAGTTGCGCGCGTATCTCGAGGCCGGGCGAGTGCAGCGTGATGTCATCAACCCCCTCGGGCACTAGCGCATGCCAGGGAACAGACCCTTGCCAAGCCAGCGCGGCAAGCCAAGCGGCCGCTGCATCCTGATAGCGAAAGCCACGCCCCGCGCGGGCACCAGCCCTTGTGCGCCCCCACAGGTACGGATCAATCGAGTCTTGTGCTGGCTCCATTCGTTACCTTGGAACTACTTTCCTACACATGCGCAGCGCTTCTCCTGGTTCATATTGATGCTCGCCCCATGTCGAAGCTTGACCTTCTCTCGTGCATCGCTGGCGGCAAGGGCCTGCAGCACCTCGATCCGATCGGCGTAGGCACGAGACGTGCCCTCGCCGAACTTCGGCTCATGGCTCGCGCGTGACATGCGGGCCAACCACGGAAAGCGGCCACTCCGGATGAGGCTGGAAATGTGTCTGGCGTGTCGCCTCATCGCCGCAGCTTGGGTTTACCTTCAGTAGCAAAATGGTCGCCGTGCCCGGGTTCCCGTCGAAGGCGATGGGGCCCAGCTCCTCACGAACCCGCCAGCCCTCCCTTCCCGTGCGCCCATCTTCCGTACTGGCGCCCGCAATGGCTTGCTCCACGGCCTGTTTGTAGGGTGCGAGGAAGGGCAGATCTGCGGCTTCGACGGCGGCTGGCTGCAGCGCGGCGATGATGTTGGAGTCGACGTGGTCCACGTCGGCCGATGATGGCATACATGCCTCGCCACACCGACCCTCCACTCCTAAAACGGATGGCATGTGGGACCGTCTACTTGGAGAGGCCGCCCTTGGAAACACCGTCTCGATGCAGCTGAAGTATCTGCTTTTGGGTATCCAGCTGCTTGATCTGAAGGTCCAGCATCTGCGTTGCGCGGCTAGCGCCGAGCGTCGTCGACGTGTCTCTAAATTGGAGGGTTGTCGGGTCAACTTCGTAAAGCGTCCCGCGAGTTCCAGGCACACCCGAGCCGTCCTCGCCGTTGGCAACATGGACCGTGCCGCCGGCCCCTGCTTTTCCTCCTGAACTTCCCGATTTCCACCCCAGGGAACCGAACGAGGTCACGTCAGTGATCGCGACACAGGTCTCCAGCTCGTCCTCGATCTTCGAGGCAAGCTGTCCAAGCTTTGAACTAGGAGCGGAAGCAGCGATCGACCTGCGCATTTCCGCCAGTACGTTCGAGCGAAGCACTTCCAGTTGGGTTCGACCACTGTTACGCGTTTGCGCGGTCACAGGCGATGTCCGGCACAACGCGACGGCAACCGGCCGCCATTGAGGCCCACTTTCGATTCTGCAAAAATGCTGCAGGTAAACGCTGCGAGCGAGCTAAGCCAAGAACGAACGGGAAGAAGATGAAAGAATTTACGCAAGAAGAGGTTGCTGCAAGGCTCGGCGCCGCGCGGGTGGCGGCCGGCCAAGCGGAGACAGCACGAGTTCAGCAGTTGAAGCAACAAGCTGCAGGCAACGGGGGCCAACCTGTTGAAGAAGAATGTGGTGGTGCAATGCCCTTGGTGAAGCTGGACGGTAGAACTGGACTCGCCAAAACAATGATGCGCGCCGAGCACACTGGCGTGAGGCTCTCGCCCATGAAAACCGCCAAGTTCCGCGGCTACTACGGTGTTCATGTGCGCCCCGACAGTCAAGGCGATCCGCAAGTCAACTTCCAGAATTGTTCGATGCGTGAAAAGGCGGCAGAAGCTATCGCCAAATCCCTGGCCGAATCATTCGGGTTGAAGACATCGGTTTGGTACTGGCGCGACTAGGCCGCCGTTCGGCGCCTATCAGGCCGCGGCGCGCACCAGCGCGCACGTGCGTCTGGTCGCGCACGAGCCCCGACTGCGCCGTGCCGGCAACTGCCAGCAACCAACCCATCCCCAAAGCCGGCCCCCGTTACCAGGCTGTCGCGGGAGGGCTACACGAAGATGAGCGGGCGAAAGCGATTGCAAAGGGACAACGGAGAGCTGTTGAGCGGGTCGCTCGCCGCCCGCTCCAGTGCCAGCGACAGCCCCTCGCTCTGCGTGGCATCACGGATCATCGCTGCCTTGGCAGCGGTAGGCCTCCACATGTGTCCGCGCTCACCTGCGTGCGCCAAACGGCTTGCCGGTCAGCGCCAGTTCCACGTTGTTGGTGCGCTGCGTGCCCACGCGGCTCTGCCGCATGAGGGTTGGCCGGGTCCTCCTCGGCAGCATCGAGCTCCGACTCCACGCTGAGCCTGTCCAAGGGCGCCAGCTTCAATAATGAATCGAAGACAGATAGCAAAGGGACTTTCACCAAGTAGCTCGACGAACTGTCCCTCACTCCATCTTGATGTCAATGAGCATCTCGTCGGGCCCAGCCTCACCGAGGACCGAGATGGTGACTCCACTCCATTTTCCGCCGAGGAGATTTGTCGCCGGCGCGGTACTCTTGCCTGCCATGGAGACCTGACCAAAGGGATAGAGATCGCCTGCATCTCCGCGATTCCCTTTTCCGAAGATCTTGGCGAGATCTCGCTTTCCATCTGCCTGAAGCAATTCGATGGCTAGTGCGTCTTCATCATTCACGTTATCAATCGCTTCATCGATCAAGTAGATCGCTATCCCCTCATCCGGAAGAAACAGATCCTGGCCCTTCTGCCGTCGGTACTCGATCAGTATGTACTGCGTCTCCTTCATCGTCTTCTTGTTCTTAATGATGACAGGTGAACCTCCTGCATCCGCGGCTCGGACGGAAACGCCAGCAGTGCTCTTCTTGATCAACTGAGGGTCGACCCATCCATGGAAGACGCGCAGCATTCCGTTCGGATAGGTTGGTGTCAGACCGTTGTTGCTCCATGATCCGCTGGCCATGAGGCAGTAATTTCCAAGGCCATTGGACTTGAAATTCTCCGCACTGCCAGTGTCATAGAAGTCAGCCCATCGGGCGGCCAGATGGCCCCATTCGTGCGCGCACACGCCGACTTTGCAGTCTTCCGGGACAGTTAAATAGGTGTTGGCAACGATCTTCCCTGCCCGGGGGGGATCGAGAATCACCCATTTGTGACTCCAGATGTCACCCTTGTCGCCACTTTCTTCAGCGCCACGCCCAGCGTGAATGATGAATAGTGCGGTGACTGCTTTCTCTCCAAGTGCATCGTATGGGGCCAGGTCGACACCGAGGGACAGCGCAGCTTGGACTGCGTCCCTAGCCATCCTTTGCGCGTTACGCTGTGCATTCGCCCCCATGCCGGACTGGTTGTCCGTATATACGGAGCACGGCTCCGGCAGCCTCAGCCAACCGACCACCTCGCCGTCAACGTCAATCCCGTTGCCGGCGTCGTCATAGTTACTGACCGTCCGAAAGTATTCCCGCATGCTGCCGTTCGGAAAGGTGCCATCCAAGCTGAAGAGCATCTGTCGGTAGTACTCGGCGCCGAGGTTCTCGTTGTGCGACTTGTCCGGAAAATCGACAAGCAAAACGAGCGTGCGTATCAGACCTGACAGACGCTGGGTTGGCTGTGTGATCAACTGCTTGCCTGCACTCGGGCCCGGGATGGTCGCACCATCGTCAAGACCCACGAAGTTCTCACCTCGACGACCGGATCTCCATACGCGATAGAACTGCTCGAATGTCATTGCCTTGGGGAGGCGACGCTCCTTCAGCAATTCCAGATACCTAGCATACAACTGGGCCATCAGACTCGGTGACGGAGGAACCCGGCACGCGGACCTTTGGCAACAGGCACGGTAAGACGCGCGCAGACCGAACAGCATGATTGAACTCCTCTCCAGTTAATGCTTGAGCAAACGCATTCGCCTGGACATGGTCACGAGAGATCAATCACACCAAGCGAACAGAAACTGGCTTCCCTCGAATGCTTGGAGCAGCCAGATTATTTTGGAGGTCTAAGCCGAACATGGCTGGCTGCGATACGTGCGATACGTTCTTTGGATCGAGCAAATGACATAAGCAGCACGTCCTGATCCTCGTCAACAGATTCACACCCACCAATATCGTGCCAGTCCACATGCATTGGAGGCAGGTGTGGGATCGGGCTCTCAGAATTGATCTCCACCCCGCCAGCGTCGCGATAAATGAGCTTCAAGGAAGCTTGGAAAATAGCTCAGTTGCCCAAACAGCAGCTTGCTTCTTCCAGCCTGACTTGTTGGGATGAATCTCGTTAGCCCAATCAGCAACGCTCCCCGACGTCCCGGCCGGAGCAGCTGTCAGGATGCCATTGGTCGGCACTGCATAAACACGTGTGCGACCACTGCACCAATCGTTGACTACTCCTTGAACGTCCCTGAAAAGACCATCGGTCAACGACTTCCACAGGGCAGAATCGATATGGTTCTTGTTGTATGCATTGAAAAGCCAAGGCCCAACGCCCTTAAATACGGGCGCATTGCGCGTTGTTGGTGTGTCGTAGCTGTTCAGGAAGATGGGTGTTGATGCGTTGCGTGCATCGCTACGAATGGCTGCATAGAGGGTACCGAAGTTCGGGTTCAGATATTGCCTCAACGTGGTCAATGCCTCCGGATTCACGCACTCGTACCCGTCTACCGGCAGAGGAAGGCCTGCCATGTCGCGAAGAATTCCTTGACCTGGTGCGGGGTCGCGTGCAGCGTCAATGAGATCGTTGCCGCCGGCGCTGAAAAGAATGCCGTCGTAGCGCGACTGCCGAAGCCACCACGCGAACTCTCCTTGCATCACATCGGTGATCCGGCGCAAAGTGTTCCCCGCCGTAGAGATATTGATGATCAGAACAGAGCACCCCTGCTTGTACATCGCCTGCGCGAGGAACTGGGGCAGCGAGCCTGAAACGGATGTACTTCGGTCCATCCAGGAATCACCTTCTGCGAGAAACCTGTATGTGAACGGCCCCTGGCCCTCCACCTTGGCAGGGTCTAGAAGATACTGCGGTCCCGTTACCACAACGGATGCCATCGTCATCTCCTCCAAGTTCCAACGGAACACGGGCTTAGAAGTTTGAAGCCTTGGACCTGGTCAGGAAGACCAAAGCCGCCCATCGTCCATCAGCTCCTTCCAGGGGCACACCAAGATCAATGGTGAGCACTCGGCAAGGACATAACTTACAACACCACGCAACCTGGAAGGAATCCTCAGTTCATGGGATGTCAATCACGTCGCACTGCTGCTACTGCGTTTGCACGTGCTTTGCGACATGCTGGAGTGACGGACTGGCGAAGAGGTGCGCGCTTGCTTGTCGGCAACGCACCGGCAACGATGCACGACGAACGCCTCGATGAGCGGTAATCTGGCGTCTGCATGAATCAGTGCATGGTCCACTGCAACCGTCGTCAATCTCTTTGAGCAAACACAGCCATGGCCGAATTCCAGATGCAACAGGTTCCAGAGGAGAACCCTGAGAGCTTTCTTGCAAGAATGCAACCGCTCATCAGCAAGAGTGTATCCGCAGAAATCACCGAGACCTTGAATGAGGCGTTGAGCTTCCTGCCGCCCGGCGGATTGGAAACTGGCTTTACAGGAAAGGCATCCGCGTACATTGAGGCGTCCTTCAAAGGAAAGATCTTTCCAGCCTCTGGGGATCCCAATTTCGTTATCAGAGCGGATGCTTCGCTCCTAAAGCCGTCAAGCCAGGAAGGAGCCACCGGCGCCGATCTCGCCATTTATTTCGAAGTTCTGTACAAGCTTCCGCCGCCTTACAACATCCTTCGGTCGAAGACCTTGCTGGTACAAGCGAAGACAGGGAACATCAACGAGCAAGACGAACTCAAATGCTCGAATCCTGATCTGCGGAAGCAGATTACGATGATCGAGCGGATATCGCCCAACGATGGCTTCCTTCTGGTATTCACTCCAGGCGCGGGTTACTGCGTCGACATACAGGATGCAATCGCGGGTCTCAACGGAAGCACTCTTACGACAAAGGCCTTTCATCCTGCGGGTGAGATGATCGGACGCTTGGTCAGTTGCTCGGCGGGGAACACAGCGGCGATATCCCCCAAGACTCTTCGGGTCAAAAGAGCGCCCACAGGGCGGATTTTCCTCGATGACGCCAACGAGAAGCTGAAAAACTATGGCAATTCGACGCTTCAGGCTCCGTTCTCAAAACCCAAGGATGCGGTTTTGATAACACTGGAAATCAAGAAAAAGAACCCATAGGTAGCGCTGGGCTACGTCTCTGGAGACCAGCGCCCGGTTGCCGAGGCAGCCTTCGCTTGTTAACAGTCCTGGCAATATTGGGGCCTGCTTGCCTAGTCCTACCGCCGACGCTATCACGGCGCTAGACCGAGCAAGTCCGTCTTCTGCTCCCGCCTGTGGCCCTTCGCTCTATTCCTCGGTCCACGAGTCAATTCGCCGTAGGCAGTTGCTCTCAGAGCTTAGTTACGCTCAAATTGACAACCCATTAAATGCGGCTTCACGATGGGTTTTTCTCAACAACTACGGCTCCGAAGCGCCAAGGGCAATGTCGGAGTTGTTGCATAACTTGTTGATTTCTATGGGATCTGCCATTCAATAATTCTGGAGCCATACAATCGCATCGACCTGCACATCGAAGTGCCCGCGGTATCGGCGCACCAACTGCTCGGTGCGCCGGCCGGCGAGGCGACCGGCAGCATCCGCGTCCGCGTGGTCGCCGCGCGCAACTTTGCGGTGCAGCG
>Ga0307412_10000154_pt1 | contig 49488 bp, 49 predicted proteins | sample DK1Cmetagenome_3_FD_203823 | JGI IMG/M metagenome (GOLD analysis project Ga0307412, IMG submission 203823) | Maize rhizosphere microbial communities from greenhouse at UC Davis, California, United States - DK15-C-1 | ecosystem: Host-associated > Plants > Roots > Rhizosphere > Soil | place: USA...
AAGCTTGCCTCAAACATTCAAAGTTGGGCGTTACCATTCGTGGGCTGTTAGCCGCGAAGGATTGCCGGAGGAAATAAAAGTTACAGCAAAAGATACAGAAGGCGTAATTATGGCACTGCGCCATACTAGTTATGATGTGCGTGGCGTTCAGTTCCATCCCGAGTCTGTACTTACCGAGCATGGTATCCAAATGATAAAAAACTGGTTAAAAGAAACTCCTAAAGCACAATAAGATGGCAGATGTAAGTTTAGCATACACGCCTATAAAAGGGCAGGGAGCCACAATCCTTGATAAAATAGTTGTTCAAAAACTAAATGAGGTAGCCGAAGCAAAAAAGAAAGTTTCTGTGATCCAGCTCGAAGAGACTGAGCTATTTCATCGCGATTGTTATTCGATGCGGGATTTTATTTTAGCTCCCGAGCGTACAGGAATTATTGCTGAATTTAAAAGAGCGTCGCCTTCAAAAGGAGTCATCAATAATCGTTCAATGGTTAAGGATGTTACCAAGGCTTATGCAGATGCAGGAGCTTCCGCCTTATCTATTCTTACTGATGAAAAATTTTTTGGAGGAAGTAAGAACGATGTTTTGCAGGCTCGCCCGGTTAACAACATTCCCATTTTACGGAAAGAGTTTATCCTGGATGAATATCAGATTTTAGAAGCCAAAGCAATAGGAGCGGATATTATTTTGCTTATTGCGGCTATTCTAACTCCGCAAGAAGTTTCTCGCTTTGCAAAATTAGCCAAAAGTTTAGGGCTTAGTGTTTTAATGGAAGTTCACAACCAGGCAGAATTGGAAGCTTGCCTATGCGATGATCTGGATGCAATTGGCGTAAACAACCGTAACCTTGCAGATTTTAGCGTATCCCTGCAGCACTCATATAATCTGGTGAATCAAATTCCGGATAAATTCCTGAAAATTTCTGAAAGTGGAATCAGTAATCCGCAAACAATTAAAGAATTAAGGAATGCCGGCTTTAATGGCTTCTTGATCGGAGAGAATTTCATGAAAGAAGAGAATCCAGGCTTAGCTATAAAAGAATTTGTTAGCCAACTTTAAAGGCTAACATTTTCCTTTTGATGCTTTATTGTGATAATATTCAGTTCGGTTTCTGTAAAATTATAGAAGATGTAAAATTGCCCCCATATCATTACATAAACATCCTCGATTGAGGTCTTTTTACCAATAAATGGACGTTGTTTAAGCAAACTAAAGATCTTTTGAAATCCCCTAAAGAGTCTTTTCGAATACACTTCCGATTTATTTCTTTCAGTATAAAACTCTAAAATATTAATAATCTGACGTTGAGCTTTATTAGATACAATCAGTTTCAAAGCCATTTTTTCATATTTCGATTGAAGCTTCGCTCATTGGCAGAATTTCCTTCTTTAATATCTTTTAATCCCTGACTGATATCGGGTAGCCAATTATCAGGTATTTGAAATATATCTTTTCTGGATAGCTCAAGTGCATCAAGGAGAGATTCAAGCAGTAGAGGATCTTCTTCGGCTTCAATTCTCTCATGTAAACACTTTTTTAGTTCTGAAACTTGCATTATCTAAAATAACAAAAAAAATTAGCATTTGGGGCCGTTTAATAAACTGTAGCTAATTGAAATAAATAAAATAAATACTTTTACCAATTGTTGTTAATACATGGCTAAACAAAAATATTACGACACCGCCATAAAGCCCGAAAGGGTTGTTTTGGTTGGTATTATTACTCCCAACGAAAGCGAAGAAAAAGAACGCGAGTATTTGGAAGAACTTGAATTCCTGGTTGAAACTGCAGGCGGAGTAACAGAAATGACTTTTACTCAAAAATTGCTTCGTGCAGATAGGGCAACATTTGTTGGCACCGGTAAACTTGAAGAAATTAACGCATACGTTAAATCTGAAGAAATTGATATTGTAGTTTTTGATGATGAGCTTTCTCCATCGCAACTAAGAAATATCGAACGGGAATTGCAGGTGAAAATTCTGGATAGAAGTAATTTAATTCTGGATATTTTTGCAAGGAGGGCACAAACGGCACAGGCAAAAACTCAGGTTGAGTTAGCCCAGTTGCAGTATTTATTACCGCGATTAACCCGCCTTTGGACTCACTTGGAGCGACAAAAAGGTGGTATCGGTATGCGTGGCCCGGGTGAAAGTCAGATAGAAACCGATAGGCGTATCATTCAGGATAAAATAGCGCTGTTAAAAGAGCGCCTTAAAATTATCGACAAGCAGAATGCAACGCAGCGCAAAAACCGTGGGCAATTGGTTAGAACGGCTTTAGTAGGATACACCAACGTAGGAAAATCTACGATAATGAACATGATTTCTAAATCGGAAGTGTTCGCAGAAAACAAGCTCTTCGCTACGCTGGATACTACGGTAAGAAAAGTGGTGATAGAAAATCTTCCGTTCCTGCTTTCAGACACGGTAGGTTTCATCCGCAAGTTGCCACATCACCTGGTGGAGTGCTTTAAATCAACCCTGGATGAGGTCCGTGAAGCAGATATTTTAATCCATGTGGTGGATATTTCGCACCCAACCTTCGAAGACCATATTCGAACTGTAAACGATACCCTAAAAGAATTGGGAGCAGTTGATAAACAGGTAATAACCGTTTTCAATAAAATTGATGCGTATAAGCCTGAAGGGCGAGAAGATGGAAGTGCTGTTTCACTGGAAGAATTTAAAAACACCTGGATGAGCAAACACAACAGTCCGGCTGTATTTATCTCGGCTTTGGAGAAAGAAAATGTAGAGGAATTCAGGGCGTTGTTGTATCAAAAAGTAAAAAGCATTCATCAGGAACGATACCCGTATGATAAGCTTTTATATCCAGATTTTGAAGGGTAGTACAAGCTCTAAAGAAGCTGAGCTAATAAGAGGTATTAATTAGAGATTACCACTTTATTTTTTTACTATGGTGAAAACTGGGACTGAGGTAATTCATTTCCAACTTTTCCCATTAAATAAACGTTATTTTAATATGGAATCTAAACGTCAACAGAAATTCGCAGGGGTAATACAGAAAGATTTAGCCGCTATCTTTCAACGTGAAGGGATGAATTACTTGCCCAACACTCTGGTTACTATAACTAAAGTCCGTGTAACGCCTGATTTGGCGATTGCAAGGATTTTTCTAAGCTTTTTCAATAACCAAAACGCAGCGCAGGCTTTAAATACCATTAAAGCTCACGCGAGTGAAATAAGATACAAATTAGGGAGCCGTATCAAAGATCAGGCGAGGATCGTGCCGCACTTAGAATTCTTTGTAGACGACACTAACGAGTACGTGGAAAGAATGGATAAGATATTCGACAAAATCAGTAAAGAGCCACGCCAGCCAGACACTGAGGAATAAATAAAAGCCTGTGAGTATAAATAACTTACAGGCTTTTTTGCTTTGAAATTGTAAACCTCATCTTACAAATTGATAAGAACACTTTTAGGCAAGGAGCTGTTTATTATTATATTGGAATATGATTATAAACTACCTCTTATTTGCCTTTTGGTGTTTATTTGCAGGCGATGATCTGCCAACCTTTAAAGGTGGGCAGAAAAACCTGGATAATTATATTGCCCAAAGTATAATATATCCCGAGTATGCTAAGTTTAATTGCCTGCAAGGAACAATTCATGTTAGTTTTCAGCTTACACGAAAAGGCCGGATTTTCAATTCGAGGATTGAAAAGGGCTACGGAATTGACCTGGATAAAGAAGCTCTTCGGGTGGTAAGGCTAACCTCGGGAAAATGGGTAGTGCCAGCCAATTTTGATACCTCACAAAACCTATCATTGCCAATAAACTTCTCCCTCAAGGAATACAATTGCGAAGCTATAGGGGCAGATGAAATTCGCGAAGCTATAGCGGCTTATAAGGACAGGCAGGGTTTAACAAGTGCAATCATTAATTATTACAGCCGCAAGCCTTCTGGTAAAACTGAGGACGAGGAAAAAATACAGGAACTAAAACAACAGTTAGGTTATAACGATAAATTTTTAGACCGCTTAATCAGGCAGGGAAATCAGAAACTCAGGCAAGGTGATAAGGAAAGCGCCTGCGAAGATTTTGCTTTTGTTAGGCAATTGGGCAGTGATAAGGCCGACAAGCTTTTAGTGGCAAATTGCACTAAATAAGAAGGCAGTTGTCACTTTCGTAAACAACTGCCCTACATAGAACTAAAACTAAATAAAACTTAACCCCGAAAATTTCTTGTTTAATATTTGTGCGTTGTTTACATCCAACCATTTATCCAGAACGGTTGCATAAACTTCCCTAAAATCTATCTGATACTTTAAATCGCCGTTTTCAAGATTCGACAAGTCTGGAGCATCATTATAAATCCCAGCCTTTTTCAGCTTTCCGCCGAAAATGAATAAGTTATTAGCTGTGCCGTGGTCGGTACCGTTGCTGGCGTTTTGCTCAACTCTTCTACCAAATTCAGAGAATGTTAGCACTAAAGTGTCGTCTAGTTTATCGGTTGATTTTAACTCTTTTAAAAATGCTGCCATTGCTTCGCTATATTGCTGCAACAATCTCCCCTGCTGCCCCAATTGTCCGGTATGGGTATCAAATCCGCTCAGCGAAACATAATAAACTCTCGTTTTTAATCCACTATTAATAAACTTGGCTACCGTTTTAAGCTGATTGGCGAAAGCGCCTTGAGGATAGTCTCCTTTACTTTGATAGGTTTTAGAGGTATTTTGAATGTAATCAGCAGATGAATAAGTTTCAATCATCGTTTTATACAAATATCCCAAGTTATCCTCATTTAAGTGTTCATCATGGCTGTTAATTACTTCCTTGAAAAAAGGTTCACGAGTATTCCGGAATAATTGAGCGGGGTCTTTAACTGCAATTCCTTTTTTAGAAAGGCCTTTTAGCGCCAACGAGAGCGTGTCATCCACATCGATTGCTGTGTATGGATCTTTGCAGGTTTGGCAATTGGAATCCAGATAGCGCCCAATCCACCCTGTGGTTAAATATTCATTTGAGTCGCTGGCCGAATGCCAGATATCCATAGACCGGAAATGGGAACGGTCGGGGTTAGGGTATCCAACGCTGTTCAAAACCGTCATCCAACCCTGGTCATAAATTTCACGAAGGGCAGCCATGTTCGGGTTAAGCCCTTGTATGTCATTTAATTTGATCAGCTTATCCGCTTGTAAGGCTATCGTTTTACGCTTCTGGTAATAGGTGTCCATTCCATAAGGCACAACGGTGTTTAACCCATCATTACCACCCGATAGTTGGATAACGACCAGATTTTTGTGTCCACTTATTTCGCTAAAGGCTAAGGCCTCAAGTGGTTTTAAAAAGGAAGGTACCAAGAATGCTCCTGAGGCAAGCGTTGTATTTCGTAAAAAATCTCTTCTTTTCATGGATAACAAGCATTAGGTAAGTTGAAATTCGGGCGTGCTAACAATTTCAATTGCTGCATTTTTAACGGTTGCAGAAGAATTAATCACATTGGCATTTGGATTACATTGAAGTAAAAATTCTGCTATATGTTCAGGCTTGCTGCCTGCAGGAAACTGCTTGGCAAATTCATCCCATTGGGTTGTAGCTGCAACACGTCTCTCGATTGCGTTTCGTTTGATTCGCATCATAGAAAGCTCTGCTTCATCCTCTGGGTCTGCTTTGCCAGTAAAGTCTATTTGGCCGGCATTCAAAATCAAGGATGGGATTTTTAGGCGTAGCATCAATGATGAACTGTCTATCCAATTTCTACCACCAGGCCAGCCAGCAACGTTTGGAGGGTAAAACAAGGTCTGCCCCAATGCATTTTGAAACTGCAGCAGAACATTGGGTGACTGATAATTAACCATAAACTGCCGATTTATTCCAACCAGGAATTCGACTGGAGACTTAATTTTTGAGCCAATAATCCTATCCGCATAAAACCAATCGGACATCAATATTTTTCTAACAAGCTTGCCTATGTTGTAGTCCTCTTTATAAAAATAATCTCCAAGCTCATTAATTCGGGCTGCATCCGGCGTATCGCTTACCAGGTGCTTATAGATTTTTCCGGCAACGAAACGTGCTGCTTCCGGTTTTTCCAGGATAATATCGATAATATCATTGCCATTAAAATTACCTTTCTTCCCGAAGAAAGCTTTTTCACCGTCATCATGTATAGCAGGCCGGAATTGGTATTCCCCCATTCGGTTAAAGTTCCAACCGGTAAAAGCCCTTGCAGATTCTTTAATATCTGTCTCTGTATAATTACCCCTGCCTAAAGTGAAGAGCTCCATTAGCTCGCGGGCGAAGTTTTCGTTGGGATGCCCTTTGCGATTTTGTTGATTATTAAGAAATTGAAGCATGGCAGGAGCTTTAGCCACATCGTGCACCATTCTGCGGAAGCTTCCCAGGGCATGTTTTCGATGGATATTATTCAGTTCCACAAGGAACGTTGGATTCTGCGAGCGGCAGGCAAAATGCCCGTGCCAAAGCAGGGTCATCTTTTCGCGAAGCTGTTCTTTGCTATTAGCCATGTTGGCAAGCCAGGTAATGTTGAGAGAGCGAATAGCTTCGCGTGCTTGTTTAACCAGCATCCTCTTATTCTCTTCAGAAAGCATTTTAGCTTCTTTTACCTGGTTATAATCAAATGTAGATGTTAGCGGAGACTCTGATTTTGAATCCTTGAAAAGCTCATCTACCGCTTTGTTAATAGTCCAGTTTTTGCGTTCGTCCAGATCAGAATATCGTATGCCAAAGGTTGCCCGGGAATGCAAATGTTTAATTTTGATTTGGTTGTTGGTTAGCATTGCTTTGGTTTTATTCGAGTGAGACTGAAAGAAATAGCAGAGGTTTAATGAGTTAATATCTCAATTTATTTAAATTTGTGCTACCTCTAAAATTATCACAATGAGAAAACCCCTTTTTGCGCTGCTTGTCAGCGCCCTGCCCTTTTTTGCCCTGGCGCAAAATGAACTTCAATCTTTTGGGAAAGTAGACAAAGCCGATATCGATTTAAAGGAATGCCCATTTGAAAAGGATGCACACGCAATGGTGCTTTTCGATAAAGGCGAAGTTTATTTCGATCAGGATTTTAATATAGTATCAGAGTTCCATAAGCGAATAAAAGTATTCAATCAAAAGGCAAAAGATCAAGGAGACGTCCGGCTGGAGTTTTATTCGGCTAACAGAATGGAAGAGATCTACGACCTGTCTGCCCAAACTATTAACTATAAAGATGGGAAGCCCGTTATCACAAGGCTAGATAAGAAACAGATTTTTACCGAAGCAATTGATAAGAATTGGTCGGCAATGATATTTACTTTTCCGGATGTACAAGAAGGTTCGATAATTGAATATAAGTACAAGAAAAGGACTTGGTCTATTGCGAATATTCCGACTTGGTTTTTTCAGCACAGAATCCCCTGCAGATACAGCCAGTTTTCTACCGCGATTCCGGATTTACTGTTTTTCAAGAGCCATTTCAGAGTTCATCAGGACTTTTATAAAAACAAGAGCTCTTCATTGTCAAGGTCTCTAAATATTCAGGGCCAGGTTATCCCATATACATTAGAAACTAAGCATTATGCTTTTAAGGATATCCCTGCCCTGAAGGACGAACCTTTTATGACTTCAATGTTGGATAATCTTGAGTCGGTTGTTCATCAATTAACGAGTATAAAACCAATAAACGGATTTGTAAAAACATTTAATGATACTTGGAAGAAGGTTGGGGAAACGCTGATCGAGGATGAGGACTTCGGATCTCAATTAAAAAAGAAAATTAGTGACGATAACGGAATCGTGGTTAAGGCAAAAGCCATTTCAAGCCAGGATAAGAGGATTGCCTTTATTTTTAATGAAGTTAGAAATGCGATGAAGTGGAATGGCAGAGACCGCTACTATGTCAATGAGGGCTTATCTAAAGCCTGGGAAAAGAAAACCGGAAACTCAACCGAAATCAATTTGATTTTATACAGGTTGCTTAAGCAGGCAGATATTGAGGCTTTCCCAATGCTTGTGAGCACAAGGGAGCATGGCAAGGTGAACGTTGCATTCCCATCCTTGTATCAATTTAACAGGACAGTAGTTTATATCCCGGTTGATAGTGTAACCCGCTATGTTTTAGACGCGAGCAATAAATACAATCAATACAATAACACGCCGGATAATATATTAAACTCTTACGGACTATATGTTGATAGGGAAACTAAGTCATCGGAAGTGACTTCAATCACATCCCAGGCCCCAGTAAGAAAAAACATCTTCATAGACGCAAGTATAAGTGGCGATGGAAAGATGACAGGAACCGCTAACCTAACAGATTTTTCTTACCATAAGATCAGCAACGTTGAATTGTTAAAGAAGGATGGCGAAGATAAGTTGAAGGACAAGCTGATTAACAAAAATGTTGGCTTAAAAATTAAAGACTTCTCGGTTTCGAATGCAGATGTAGATTCACTACCGCTAGCAGAAACGCTAAATTTCGAGCTAGAGTTGCCGGGTTCAGATGGTAGTTATATATACTTTAATCCCAACTTATTTACAGCCTTCACCGCCAACCCGTTTTTAAATGAGAACAGGGTAACCACGATTGACTTAGGCTATAACAGTAGATATGCAATAACGGGCAGTTACAAAATCCCTTCAGGATACAAACCAGACGTATTGCCGGGTTCTAAAACCTACGTTATGCCCGACAAGAGCATCACTTTTCAGCGGATAATTGTAGAGTCGGAAGGGGTAATTTCAATTAGGTATGTTATTGATTTTAAAAAGTCGATTTACACCACTGATGAGTACCCTTATTTAAGGCAGTTTTACAAGCAAATGTACGAGTTGTTGAACGAGCAGATTGTTTTAAAGAAGTCCTAAATGAAGTTACCTTTTAAATATACGTTGTTATGTAGTATGCTGCTGACAAGTGTTATTGCTGTGTCTCACGCACAGGAAAAGCTACCTGTTGAATATTATAAAGCGGCGCATATTCCAGACTCCCTTAAAAAGAATGCAAACTTCGTAACGCGATATGAAAATTATGAGGTGATTGTTAAAAGTGTGGAACGTGCAGTTCAAAGGCAACACATAATAATGACACTTCTTAATGAGAAGGCGGAAGACAACGCGACTTTTATTATGGGCTACGACGATAAGTTTTACTCCATTAAAAGTGCTGAAATGCTCATTTACGATGCAGAGGGGGACCTAATTAAGCGCTATAAGAAAAATGACATGTATGACCGGTCTGCTACCGACGGCGGAATGACTTTGGTCTCAGATGAGCGCGTTTTATATTTGAAGCATACGGTGGCAAGTTACCCCGTTACTGTTGAGATTAAATATGAATATCAGCTCGACACCTACTTGTCTTTGTCGGGCTGGCACCCTCAGGAAAAGGATAACTCCGTTCAAGTTGCAAAATGCAAGGTGATAGCTAACCCGGAAGTTGGGTTTAGATATCAACAGAAATATTTTAAGAACGCGGTTAAGCAAGTGGTTGACGGGCAAGAAACATATAGCTGGGAGGTCGCTAACTTAAAAGCATTTAAAGTTGAGCCAGGTGCACAAAGTTGGACATTCATGCCTCGGTTAAGTTTTGCTACAAATAAAATAGGTTTTGGAGGCATCAATGGCGATATAAGTACCTGGAAGGGCTTTGGCACCTGGCAGCAGCAATTAAACAGCGGCTTGGCAGAGCTCCCTCCTGCAAGAGTGGAAGAACTTAAGCAAATGGTTGCTTCTTTGCCTTCGGATAAAGAGAAAGCGAAGTTTCTTTATAGCTATATGCAAAAAAACATGCGCTATGTAGGCATTCAGTTAGGCATTGGAGGTTGGAAGCCTTTCCCTGCAAGCTTCGTTGACGCCAAGAAATATGGCGATTGCAAAGCCTTGTCGAACTATATGCACGCTTTACTAAAAGCAGTAGGTATTCCCTCTCATTACGCCGTTGTGCGGGCCGGTAAAAATGAATTTCCGGCAGACCCTAATTTTGTAACCAACCAATTCAATCATATTATCCTGTGCATTCCATTTAAAACTGATACAACCTGGCTTGAATGTACAAGCAATACCGCTGCTTTTGGAAAGCCCGGAACCTTCACCGAGAACAGAAATGCCCTGCTAATTACCGAGGACGGAGGAAAGCTCGTAAATACCCCGCGAAGCGAAAAAGAGAATAATGTATTTGATAGCAATGTTGAAATTGTAATCGACGAGGATGGTGTAGCGAGGACAAAAATGTCGATTGCTGCAAGCGGTGAGTTCAGGAATGAGCTTATTAGGATTTCATATAAAGACACTGACAATCAAAAGAAAGAGGTTATAAGTTTATTAAGCCTTAAGCAGCCTGATGTTTTTGACTTGGCCGCAAAAGAGGATCACGATCAGAACGGGACAAAGAACATCGAGCTTAATTTAGTGCACGAGAAACTAAGTGAATTTGCTGCAGGCGCGAAGTCGTTTTATCGTCCGGGAATATTTGATTTATGGCAGGAGACTTATCCAACCACTGAACGAAGGAAAACTGATTTCTTTTTCTCGCATCCAATGATTAAGAAATGCCGCACTGTGTTTAAGTTGCCTTCGAATCAGGAAGTTGAAGCCTTGCCGCCGGATGTTGCCCTTTCCTTTAGCTATGGAAATTATCAGGCAAAATACCTTTATAACAAAGAGAAAAATGAAGTAACGGCAGTTGCCCAGTTTGATCTTAACAACCATGTTATTCCTGCAGCTAAATACGATGAAATGCAGGCCTTTATGGATAACGTTGTAAAATCAATGAGTAAAAAGTTGATTATTCGCAAGAAGGCTTAATTTCGTTGCGTGATATTTCGGCTCAACGACGATGATATAGAATTTCCACCGACTGAACTGGCAGAAGACGACGGACTTCTAGCTGTCGGTGGAGATTTGTCGCCTCAAAGGCTTCTTAATGCTTACAGCCTCGGAATTTTCCCTTGGTATTCCGAAGAAACTCCGATTCTTTGGTATTCTCCACACGAACGATTCGTGATATTCCCTCATAAATTGAAAATTAGTAAAAGCATGAGGCAATTGCTGCGGGCAGGGAGATTTACAATTACTGAAGATCAAGCTTTTCCTGAAGTGATAAAAGCATGTGCAGAGGTAGAGAGAAAGGATCAGCCGGGCACCTGGATACTGGATGAAATGCAAGAGGCCTATATCAAACTTCATCAGCTTGGATATGCACACTCAATAGAAGTGTGGTATGAGGGCCGCCTGGTTGGGGGACTGTATGGGGTTAAGTGCGGCAATGTTTTTTGTGGCGAAAGTATGTTTAGCACGATGAGCAACGCCTCTAAAATAGCCCTCGTTTGGCTCTGCCAAAACAAAGGCTTCAGTTTGATTGATTGCCAGGTGCATACCGAGCATCTGGAAAGTATGGGAGCTGAATTTATTTCCCGGGAGGAATACATGGCAATCCTGTACTCCGGTGAAAAGTAAAACCGCCTAATTTAAAATCTCCCTTATATCATCTGTGGATAGCGATTTCACAAAACTTTCTTCTGTTGTAATTAATGATTCCGCAACTGAGCGTTTCCGGTTCTGAAGGGCTAAAATCTTCTCTTCAACAGAATCCTTTGTGATAAATTTATAAATAAACACATTTTTGGTTTGCCCGATACGGTGCGTGCGGTCAACGGCTTGTTGCTCCACCGCGGGATTCCACCATGGGTCCAGTAAAAAGACATAGTCGGCTTCTGTTAAATTCAAGCCCACCCCTCCGGCTTTTAGAGAAATTAAAAAGATCTTAATGTCCTGGTTTCTGCGGAACTCCTCAACCACATCGCCACGGTTTTGCGTTGCTCCATCCAGATAAGAATAGCGGATGCCTTTCTTATCTAGGTAATTGCGATAGATCTCCAGCTGCTTAACAAACTGTGAGAAAATAAGAACCTTATGATTCTCGGCAAGCACGTTCTCAAGCGTATGGATCACATTTTCGAATTTTCCAGATTCTCCCTCGTAGTCGCGGTCAATCATTTCGGGGTGATTGGCAATCTGCCTGAGCTTGGTTAAACCTTGTAAAACTTGCACCTGCGACTTAACAAACGTTCCGTCCTCCAGCGCCTTCAATAAATCATTACGGTATTCAGATTTGACCTTTTCGTAGTATTCCGACTGTTCTTCGCTCATTTGGCAATAAAACAGCTGTTCGGTTTTGGGAGGAAGTTCGGTAGCTACTTGATCCTTAGTTCGCCTTAAGATAAAGGGCTTAATAAGAGCCTGCAGTTTGCGAGCTTTCTCTTCGTCTTTTTTTCGCTCAATAGGCGTCACAAAGTCATTCTGGAAAAAATGCTGATTACCTAATAATCCTGGATTGATAAATGACATTTGAGCCCAGAGGTCGTTAACAGAATTCTCTACCGGGGTTCCACTTAAAATAAGCTTGTGTTGCGATTTTAATTGCTTGATGGCTTTATATGCCTTGGAATCAGGGTTTTTTATATTCTGACTTTCATCTAAAATGATATAATGAAAGAAGATGCTTTTTAACAGCTCAATATCCACACGGCTAACGCCATAAGTGGTAAAAACCACGTCAAATTTGGAAAAGCGCTCAGCATCTTTGTTGCGCAAGCTTCCGGTGTGTACCAAAATATGTAAATGCGGCGCGAACTTAGCGGCTTCGTTCAACCAGTTATAGATTAACGAGGTAGGCATTATAATCAGGTTTGTAACAGGCGTATTTTTCGCCTGGCTTTCCTCTTTTACCTTTTGAAGGAGCGCAAGGGTCTGAACCGTTTTTCCCAAACCCATATCATCTGCAAGGCAGCCTCCAAAATTGTATTTCCTTAAAAATTGAAACCAGTTATAGCCGGCTTTTTGGTATTCCCTAAGGGTGCCTTTAAAATGAGATGGCGGAGCTTCATCCTCAATCTCTTCAAAATTAGCCAGCTTTTGAAGCTTCTTGTCCAGGGTGATGCTAGCAAGGTCGCTGTTTGCAAAATCAGAGATTAAGCCAATATGATGCTTTTTAAGTTTTAGTCCATCCGCACCCTTCTCCGTGAAGCTTAGTAGGTTGCCATACTGCGAAAACCATTTTTCAGGAATGACCGCAATTTCTCCAGAGGGCAAGGTAAACTCCCGTATTTTATGAAGAATATGATGTCTTAAATCCATGAAAGGCACTTGGTATGGCCCGAAGTAAACTATAGCATGCAGATCGAACCAATCATTGCCTTCCTTAATCTCAAGGTCGATTTTGCTACTGCCAAACAAAAAGCGTTTATTCCCTTCTGCCTGTTCAATGGCAAAGTTTAATTTTTTTAATTCATCATGATGCTCATTTAGCCAGTCAATTACCGAGAAAGATGCATCAGTGTCCTCGTTCTGATTTTGTGTAACTTCAAGATTTACAAACAATGAACTGGTTGTTTCCAGTCCCATCGCTAGAAGTTCGTCTAGCTTTTTCTTCTCCCATGAAAGGGAGCGTTTTATACGATGGAAAATATAATTGTCGCCTTGTTTCTCCATCCTAACCGAAACCTTATTCTCACTGCCGGCGGCAAAAACATAGTTGGCATATTTGTAGTAAAGTTGAAGCTGCGACACACCTCCCTGGACATATATTACTTTTAGAACCGGGCTGGCGTCAAATTTTTCAGTATTTATTTCAAATCCCTCAGCATAGACATGGTGTTTTTCGATAAGCGGAGCAACAAAGCGCTCGAAATAAGTCTTTTCGGAAGCTTTTGGGATAGAAATGTAACGCTTGTTTAGAAATGGCTGAAGCTTTTTACCCTCCAAATCCCCATCAAAATGATATAAAACATCATCTAACAGAAGCCTGGCTGGATGATTGCAAATCACCTGGGCATCTCTGAACATAAATTCAATCCGGATTCCCTGATATTTTATGGTTGGAAAATAACGTGTTTCTTCCTCATTTCTCCTGAAATGAAAGAGTACAGAAGCGGGTTCATTCGCTAATGTTAAGGGCCGTTCAACAGGCCAGCCTTCCTTGCTCATGATGAATAAGGGTTTGTCCGACAATAGCCCGAGAGCTTCAATCAGCCGTTTCTCAATTTTAGGCCTGATGGCAGCGAATAAGGTATCATCAAAAACCTTGCTAAAATATTCAACCGGACGGATGGGCTTTTTGTAATAGCGTTTTATGATGCTGCCTTGCTCGGTTTCTTCTAATAGCTTTATAAGTTTCCAGTCGAGCTCATCTAAAATCGCAGAAAATTCATTCGCCGTAGTGGTAAAAAGGCGTTGATAGGTTAAAGAAAAGCCTCCATCAGGGTTTAGTTGAACTACATGAGGCTCAATTAAATAACCTAAATACTCATGAAAACATAAAGAATAAACTAACTTACAAGGCTTGGTACTATCAAGACGTAACATTGGCAAATGCAAAAATAAAGCGGAAGCTAGGCGTTAAAAAAATGTTAAACTTAAGTAGATTTTTAAGCAAATCAAAAAATAAAGAGGCTTTGGTCGCTTTTATTTAGTATTGAAAAAGTTACTTAATAAAAAAACGCCCGCTGGACAATGTCAGAGGGCGCTTTTTTAAGGGTGAAGAAATGCTGTTACTTAACTATACAGTGGTTTTTATGCTTAATTCCTTCATTTGCTCTTCGGCGATTGTAGAAGGAGAGTCAATCATTACATCTCTTCCTGAATTATTTTTAGGAAAGGCAATCACATCCCGGATGGAATCCAGCCCTGCAAAAATCGACACAAGGCGGTCGAAGCCGAATGCAATACCTCCATGTGGTGGAGCGCCATATTCAAAGGCATCTAACAGAAAGCCAAATTGTTTTTGCGCTTCTTGTGGACTAAACCCTAAATGTTTAAACATTAAGGACTGCAATTCCCTTTCGTGGATACGAATAGAGCCACCTCCAATTTCTGTTCCGTTAATTACCATATCGTAAGCGTTGGCTCTAACCTCGCCAGGCTTAGTATCTAATAAAGTAATATCTTCAGGTTTTGGCGACGTAAACGGATGGTGCATGGCGTGGTAGCGTCCATGTTCTTCGTCCCATTCTAGAAGAGGGAAATCGATAACCCAAAGAGGAGCAAACTTGTTTTTATCGCGTAGGCCCAGGCGGTGTCCCATTTCCAAACGAAGCTCATTTAGTTGTTTACGAGCTTTGTCTGTACCGCCCGCCATTACCAGAATTAAATCGCCAGGTTCAGAGTTAAATGCTGCGGCCCATGCCTTTAATTGTTCCTCATTATAAAATTTATCTACAGACGATTTTAATGAGCCATCAGCATTATGGCGCAAATAAACCAAGCCCGTAGCGCCAATTTGAGGGCGTTTTACAAAGTCAGTTAATTCATCAACTTGTTTGCGGGTATATTCAGCACATCCTTTAGCATTAATACCTACAACAAGCTCCGCATTATCAAAAACAGGGAAACCCGCTCCTTTTAATACCTCGTTCAGCTCCACGAACTGCATTCCGAAACGAGTATCAGGTTTATCTGACCCATATAAACGCATCGCATCAGCATAAGCCATGCGAGGCACTGCGCCTAAATCAATGCCTTTTACAGACTTAAACAAGCTGCGGATTAAACCTTCAAACAGGTTCAAAATATCTTCCTGCTCAATAAATGCCATTTCGCAGTCAATCTGAGTAAACTCAGGCTGGCGGTCGGCACGTAAATCCTCATCGCGGAAGCATTTTACAATCTGAAAATAACGGTCAAAGCCCGATACCATCAGCAATTGCTTAAATGTTTGCGGGGATTGAGGCAAAGCATAAAACTCTCCCGGATTCATGCGGCTAGGAACCACAAAGTCACGGGCCCCTTCTGGAGTCGATTTAATCAGAACCGGGGTTTCTACCTCTAGAAAGTTTTGGCTATCCAGGTATTTCCTTATTTCCTGCGCCATTTTGTGGCGAAGAACAAGATTGCTTCTTACCGGATTACGGCGAAGGTCAAGGTAACGATATTTCATCCTGAGATCGTCGCCACCGTCAGTTTCGTCTTCAATTAAGAACGGCGGTAATTTTGCAGCATTCAAAACTTCAAGAGAAGAAACCTTTATTTCAATGTCCCCAGTAGGGATTTTGGGATTTTTGTTCGAACGTTCAACAACTTTGCCAGTAACTTTAATAACAAACTCACGGGCAACTTCGCGGGCTTTCTCACCAATAACAGCATCCTCTTCTCTGTTAAAAACAAGTTGGGTAATGCCGTAGCGGTCACGCACGTCAATAAAAGTCATGCCGCCTAAATCGCGGGACTTTTGTACCCATCCTGCCAGGGTAACTTCTTTGCCTAAGTCATTGATGTTTAATTCGCCGCAGGTATGTGTCCTATGCATAAAATTGTGGTTAGAGGTGCAAAAGTAAATTTTTTCGTAAAGGATAAAGTATTTGAGCCTGAAAAAAAGCCGTAGAATTGATACGAGATATCAAAATGAAAGAAAAATCGACGGCATAGGCATCTTGAGCGATGCCCATTTATTCAATTTCTTAGTGCGTTTGGGCCCTTAAGCGTCTACGTCCACATCGCCTTCAAAAACAAACTTCGCCGGCCCTTCTAAAAAAATATTAGTAAACTTTTCACCATCAAAATCAAAGCGGATATTCAAATTTCCACCTAGGACTTTAATGGGCGTACTGATAGTGCCAGTTTGATTCTTCTTTTTTGCCATTGCAAGTGCAACCGCAGTAACGCCAGTCCCACAAGCGTACGTTTCATCTTCAACGCCTCTTTCATAGGTGCGCACAAAGTAGTAATCGCCAAAGTCCTCTACGAAATTGATGTTTATTCCTTCTTTTGCGTAGGTGTCATTATACCGAATGGCTCTTCCTTCAGCAAACACGTCCTTGTCTTTGAGGTTGGTTGCTTCAATTACATAATGAGGTGAACCTGTATTTAAAACAGAGGCATCTCCGTCCATCGTAATCTTATCAACATCAATCATTTCCAGGCTAATGCGAGGCTCGGCTTCTGAAATTTTGGCATAATGCGGGCCGTCGACTGCCAAAAAGTTGGTTTCGTCTTTAATTACATCCAGGTCATGTGCAAACGCAACAATGCATCTGCCCCCATTCCCGCACATACTGCTGGGCTGTCCATCGGAGTTGTAATAAACCATCTCGAAATCGTAACCGTCCTTTTGCTGCAGAAACATCATTCCGTCTCCGCCAATTCCAAAACGGCGGTCGCAAAGTTTGGCGATTAGTGCCGGATTATGATGGTTTATGCCTGAATTTCTGTTATCTACAAGGATAAAATCATTCCCGGCGCCCTGATATTTATAAAAATGTATCTTCATTTCTTTATGCAAGATTACAAATTGTGGAAGGAATTTTGCAGCTAATTTCAATAAATTGCCCTGTTATTATAAACCGGATGCTTTTCACGGCCTAAGATGCTTTTAACAATTTTTAACACAAAACCATGTACAGGGGCTTTGCAAAATCCGTTTTACTGGTATTAAATTTGAAAAGGAATTAAAAGAGGAAAAAATATATGAGAAAGATAGGAATAACTTTATTAACTGCATTTGTGGGTGGTGCAGTCGCCGTTGGCGGGTATAAGCTTATCGAAAGCAAGTACGCCGACAAGATGACTCTCGAAGAGAGGCAAAAAGTATACTTTACCAATAACCCAATTAATGTGTCGTCAGCTGGCGACGTTGATTTTGTACAGGCTGCAGCTGCGGTAACTCCAGCGGTGGTGCATATACAAACCACTTATGGCAGTAGCAATGCATCTTCTGGTGGAAGCCGCAACAGCGGAGACCCATTTGAAGACATGTTCCGCGACTTTTTTGGCAACCCACGCGGCGGAGGACAGCGGGCTCCTCAGATGGCGTCTGGCTCGGGTGTAATTGTTACTGACGATGGTTATATTGTAACAAATAATCACGTGGTAGAAAATGCAAGCAAGATCGAGATCATTTTACCAGATAATCGTTCTTATGAGGCAAAGGTTGTAGGCCGCGATCCCAACACTGACCTGGCTTTAGTTAAGGTAAGTGCAACCGGGCTGCCTGTTGTTAAAATCGGAAATTCCGATAATGTACAAGTTGGCGAGTGGGTATTGGCTGTAGGTTATCCATTTACGCTCAACACAACGGTAACCGCAGGGATTGTAAGTGCTAAAGGCCGTAGTATAGGTATTTTAGGAGAGCAAAATAATCCCCGTAACTATAATTACAATAATGAAGATAACCAGCCAAGGGTAAATTCCGCAATCGAATCGTTTATTCAAACCGATGCTGCAATTAACCGCGGAAACAGCGGCGGTGCTTTAGTAAATACTAAAGGAGAGTTGATTGGTATTAACGCTGCGATTGCTTCACAAAGTGGAAGTTATGAGGGATATGGCTTTGCTATCCCGGTGAACCTTGCTAAGAAAATCATGGATGACTTTATCAAATATGGTAGCGTAAAACGTGGTTTCGTTGGAGTAACCTTCCGAGAACTAAATGCAAGCGTGGCGAAAGAGCTTGGGCTTAAGCGCATTAACGGATTATATGTTAATACAGTTGTTAGCGGTGGCGGTGCAGCCTCTGCCGGTATTAAGGAGGGCGACATTATAACTAAGGTTGATGGCAATACTATTATGTCTTCAGCAGACTTGCAAGAGCGGGTTGCGAGGTTACGCCCTGGTGATAAAGTACAGCTAACTTATGAGCGCGGTGGTTCAGAGCGTTCCGTAGCAGTTACGCTTAAGGGCGAGGAAACTGTAAAGAATGCCAGCAATCTTTCATCTAAAGCGGTGGTTGAGAAACTTGGCGCAAGCTTCTCGCCTGTTACGGCGGCTCAAAAACAACGCTATGGTATTAGTTCTGGCGTAGTGGCAAATAATATACGACAAGGTGGATTGTTTTCTGATTATGAAATTCCAAATGGAACAATCATTACCAACATCAATGGAAAACCTGTTAGCAAGGTAGACGATATTAATGACGCCATTGGTAGCTCAAGAAATAATATGCTGCGTGTAGATGGTATTACTCCTGACGGCGCAAAAATTATATTTACAGTGCCTATAGCTAATTAATGCGTTAAATAGCAATTTAAAGAGAAGCCTTTCGTAAATAGCGAAAGGCTTTTTTATTTTTGCGCAGTGTCAACTGCAAAGAGTTTAGAATGGGAATTGAAGGGAGAGCACCTGGTGCTTTTGCCCCAAAAGGCAATGTATTGGAGGGAAGAGAAAACTTTAATAGTAGCAGACCTGCATATCGGAAAGGTAGGGCATTTCAGGAAGGCCGGTATAGCAATTCCTAAATTGCTGGAACAAGAGGACCTTAGTGTACTTTCGGACCTTATTTATGAGCTTCATCCCGCCCGGGTGATTTTTCTGGGCGATCTGTTTCATAGTGAAATGAACAATGACTGGAACTGGCTGCAATTATGGAGCGGGTTATTCCCTTCAGTTGAGATGGTTTTAGTAAAAGGAAATCACGACATTCTACATCCCTCCTATTATTCTGAAGCTGGTTTTGTAGTTGTCGACACATTTGCAACACGTACTTTCCTGTTTGTGCACGAGCCGCTTAAAATGGCTCAGTTGCCGTTGCAAGAAAAGTATGTTGTGAGTGGGCATATTCACCCAGGAGTAAAGCTTTTCGGCATGGGAAGGCAGTCATTAAAAGTTTCTTGCTTTTATTTTGGAGAAAATCAGGCAGTTCTTCCGGCTTTCGGAAGATTTACTGGAAAAAGCTGCCTTAAAACAACGAGTTCTTCGGTTGTTTTTGGAATTCTAGGAAATCAGGTGGTCAGTTTGTAGCTTTTTTTGCGGAAGCAATAAAATTCGCGGCTTTTAAAGGGTATTAAACTGTTTTATATGACGTAAATCATAAAAAAATCCTCTTTTAGAACGTTTCTAAATAAGTTTAATTTTTTGTCAGCGCAATGTAGCTTTATATATATTCGACCTAATTAAATACTTTTGTATTCCAAAAATTAACAAATCAATCAAAAGGTAATGAGCAGTTTTACTAAAGCTTTCTCGTCTACATTGGGGAAGAAATTGATTATGGGCTTAACGGGGCTGTTCCTGTCTCTGTTTTTAGTGGTCCATCTTATCGGTAACCTTCAATTGTTTAAAGACGATGGCGGCCAGGCATTTAATGAGTACTCTTATTTCATGACTCATTTTACGCCAATCAAGGTTATTTCGTACTTATTGTACGCTTCGATTATTCTACACGCAGTGTATGCGTTAGTTCTAACAACAGGAAATAAGAAAGCTCGTCCGGTTGGCTATGCCCAATATAACGGCGCTGCAAACAGTACCTGGAGCTCAAGAAATATGGGTATTTTAGGCACTATCCTGTTAGTCTTCATCGTAATTCACATGAAGACCTTCTGGTGGGAATATCACAACGGGCCAATTCCATTCAAAAAGTATGAAACGAGCCTTACAACTGATGCAACTCCTGTTGTAACAGATCTTCCGGCTGAAGGAATCAAGCATTCTACTTATGTTAATGCTGAAAACAATACCCAAGTTATTGTTGCTAAAGACCTTTATTCTGTAGTAAGCTTTGCATTCGATCAGTGGTGGTATGCAGCATTCTATGTAGTTGCCATGATTGCTATGGGTTTCCACTTGTATCATGGTTTCCAGAGCGGGTTTCAAACTTTGGGTTTTGACCATAGCAAATACAAGCCTTTAATTGATTTTCTGGGCCTTTGGGTTTTCAGTATTATCATCCCGGCTTTGTTCGCTGCAATGCCTCTATACTTTTTCTTTTGTAAATAAAATTATCACCCAACGGGGATTATAAAAAATTAAAAGATGATTTTAGATTCTAAAATACCAGAAGGCCCTTTAGCCGAAAAGTGGTCTAAGCATAAATTTAACCTCAAGCTGGTTAACCCTGCAAACAAGCGTAAGTACACTGTAATCGTAGTTGGTACAGGCCTTGCAGGTGCTTCAGCAGCAGCTTCTTTAGCTGAACTTGGCTATAACGTTAAAGCATTTTGCTTTCAGGATAGCCCTCGTCGTGCGCACTCAATTGCTGCGCAAGGAGGTGTAAACGCCGCTAAAAACTACCGTAACGACGGTGACTCTGTTTACCGTTTGTTCTACGATACCATTAAAGGTGGAGACTACCGTGCTCGTGAAGCGAACGTTTACCGTTTGGCTGAAGTATCAGTAGATATCATCGATCAGTGTGTTGCTCAGGGTGTTCCTTTTGCACGCGAATATGGAGGCTTATTGGATAACCGTTCATTCGGTGGTGCGCAGGTGTCGCGTACGTTTTACGCCCGTGGCCAAACCGGACAGCAGTTGCTTTTAGGTGCTTACTCGGCATTAAATCGCCAGATCAATCTTGGTACCGTGAAAATGTACAACCGCCACGAAATGCTTGACATTGTTAAGGTTGACGGAAAAGCTCAGGGTATCATCACTCGTAACTTAATTACTGGTGAAATTGAATCTCATGCAGGCCACGCAGTATTGCTTTGTACTGGCGGATACGGGAACGTATTTTACCTTTCAACGAATGCAATGGGTAGCAACACAACAGCTATCTGGCGTGCACACAAAAAAGGTGCATTCTTCGGAAACCCTTGCTATACACAAATTCACCCAACTTGTATCCCTGTAACTGGCGATCATCAGTCTAAACTTACGTTGATGTCTGAGTCATTACGTAACGACGGACGTGTTTGGGTTCCAAAATCAAGGGAGCTTGCTGAGAGGATCCGTAAAGGGCAATTGAAAGCTGCAGATATTAAAGAGGAGGACAGAGATTACTTCTTAGAACGGAAATACCCTTCATTTGGTAACCTTGTACCTCGCGATGTGGCTTCCCGTAATGCAAAAGAAGCTTTTGATGATGGCCGTGGAGTTGGTACTTCCGGAAAAGCTGTTTACCTGGATTTTGCTGATGCGATTAAGCGTTTAGGCAAAGCTGCAGTAGAGGCTAAATACGGAAACCTCTTCGATATGTACTATCAGATCACTGATGAGAATCCGTACGAAATGCCAATGCGTATTTATCCTGCGGTTCACTATACCATGGGTGGCCTTTGGGTAGATTATAACTTACAAACTACAGTACCGGGCTTATATGCTTTAGGAGAGTGTAACTTCTCAGATCACGGTGCTAACCGTCTTGGAGCATCAGCTTTGATGCAGGGATTGGCAGACGGATACTTTGTAATTCCTTATACTTTAGGTGATTATCTTGCAAATATTGGCCCTAAGGCAATTGATGATAAACATCCTGCTTTTGCTGAAGCGAAAAAAGGTGTTGAGGATACGGTTAAAAAATTGCTTGCCCTAAATGGAACTAAAACTGTGGACGAATACCACCGTGAATTAGGGAACATTATGTGGGAGTACTGCGGTATGGCCCGTAACGAAGCTGGTTTGACCAAAGCTATCAGCTTAATTCAGGAGCTTAAAGCTGATTTCTGGAAAAATGCTAAAGTGCTTGGGGCAAATGAAGAATTTAACATGTCGCTTGAAAAAGCTCACCGTGTTATCGACTTCATCGAGCTTGGAGAATTGATGGTTCGTGATGCATTAAACCGTGCTGAGTCTTGTGGAGGACACTTCCGCGAAGAAAGCCAGACCGAAGAGGGTGAAGCAAAACGTAACGATGATGAGTTCGCATACGTAGCGGCATGGGAGTACAAAGGAGACAATGTACCTCAGGAGCTTCACAAAGAAGTATTGGTATACGAGAACGTAAAATTAACACAACGTAGTTACAAATAGAAGAATCAAGAAACAAGAATCAAGAACTAAGACTCAGGCGCCAATAGCAAATTAGCAAGGAAGTCCTGGTTCTTGATTCTTGACTCTCAAATCTCAATAAAGATGAGCGGAAATATGAATTTAACCCTGAAGGTTTGGAGGCAGAAAAACTCTAACGACAAGGGCGGATTTGTTACTTACAAAGCTGATAGTATATCACAGGACATGTCTTTCCTGGAGATGCTGGATGTAGTGAATGAAGGATTAACAAAAAAAGGCGAAGATCCAATCCATTTTGACCATGATTGCCGCGAGGGTATTTGCGGTATGTGTTCATTATATATTAACGGAAGGCCGCATGGACCAAAAAGGGCTATTACAACCTGCCAGTTACACATGCGTAGTTTTAAAGATGGCGAAACTATCACTATTGAGCCGTGGAGAGCTACAGCATTCCCTGTAATCAAAGACTTAGCTGTTGACCGTTCTGCATTTGACAGAATTCAACAAGCAGGCGGGTATGTTTCAGTTAATACTGGAGGTATTCCGGATGCTAACGAAATTCCAATTCCAAAGGTAGTTGCAGATGAGGCTTTCAACTCTGCAACTTGTATCGGTTGTGGAGCCTGCGTTGCAGCATGTAAAAATGCTTCAGCATCGTTATTTGTATCTGCAAAGATCTCGCAATTAGCTTTATTGCCACAGGGGCAGCCAGAGCGTTATCGCCGAGCACAAGCAATGGTTGCTCAAATGGACGACGAAGGATTTGGAAGTTGTACAAATACCGGAGCTTGTGAAATTGAATGCCCTAAAGAGATTTCTTTAACCAATATTAACAGAATGCGCCGCGATTATTTCAACGCGAAGTTTTTTAAAGAGGAAGAAATTGACTAATTTTGCTTCTACGAGGCAAGGTGGATAAAAAAGAGCCCTGACGCATTAGCGCAGGGCTCTTGTGTTTTGTATATATGCCGTTTTGGCTAGCCGATTACAAGCTTTTAATATTAACTTAAACCCGCTTTTTCTATCAGAAAAAGCCTACAATCAAAAGATCATAGGCCTTACAAGGTTTAGGTTTATTGCACTATTTTAGTTTTATCAAAATAACGCCTTCTGCATCCTGAGGTGCTCCATATTCGGGATACTTGCTTTTTTCTTTGACTACATTTATCGATTCAATTGTTTTTTGATCAATTTTGATGAACTCCTCCCGAGTTATATGTTTTCCATTTAATAAGATGAAGGCTTTTTCTGGAATTGAACTTAGGGGCAGTTGGTTTTCCAGATTAAGCATAATTGGAAGCGCCGCAACGGTCCAATTAAATGGGTAGCGCAGTACACAGATGCTTTGGATTGCGGTTTATTCGAGGCTAAGACCTTGACACAGATGGACATTTTCACTTTGGCCTCGACAGCCCATGAGCAGATATAGAGATATAGGGATGAGTTAAATACGTTGGCTGGGGGAGTGCAAGGAGAGTATCAGGTGCAGGGAATTTTCAAATCCGTTAGAGAGAATTCATGTGTTGATGCATTGCATCAAATGGAAGAGCTATAAATAACGAAGGCCTCCATTTTTTGAAGGCCCTCGTTATTTTATGTTTAAGCCGGAACTTTCCGCAGCTTAATTATTCTTGTCCAGTGTAATACTTTCATAACAGGGTACACCGGATCCAGTTCAAACCATTTTTTAGCAAAATTTGGACTGTTTGGGAATTTATGATGATTGTTCTGAAACAATTCTCCTAGCATTAAGAAATCCAAAGGCGTAGTATTTTTTGAATGGTCTCCATTGTCAAAGTTCGAATAGCCGTATTTATGTCCGCACCAGTTAACCAATGCTCCATGTATCGGACCCATTAAAAAATGAATAGGTAATAGTAAATAAAACCATGCACTTGGAGCAAATGCAACGTAAAATGCAATGTATCCAGCAGCAAACGCAAACCGAGAAATATAGGAGGAGGCAATAATATCTAATGTGCGCCATTCCGGATAGTTGCCCTTGAAGCGGGTTTCAGGCTCTTTATTCATATTAACATAATCCTGAAATATTTTTTTAGTTGCCCACATCATTTGAAATACATCTCGGAAAAAATGCGGAGAATGTGGATCTTCTTTGGTATCACTATATGCATGGTGCATCCGGTGTAAAATGGCGTAAGCTCGAGGATTTAAAAATGATGCTCCCTGGAAAACATATGTCATTATATAAAACACTCTTTCCATAAATAAGGAGGTTGTGAACATTTTATGGGAGGCATATCTATGCAGAAAAAATGTTTGGGCAAATAAGGATAAGAACCAGTGTAGAAGGAAAAAAATAAGAATAATCACGTATTGAAAAATTTTTACAAAGTTACGCAAATAAGATAGGTTTGGTTTTATGTTTTTTTAAATAACAATTGACAGACCGTTGAGAGATAGGTTTATAGGATGAATGCAAATCATACTTATTTTAAATAGCGTCTTTAAAGTAGGGTTGTTATGAAGGATCTCTCCTTTATTTATGACAATAACTTATCGACATTAAGGGATGTAATATTGTGCAGGAAAGAAATATCGCGAGTTGAGGATTGGATAAAGATGCTCCTTATGGTTGTTTATCCATTTAAAGTAAAGCATATGATCAAATTTTCTTTCTCAACCGCTTGACAATTAAACAATTTACTCTATCTTTGCAGTCCCATTTTAAGGGGTAAAGTATATTGTTTAATTAATTTAATATCAAGCAAGTGAATACGTTAAGTTACAAAACTGTCTCTGCCAACAAGAAGACCGTTAACAAAGAATGGATAGTTGTTGACGCTGAGGGCGAGATTTTGGGGCGCTTGTCTTCGAAGATCGCAATGATCATTCGTGGAAAACACAAGCCAACATTCACCCCGAACGTAGACTGCGGTGATAACGTAGTAGTTATCAATGCAGACAAGGTAAAACTGACCGGCGACAAACTAAGCGACAAGACTTATGTTCGTTACACTGGTTATCCAGGTGGTCAGCGTTTCATTTCTCCTAAGGAGTTATTGGCTAAACATCCAGAGCGCATCATTGAGAAAGCTGTTCGCGGAATGTTACCTAAAAATCGTTTGGGCCGTGCAATTTTCAAAAACCTGCATGTATATGCTGGCGCTGCACATCCGCATGCTGCACAAAGTCCAAAAGAAGTTAAACTTTAATTAGAGAGAAAAGAAATGTCAACTACAAACACTTCAGGAAGAAGAAAAACTGCAGTTGCCCGCATTTACTTAAGCGAAGGTAGCGGCAACATTACCGTTAACGGTAAAGATTACAAAGAATACTTCCCAACCTTACCATTACAATACATCGTTACTCAATCTACAGAAGTTTCTGGTTCTACCGGTAAATTTGATGTTAAAGTAAACGTTGCTGGCGGTGGTGTTAAAGGACAAGCGGAAGCTGTTCGTTTAGCAATTGCTAAGGCTATTGTTGAATTAGATCCGGAAACTAAATCAGGATTAAGAGCTAAAGGCATCATGACTCGTGATGACAGAATGGTTGAGCGTAAAAAACCAGGACGTAAGAAAGCTCGTAAAAGATTTCAATTTAGTAAACGTTAATTTAAGGAGGATCAAACAATGGCTAGAACAACATATCAGGACTTACTTGATGCAGGTGTACACTTTGGTCACCTTACCCGTAAATGGGATCCGAAAATGGCTCAGTACATTTTCATGGAGCGTAATGGCATCCACATCATAGATTTAAATAAAACTTTAACTAAGGTTGAAGAAGCTGCTGCTGCGATTAAACAAATCGTAAAGTCAGGCCGTAAAGTATTATTCGTAGCTACAAAAAAACAAGCTAAGGATATCGTTGCGCAACAAGCTAAATCAGTAAACATGCCTTTTGTAACCGAGCGTTGGTTAGGTGGTATGTTAACTAACTTCGCTACCGTACGTAAGTCAATCAAAAAGATGTCTAACATCGATAAAATGACTAAAGACGGAACTTTCGATGTTTTATCAAAGAAAGAGAAGTTAATGATTCAGCGTGAGCGTATTAAATTAGAAACACTTTTAGGTGGCATCTCTGATTTAAACCGTTTACCAGCTGCATTATTCTTAGTTGACGTTAAAAAAGAGCATATCGCTGTAACTGAAGCATTAAAGTTAAACGTGCCTACTTTTGCAATGGTAGATACTAACTCTGATCCTTCAAGCATCGACTTCCCTATCCCTGCAAATGATGATGCAACAAAATCAATTCAATTGATTACTGACATCATCGTTAAAGCAATTCAGGAAGGCCTTGATGAGCGTAAACGCGAAAAAGAAGACGAAGCTGAGAAAGAGGCTGCTGCCGCTAAAGCGAAAATCGATAGCGGTGCAGAAGCACGTCCAGAGCCAAAAGTAACTGCGGAAGCAGGCGAAGGTTCTGCAGAATAATATAATTTCGAAGTCGGAACTCGAAAGTTTGAATTCGGAGTAAATCCGGACTTGACCTTTCGGGTTTCGACTTCTGTCTTTAAAAATTGATCATTTAAAAATTAACAATACATAAAATGTCTACAGTACAAATTTCTGCCTCAGACGTAAACAAACTGCGCCAACAAACTGGTGCTGGTATGATGGATTGCAAAAAAGCTTTAATTGAAGCTAATGGCGATTTCGAAGCTGCGATTGATTACCTACGTAAAAAAGGTGCTAAAGTTGCTGCGAGCCGCCAGGATCGTGAGTCTAACGAAGGTGTGGTTATTGCAAAAACTACTGCTGACGGAAAACGCGGTATTGTGGTTGAAGTTAACTGCGAAACTGACTTCGTTGCTAAAAATGCAGACTTCATTGCTTTTGCTAACAGCATTGCTGAATTGGCCATCGAAAACAATCCTGCTTCTGTTGATGAGCTTACTGCATTAGAATTAAACGGAAATAAATTATCTGACCTGATCTTAGATCAAACAGGTAAAATCGGTGAGAAAATCGGTGTTTCTAAATTCGAGTCTGTTTCTGGCGAGAAAGTAATTGCTTACATCCACGGTAACTATCGTTTGGGAGTATTGGTTGCATTAAGTGCAGATGCTGCTGGTGCTGAAGAAGCTGGTAAAGATGTTGCTATGCAAATCGCAGCAATGAATCCAGTTGCTATCGATAAAGGTGATGTTGATGCGCGTACTATTGAGCGTGAGCTTGAAATCGCTAAAGAGCAAATTCGTGCAGAAGGTAAACCAGAAGAAATGGTTGAGAAAATTGCTGCTGGTAAATTGAACAAATTCTACAAAGAGTCTACTTTATTAAACCAGGAGTTTGTTAAGGATTCTTCTAAATCAATTGCTCAATTCCTTGACTCGGTTGCAAAAGGCTTAACTGTTACTGCTTTCAAACGCGTACAATTAGGAGCTTAGTTAGAGATTAAATTTGAGGGCTAGATAATCGTTCCCCACTAATTGAAAATATCGGTCCCCGTCTATTCAGGCGGGGATTTTTTTGTTTCAGTTGGCTACCCGTTCGTATGTTTAATGTTATTCGAGGGCTCTTACCGCAGCTTCTGCAATACTTTGCCTTAATCTCCATTCTCAAATCACTAATCAGCCTTCCCAATTCGAACTTTTTGCTATTTTTGCCAAATTTCTCTTTTAAATGAAGTACAAGCGCATCCTTTTAAAACTTAGTGGCGAATCTTTAATGGGCGACAAGCAATACGGCATAGATAGCGACCGCGTATTGCAGTATGCAAAAGACATTAAAGCTGTTCACGACCAAGGTATTGAAATAGCAATCGTAATTGGCGGAGGAAACATCTTCCGTGGCTTAAGTGCAGAAAAATCAGGTATGGACAGAGTTCAGGCTGATTACATGGGAATGCTTGCCACCGTAATTAATTCTATGGCATTGCAGGATGCTCTTGAAAAATTGGAAGTTAAAACAAGACTGATGACGGCTATTAAAATGGAGCAAATTTGCGAGCCATTTATCCGCAGAAGAGCAGTTCGCCACCTTGAAAAAGGACGTATTGTAATATTCGGTGCAGGCACCGGAAATCCGTACTTCACTACCGATACCTGTGCTTCGCTTCGTGCAATTGAGGTTCAGGCGGATGTTGTATTGAAAGGGACACGTGTTGACGGAATTTACACTGCCGATCCGGAGAAAGACCCAACAGCAACTCGTTACGACGAGATTACTTTCCAGGAAGTATATGACAAAAGCTTAAATGTAATGGATATGACCGCCTTTACATTGTGTCAGGAGAATAAGCTACCAATTATCGTATTTGATATGAACAAGTCGGGTAACTTTATGCGCATTGCCAATGGTGCGCAGATCGGAACATTAGTAAAAGGTTAACACTAAAAATAAATAGGCTCATAAAATTAAAACTATGAACGACCTCATAAAAAAGCAACTTAATGATGCGAAAGCGGCTATGGACAAGGCTATTGCGTTTACGGACTCTGAATTAGTAAAGATTCGCGCCGGGAAAGCTAATCCTTCTATGCTTGATTCTGTATCTGTAGAATACTACGGTGCTCCAACTCAATTGAGTGCGGTTGCAAGCGTAAATACTCCTGACCCTCGTACAATTGTAGTACAGCCCTGGGAAAAATCGTTGCTAAGCGCGATTGAGAAAGCAATTATCGATTCTAATGTTGGCTTAAATCCTCAAAATGATGGTTCTGTAATTCGCATGAATGTTCCCCCTTTAACCGAGGAACGCCGTAAGGATCTGGGCAAAAAGGTTAAGGAGGAAGCAGAGCGTGGAAGAATAGCTGTTCGTAATATCAGGAAAGATGCCAACTCTAAAATTCAAAAATTAAAGAGTGATGGTGTTTCTGAGGATGAAATTAAAGCAGGTGAAGGAGAAGTTCAAAAATTAACCGATAGCTATATTCTAAAAGTGGATAAATTAGCTGAGGCTAAGGAAAAAGATATCATGACCGTTTAAGGTTAATATGAAAGTCATTTTGAAGGGAATGGGTTAATTAACTCATTCCCTTTTTTATTTTTGTTTGTCCTATCGTTGAACGTTATTATCAGGTTCAGCTCATGGGCTCTCAATCTAGCATCTCGAATCTTATATGAAACTACTCATCAAGTATTTAGGCAGACACAAGGGAGTGGTGATTTTAGCATTATTCCTTGCTGCAATCAATCAGGGCTTTTCTCTTTTAGATCCATATATCACTGGACGTATTGTTGACGGTTTTATTGAAAAAAAAGACCATCTGGACCGCGCTTTTTATATTTCCGGCGTGCTAAAATGGGTCGGGCTTGGGATAGGTGCAGCCATGGTATCCAGAATAGCAAAGAACTTTCAAGACTATTTTACGAGTATTATTATTCAAAAAGTAGGTGCAAGAATGTATGCAGATGGGCTGGAGCATTCCTTGCAATTGCCTTACCAGGTTTTTGAAGATCAACGAAGCGGAGAGACTCTGGGTATTCTGCAAAAAGTGCGGCAAGACTCAGAGAAGTTCATTACATCCTTCATAAGTGTATTGTTCGTAAGTATTATAGGGATGGTTTTTGTGATTGTTTACTCTCTTTCTGTGAGTTATAAGGTAACACTGGTTTATTTAGCGTCAATTCCAGTAATTGCGATAGTAAGTTTGCTCCTAAGCAGAAGAATTAAAACGATCCAGAAAAAAATTGTTGGTGAAACTACTGCTCTTGCTGGTTCTACAACTGAGTCTTTACGTAATATAGAACTTGTCAAAAGCTTGGGACTTGCGGACCAAGAGATCAAACGGCTTAATAACACCACTTACAAAATCCTTGGGCTAGAATTAAAGAAAGTAAAGTATGTGCGAAGTATGAGTTTTGTGCAGGGGACCACTGTAAATTTTGTTAGGAGTGTTATGGTGGTTGTGCTGCTGATTCTGATTTTTGACAAAGCAATATCGCCCGGGCAATACTTCTCGTTCCTGTTTTATTCTTTTTTCTTGTTTGGCCCATTGCAAGAGCTTGGCAACGTTATTTTAACCTGGCGCGAAGCTGAAGTGTCCTTAAATAACTTTCATAATATTTTAACCACGCCAATTGATCGCAAGCCAGCAAAACCTGTTAAGTTTAATGAAGTAAAAGAGTTTAGCTTTAATAATGTAAGCTTTAAGCATCGGACAGCAAGGCGCAATGCCCTCACGGATATTTCCTTTGATGCTTATCAAGGTGAAACTATAGCATTTGTTGGTCCATCGGGATCTGGTAAAACCACTTTGGTGAAATTACTGGTTGGCTTGTATCAGCCTCAGGAAGGGCAGGTACTTTATAACAATATTCCGTCATCGGACATTAACCTGGATGAACTTCGCGAAAAGATCGGTTTTGTAACTCAGGATACTCAGCTGTTTTCTGGATCGATTCGTGAAAATTTATTATTTGTGCGTCCGGATGCTACTGATGAGCAGTGTATGGATGTATTACATAAAGCTGCTTGCCATAATCTGCTAGCAAGGGCAGACAAAGGCCTGGATACGGTTATTGGCGAAGGAGGGGTTAAGGTTTCTGGTGGCGAGAAGCAGAGGCTTTCAATTGCTAGGGCGTTGCTGAGAAAGCCTAATATTTTGGTCTTTGACGAGGCGACTTCTGCTTTAGACTCTTTAACCGAGGAAGAGATTACCAGAACAATAAGGGATGTGTCAAATATGAGTAATCACATTACGATTTTGATTGCGCACAGATTGTCCACCATAATGCATGCAGACAAGATTTTTGTACTTGAAAAAGGGCATATCATCGAATCTGGACGGCATTTTGAACTTATTGAAGAGAAAGGCTTGTACTATGCCATGTGGAGGCAACAAATAGGTGAGAAACATTCTGTGGAAAACTGAAACCTGGCATAGGTGTCGGTAGTATAAAGAAACCTATGCATAACCTTGCCTTTATCAATATCAACTTAGGGACAACCGAAGTTGTAACTGCTTTTCTGATTTTGGGATGGTCACCCATACTTTTAATAGCATATTGTTTAATTGATATTTTACGATCTCGTTTTCGGGGAAGGATAATCAAACTAACCTGGCTTTCCTTGGTGTTGGTAGTGCCGGTTATTGGAGCCGTGCTTTATATGGTGGCTGGCAAGTCTCAAAAAGTATCATCCAGATTGATCCATCAGGCAGATTTTGAACGAATAGCAGCTTAATTGCGGTATATTCACGCAAAAAAACTTCATGAGCGATAGCATTCTTGCTTTTAAAATAGGCGGCCCTGAAATTATCCTAATTCTTTTCTTCGGAATAGTGCCTGCCGGATTGATGATTTTTTCTTTGTTGGATATCCTTAAATCACGGTTTAAAGGAAATGCCAAGTCGGTTTGGATAGCTATTGTTTTGCTTCTGCCGGTTTTGGGAGCTTTGTTATATCTTCTTCTTGGACGAACTAAGAAAATATCGTGATAACAAAAATGCCACCCTGATTGTATCAGGATGGCATTTTTTGCTTAAGAAGTTCTAGAACAGGTTTTTTAGCCTCATCTACCATCCCTTCCCGAATTCTCGGGACAGGTATCGGCCGAAGGGATCCCGCGGACAAAAAGAGAGGGATTATATGCAGTTTTAGCGCGTCCTTAATATTATTTTAGCTTACTTAAAGCGGCTTTCACTCTCGGAATCATAGCTGCAATTTCTTCTGTCGAACTAGCACCTACTGAAGCTCTGAACCAATTCACGCCATGGCTTGTGCCGAAGGCTGAAAACGGTACCAAAGCAGCTTTCGCTTCTTTGATTAGATAGGAGTTGATATCAGTACTATCTTGAAGCAAGTTACCATCAGGGGTTGTTTTGCCAGCATAGTCAAGTTTTAGGGTCAAGTAAATTGCTCCCATTGGTTCGATGGCATCAACCGCAAAGCCTTCATTCTTCATATCCTGAAATCCTTTATAAAGAGTGTCTAAACTAGCCTGGATGCGAGATTTAAATGTGCTAAGGTAGTTGAATACACCATTTCCATCGTTTAAAAAATTCGCCATCGCAACTTGCTCTGGTTTTGGAGCCCAAGCTCCCATATGCCCTACGATAGAACGCATTTTGTCTATAACGTGCGCCGGCCCAAAACCCCATCCAACACGGACACCGGTTGCTGCAAAGCATTTGGACGCTCCATCAATATAAATTACATAATCTTTAATCTCAGGGCGTAAACTTACTGGATCAACGTGCTGATGTTCGCCGAAAGTTAGCATTGCATAGATCTGGTCGTAAAGAAGATATAATGGTTTTTCACCGTCAGTACGTTTGCGGTTTTCTTCTAAAATTAAATCGCATATTTCCTCTAGGTTCTCTTTGCCAAACATTGTTCCTGTTGGGTTGAGCGGAGAACAAAGAGCAAGTAAAGTTGCCCCTGAGATATACGGGCGCAAGTCATCAGCCGTTGGCATGAAATTATTCTCAGGCTTTGTGGGCACCGCAATGCCTTTGGCGCTTGTAAGGTCGCAATAATGATTATTGTTCCAGGATGGTGCTGGGAAAATAACGGTATCGCCTGGGTCAACTAATGCCAGGTAGGTCGCATATATAATTGGGCGAGAGCCACTAGAAATAAGAATTTCATTGGTATTTAGGTTTAAGCCGAAAGCCTTAGCCATAAATTTGCTCACGCTTTCGCGAAGTGGTAAAATACCATCCGCAGGAGGATAATTAGTTTGATGCTTGTCGTAAGCCTCTTTAATGCCAGTGGTTAATTCTTCTGGAATTGGAAAAAGTGTAGCATCGAAATCGCCTATGGTAAGGTTAGCGATTTGTTGTCCCTGTTTTTTTAGTTCATTTATTTCGCCTGCAATTTTAATAATCTCAGAGCCTTTTAAGTGTTGTGCTAAACGCGATACTGACATGGTGTATGATTGTTGTCTCCGTTATAAATCCATAATTGCGGATTGCGCCAAATATACGCCGCTTTGATGTAACCTGCTTGTAATAATGCCGATAATTGAAAAATAACCGGCGAGTATCTGTACCTAAAATGAGATGGCGGACGAAAGTTTTTCCCCTCGTCCGCCATTTGTATAAATATCCAAGCCGATTATTTAACTAATTCTTTAATTGCGTGTTCAACTTTTGCAAAATTAAAGCCAGCTAACGTATGTTTAAATAGGGAACTAATTTCCTGATTGCAAAGGTTTCCGATGCTACCTTCATGAGTGTGTTGTACCTTCTCTGGCGCCTTAAATTCTCCTCTTTCAATCTCGTAACCTACCTTTTTGTAGGCTTCGCGGAAAGGGACACCTTTTAATACTTCTTCATTTACTGCTTCAACACTAAACAGGTAGAGATATTTTTCATCTTTTAGGATCTCATCTTTTACTGTAATGTTTTGAAGCATGAAAGTTGCCATTTCCAAACACTCATTTAGCGATTGAAACGCAGGGAAAAGATTCTCTTTTAGTAATTGCAGGTCACGATGATAACCTGAAGGTAAATTAGTCGTCATTAAGGCAATTTCATTCGGCAATGCCTGAATTTTGTTGCAACGAGAACGCATCAATTCAAAAACATCAGGATTCTTTTTATGAGGCATAATGCTCGATCCTGTTGTTAGCTCATCGGGAAAGTGGATAAACCCAAAGTTTTGATTGATAAACAGGGTGATGTCCATTGATAACTTTGCCAATGTTGCCGCAATTGAAGACATCCCCTGGGCTAAAATCCTTTCGGTTTTACCGCGCCCCATTTGCGCGTAAACAACGTTGTAGTTTAGCGAATCGAAACCTAAAAGTTCGGTCGTCATGGCGCGGTTTAAAGGGAAAGAGGAGCCATAGCCAGCTGCTGACCCCAAAGGGTTTTTATTGCACACTTTCCACGCTGCAAGCATCAATTCTAAGTCATCTACTAAGCTTTCGGCATATGCCCCGAACCATAAGCCAAAGGACGATGGCATTGCAATTTGTAGGTGAGTGTATCCTGGCAGGAGTTTGTCTTTATGCTCTTCGCTAAGGCTGATTAATTGATTGAATAAGATTTCAGTGTTCTCTACAGTCCTTTGAATCTGGCTACGGAAGTATAACTTTAGGTCGACAAGAACCTGATCGTTGCGAGATCGTCCGCTGTGAATTTTTTTGCCAGCATCGCCAATTCTCTGAGTTAAAAGTAATTCAACTTGAGAGTGTACATCTTCTACACCATCTTCGATGATGAACTCTCCAGCCTCAATTTCTTTATAAATATTTTTCAGCTCTTTCTGTACTGTGTGGAGATCTTCTTTACTGAGAAGATTAATACTTTCGAGCATTCGTGTATGTGCCAAAGAGCCAAGTACGTCAAAGGCTGCCATTTCTGCATCCAGTTCACGATCTCTTCCAACGGTGAAGGTTTCAACCGATTTTTCTACTTGTTTATCTTTTTGCCAAAGTTTCATTGGGATTTACGATTTGAGAGTTAATAAATTTCGAGGCAGGAAATCTCCTCGTCATTTAAGAATGTATTAATTATATCTTCTTTTTGAATTAGAAGATTGGCTATGTAAAGCGTTGTTGTGTTGCCTGTTCGCAACCATATTATTTTAGGGGGATGTCCGTATAGGTTGGAAAAATCATAAAAATCAGCATCGAAAGTTACGATAGTATAACCGTTTGATTTTGCAAAATGCCAAATTTCAAGATATGCTTTTCCTTCTAATCTCTGTTCACGAACCTGGGCAGACTCTGGAAAATCATTGTTAAGAATCTTGAGTATTCTAAATGAAATATTTTGATCAAAAAGTAGTTTCACGAGATCACCCGGGTTCTATGTTCTTTGTCTGCTGCATAAGCCAGACAGGCCTGGATATCTTCTTGGGTTAATTCCGGGAAATCAGCAACTATCTCCGAATAGTTCATCCCATTAGCCAGCCAGCCTAAAATGTCTGAGACTGTAATCCTGGTTGATTTAACACAAGGTTTTCCGAAGCGGACATCAGATCGAATCTCTATATGGTTTCTGTAGTCAGTCATTCTCAGGAAGTTTCTTCAAAGATACAAAATCTGTGGGTGAAGAATCAAAGCAACAGCTTTTCAAGTATCGCAATATAAAGCTCTACGCCTTGATGGATTTCATCTACATAGATAAATTCATCGGCCATGTGAGAGCGAGCTGAATCTCCAGGCCCAATTTTTACAGAGGTGATATCTAATAGAGCCTGATCGCTGGTTGTTGGGGAGCCGTAAGTGGTTCTACCTAACTCCAATCCTGCCAGAACAAAAGGGTGGCTTTTACTTATTGACGATGGCTTTAAGCGAGTTGACCTGGGAGTAACATCGCATTCAACATGCTGTTTGATAATCTCAACAACCGCTTCATTGCGATAGGCGTCGGTGACACGTACATCAACAGTAAATTCGCATTTTGCAGGGACTACATTGTGCTGAGAACCAGCATTAATAACTGTCACAGACATCTTGGTTGCTCCAAACAATTCAGATTCTTTAGGGAATTTAAAAGTTCTGAACCATTCGATATCCTTTAGTGCCTTATAAATAGCATTTTCACCTTCTTCTCTTGCTGCATGTCCAGCTTTTCCATGGGCTACACAATCCAATACAATTAAGCCCCTTTCTGCAATGGCGAGGTTCATTAACGTTGGTTCACCTACAATGGCAAAATCTAAAGCTCCTAAACTTGGTACCAATGACTCAATTCCATTTCGACCCGATACTTCTTCCTCGGCAGTTGTGGCGATGCAAAGATTGTATTTAAGATTTCGTTGAGGGTAGAAATGGCGGAAAGTAGCAATGAGCGAAACCAAACAGCCTCCGGCATCATTGCTGCCCAGTCCATAGAGCTTACCGTCTAAAATCTCAGCAGAAAAAGGATCGCGGGTATAGCCCGGATTAGGCTTTACCGTATCGTGATGAGAATTTAGTAAGATAGTTGGTTTAGAGGGATCGTAGTGCTTGTTAAAAGCCCAGATATTGTTCTGTTGTCTGTTGGGATTTAAATTATGCTTCTTAAAGAAAAGTTCGATTGCATCAGCGGTTTTATCTTCTTCCCTGCTAAAAGAAGGGGTTGCGATCAAACTTTTCAGTAATTCAATACTATCTTCCGCGAGTTGTTTTGGCATTAGTTGGTGTCTTTATATAAACCTGCGGCTTTGATTGATGCGAATTTAATCCCTTTAATCAACGCTGCGCTGAAACCGTTATGCTCCATTTCGTTTAAGCCGGCGATAGTACAACCTTTTGGAGACGTAACTTTATCAATCTCATGTTCAGGATGAGTTCCATGAATTAGCAAAAGGTCCGCAGCTCCTTTAGCTGTTTGAACAGCCATTTTCAATGCATCTTCTGCGTGGAAGCCAATTTCAACTCCACCTTGTGAGGCTGCCCTGATTGATCTTAAAAAGAAAGCGATTCCGCTTGCACAAAGGGCGGTAGCAGATGACATTAAGTCTTCATTGATTTGAACTACAGCTCCCACCGTTTCGAACAGCTTTTTAGTCAAGTCAACATTCTCCTGCTTTGCAGTATCGGTTGTAATGCAAGTCATAGATTGTCCGATTGAGATTGCTGTATTAGGCATGGCACGAACAACTTGTACGTTATCGCCCAAATGAGCCTTAATATCTTTGCACGCAACTCCTGTAATTACAGAAATCACCAGATGTTTCGCAGGATCAATTGCTCCTTTGATTTCTGCTAACAGTGTGTTTATTTGCTGAGGAAGAACCGCAAGCACGATAATTGAGGAATTGGAAACCGCCTCAAAATTGTTAGTAGTAGTTGTATAGCCTTCCTCGGCTTTTACCGAAAGGCCAGTGATATTTCTTCTAGTGAGCGTAATTTGGGAAGTTTGGTATGTATTTGATTTTACTAAACCATCTGAAAAGGCCAAGCCCATATTTCCGCTTCCAAGTATGGCGATATTTCCGTTTAAGTCCATTTTATGCAAATAATCTTGTTCCAAATATTTCTTCGTTTAAGTAGGCGAGTTCGTCAGACTTACCTATATAAACTTCATTTACTCCACTGGTTATGGCTTTAAAAGCATTTTCCAACTTAGGAAGCATTCCGCCGGCAATTACATTATTGGCTTTTAAACTTTCAAATTCAGATGAGCTTATTTCCCGAATCACAGACTCGTCGCTATTGACATCGCTTAATACTCCTTTTTTCTCAAAGCAATAAACCAGGCTCGTTTTATACAAGCCAGACATCGCTACTGCTATAGAAGAAGCAATAGTGTCGGCATTGGTATTTAGCAGTTGTCCTTCGCCATCATGAGTTATAGCGGAAAAAACAGGGATTACACCGGTTTGTAAAAGAGCACTAAGCTTTTCGCTATCGACCGAATTTGTATTCAAATCTCCAACGAAACCATAGTCTATATCTTTAACTGGCCGGCGAGTTGCTTTAATTAAATTAGCATCTGCTCCGGTAAGCCCAATTGCGTTACAGCCCACCCATTGTAGTTGGGCAACAATGTTTTTATTAATTAGCCCAGCATAAACCATTGTAACCACCCGAAGGGTTTCAATGTCGGTAATTCGACGTCCATCCACCATTTTAGGTTCAATCCCTAAAGTATGGGAAATGTCGGTTGCAATTTTACCTCCACCATGTATGAGGATTTTCTTCCCTTTTAGGGAAGAAAAGTCATTTAAGAAATTGTGCAGGTTTTCAGAGTTATCAATAACATTTCCGCCGATCTTAATTACATAAAGTGGCTCCATTACAATCCCTCCAAAATTCCTTTAAGTACAGCTTGAGCCGCCCAAACGCGATTGCCGGCTTCTTTGATAACTAAAGAATCTTCGCTATCTAAAATATCAGAACCTAGTTCCAGATCGCGGCGAACAGGAAGGCAGTGCATTACTTTACCCTTGTTGGTGAGTTTCAACTTCTCCTGATTCATCATCCAACCTTCGCCAGAAGTAAGGATTTTCCCGTAATCTTTATAACTCGACCAGTTTTTTACATAAATGAAATCAGCTCCAGCCAGAGCTTCATCTTGATTGTGGATGATTGTAGCCCCTGGGGTAAATTGTTCTGCTAATTCATATCCTTCAGGATGAGTAATTACGAAATCAATCATCCCTTCCTCTTGTGCTTTACACATCCATTCTGCAAATGAGTTTGGAACAGCTTGAGGTAGAGGTTTCACGTGTGGTGCCCATGTTAAAACAACTTTTGGTTTCGCTGTTTTTTTGTGTTCTTCGATAGTAATTAAGTCTGCAAGGCTTTGCAAAGGGTGGCGAGTTGCGCTTTCTAAGCTTACAACCGGTTTGCCACTATATTTAATGAATTTATTGAAGATGTCTTCACTATAATCTTCCTCTTTATCTTTTAAAGAAGGAAAAGAACGAATCCCTAAAATATCGCAGTATTCACCCATAACTCCGGCAGCTTCACGGATGTGTTCAACGGTTGTGCCGTTCATTACAACGCCATCGCGTGTTTCTAAAGCCCAGCCTTCCTTATCAATATTCATCACTATAGGAGTCATACCAAGATTAAGGGCTGCTTTTTGAGTACTTAAGCGAGTGCGGAGGCTTGGATTAAGGAAGATTAATCCAATGGTTTTGTTTGTGCCAAGTTGCTGCTGGGCAAATGGATTTTTTTTAAGTGCTAATGCTTCCTGCACAATTGCAGGAACATTAGCAACATCATGAACTGATGTAAATAATTTCATTTTTTAAGAACGAGTTAGGCAGTAACTGCAGTGGTTGACAAAATGGAGCTAAATGCTTCGAGGAAACGATCAGCATGTGCTTTTGTTAAATTTAATGCCGGAAGCAAACGAATTACATTTGGCTTCGCTTCGCCGGTAAAAATATGATGCTTAAACAGCAAATCCTTTTTAACATGGCTTAGCTCGTCCGGTAAATCAATTCCAATCATCAATCCTCGTCCTCTTACCTCTTTAACCGGATTGAATTTCTTTAATTCCGAAATTAAGTATGAGCCAACTTCTGATGCATTATGTAACAAATTATCTTTTTCGATAACTTCCAAAACTGCTAACGCAGCTGCACAAGCTAAATGATTACCTCCGAAAGTTGTTCCAAGCATTCCATGCCAAGGTTTAAACTTTGGCGCAATAGAAATTCCTCCGATTGGGAATCCATTACCCATTCCTTTGGCCATTGTATATATATCAGCATCTACATTGGCAAAATCATGTGCATAGAATTGCCCGGTTCTGCCGTAACCGTCTTGTACTGAATCTGCAATAAATACCGCGTCGTACTGTGTACAAAGTGAACGGATTTTTTGCAGGAAGCTTTGCGAAGCAACTTTAATCCCTCCAACACCCTGCAATGCTTCAATAATTACAGATGAAATTTCATTGCCGAACTCTGCAAATGCTTTTTCTAAAGCTGCTTCATCATTATGAGGCAGGAATATTACATTGTCAGTTTGGTTAACCGGAGCAACAATTTTAGGATTATCAGTAGCCGAAACAGCTAAAGAGGTGCGGCCGTGAAATGCTCCCGAAAAAGCAATTATTTTCCTTCTGCCATTGTAGAACGATGCAAGTTTAAGGGCGTTTTCATTAGCCTCAGCACCTGAACTTACCAGGAATAAAGCATAGTCTTCTCTGCCAGAAACTTTTCCTAGTTTTTCGGCCAGCTGTTGCTGCAATGGAATTTCTACTGAGTTAGAATAGAATCCAAGCTTATTAAGTTGCTCGGTAACGCGGGAAACATAATGAGGATGAGTGTGTCCAATAGAAATTACAGCGTGCCCGCCGTACAGATCTAAATATTCTTGTCCCTTGCTGTCCCAAACAAGGCTTCCTTGTCCCTTTACAATCTCAATCGGATTGATTGGATATACATCAAATAAATTCATTCTTTTAAGAGGTTAAAGGTGAAAGCTAAAAGGTAAAAGGATAGAGTCCAATGCTTTAGAACTAGGTTCAATAGCCCTTTACTTTTCTCTTCTCAAAAATTTAATGAAGCCAATTAACATAGCTTTGACTTCGTTTATGTCCTTATTTATGGCTTCAAATCCTTCAGCAGCAATATATCCTAAGTCAAATATTAGTTGAAAAGAATATTCGACTTCTAACGCAGACCCCAATGAGTTATCAAGATAATGACAAAAGTCTTTGTCTGTGTTTTTTCCACATCCTTCGACTATATTCATTGGGACTGAGTACACCGATCTCCTGATTTGACTAGTTAACGCAAATCGTTCTTCAATGGGCATAAATGGAATTACGTCCTTGTAAATCCTTAAAGTTAATTGATGAGCTTTTTGCCAAACATCAAGTTTTTTATAATCTTGCATAATAAGGTTAAAGGTAAAAGCTTAAAGGTAAAAGGTTTCCTTCCAATCGCAAAAACAAGATTTTGAAAAACGTTACGTTTTCCGCGCTGCTCTTTTACCTTCAATAAGCTCCATGTAAAAGCCTTTTACCTTTCGCCTTTATCCTTTCACCTCCTAGAAGGCCTGTGCTTTGAGGCGAAGTCCCGCTCTCTCGTCTAATCCAAACATTAGGTTCATGTTCTGAACAGCTTGTCCGGATGCCCCTTTCAATAAGTTATCAATAATGCTCAGTATCATCACTTTGTTTCCATGTTTCTCTACATGAACCAAGCATTTATTCGTATTCACAACTTGTTTTAAGTCGATATTCTTTCTGCTGACGTGAGTAAACTCATGCCCGGCATAATATTCTTCATATAGATTCTCCAAGTCCTCCTGGCTCAAATCACATTCTGTATATATCGAGGCCATAATGCCGCGGGCAAAGTCACCGCGGTATGGAATGAAGTTAATGCCTTCAGCAAAAGTTGGTTGAAGCTGTTTGATGCTCTCGCCAATTTCTTTTAAATGTTGATGTCCGAAAGCTTTGTATACAGAAAGGTTGTTGTTTCTCCAGCTGAAATGAGATGTTGAGGAAAGGCTCTGGCCTGCTCCTGTAGATCCGGTGGTTGCCGAAATATGAACTTCTTTATTAAGCAGGCCGGCTTTTGCCAATGGAAGCATTGCTAATTGTAAACAAGTAGCAAAACAGCCAGGGTTGGCAATGTTTTGAGCCGATTTAATCCTGTCTTTATTCAATTCAGGCAGGCCGTAGACGAAGTTTTTATTATCTATAGAAGAACTCTTCCCCAGTCTGAAATCTTGCGATAGATCTATAATTTTAATAGTATCATTAACTGGATTCGCTTCTAAAAACTTCTTAGCATCTCCATGCCCAACGCAAAGAAATAATACATCAATATCCTGAGATAAGCCACTGGTGAATTTCAAGTCTGTGTCACCAACTAAATCAGCATGGACATCATAAATGTAATTCCCTGCGTTACTGTTGCTATTAACAAAGGTAATATCAACGTTAGGGTGGTTAACCAGGATGCGGAGAAGTTCTCCTCCCGTATATCCGGCACCCCCGATTATTCCAGCCTTAATTTTCATCCTGATTCACGTTATGGAAAATCTTAACCTGGTTTCCGAAAATCTTAGAAAATCCTTTTACATCGTCTCCGGTATAACCTTCATTCATTTCTCCATAGCTGCCATATTTGCTCGCCATTAAATCGTGTTTAGATTCAATGCCGATAATTTGGAAACGGTAAGGCATTAGCTGAACGAATACTTTTCCTGAAACAGTTTTTTGAGTATCAGTAAGGAAAGCTTCTATGTTGCGCATTATTGGATCGTGAAATTGTCCCTCGTGCATCCAGTTGCCATAAAACATAGATAACTGGTCTTTCCAGCTTAACTGCCATTTAGTAAGCGTATGCTTCTCTAAAGTATGATGGGCCTTGATGATTACCATTGGTGCAGCAGCTTCGAAACCAACGCGGCCTTTAATTCCAATAATAGTGTCGCCAATGTGAATGTCCCTTCCAATGCCAAAAGGAGCAGCTATCGCCTGTAACGCTTTAATGGCATCAGCTGGGTGGCTATATTTATCGTTGTTTACGGCAACAAGTTCTCCCTTTTCAAATTCAAGAACCAATTCTTCTCCTTCTGTTTTGGTTACCTGAGTCGGCCAGGCTTCTTCCGGTAAAATACCTTTGGAATTAAGAGTTTCTTTACCACCTACAGAAGTCCCCCAAATACCTTTGTTGATAGAGTAGGCCGCTTTCGCAAAGTTGAACTCAACTCCATGTGCTTTTAAATATTCAATTTCCGCTTCGCGAGACAACTTCATATCGCGGATTGGAGTGATGATTCCAATTTCAGGGCACAGAATATTAAAGATCATGTCAAAACGAACCTGGTCATTGCCAGCTCCGGTTGAACCATGGGCAACATAATCTGCACCTATTTTTTTAGCATACTCAGCAATGGCAGTAGCTTGAGTAACGCGCTCGGCACTTACAGAAAGTGGATAAGTGTTATTTTTCAATACGTTGCCGTAAATAAGATAACGGATAGAACTATCATAATATCCTTTAACAGCATCAACCGCATGGTGAGAAGCAACGCCTAAAGCATACGCCCGTTTTTCGATATGCTCTAATTCTTCTTTGCTAAAACCGCCGGTGTCTACAATAACCGAGTGTACTTCAAGATTTAAGTCTTTAGATAGGTATATAGCACAATAAGATGTATCTAAACCACCGCTAAAGGCTAAAACTACTTTTTTCATTTGCGTAATTTGTTTTTAAATAGTAATGAAGCTATCATGTGCGTCAAGGCCTGCTTATTGAATATAAATTGGTAAGGCACATGATGGTTTCTTCATTTTTAAGTATAAGTATTAAGGGACAAGATTAGTTATGGTTGCCAAAACTTTAACAGAACGCTTAATAGATTCCTCGATGCGTTCAAGTAAGTTGGCTTTATGTGTCATTTCTTTTTCTTTTTGTTCAGCCTCTTTCGCTTTTTCAGCAGGGTCGAAAAGCATAGCGGTACACAAGCAATTTTTACGCTGCTTCATTGTTAGAATGTCGAAGTTTACGCAGCTTTGGCAGCCTTTCCAGAAATTTTCATCTTGAGTAAGTTCCGAATACGTTACTGGTTCATAACCTAATTCCGAATTTATTTTCATAACTGCCAGGCCGGTAGTTAATCCAAAAATCTTTGCATCAGGGTATTTCTCACGCGAAAGCGCAAAAATTCTCTTTTTAATGGCTTTCGCCAGTCCGAATTTGCGGAAAACCGGATTTACAATTAAGCCCGAGTTGGCGACGAATTCGCCGTGACTCCATGTTTCAATATAGCAGAAGCCCGCCCAGGTTCCATCCTTATGCAAGGCAATAACTGCTTTTCCCTCACGCATTTTATCTGCTACATACTCCGAACTGCGTTTTGCAATACCAGTACCACGAGCTTTCGCCGATTCAGCCATTTCATCACAGATCTGTTCTGCATACCCGGCATGCGCTTCAGATGCTACTACTATAGAGAAATCGTTTTCGTTCATTTTAAAAAATCCGTTTTACGGAAAAAAGACATTTATGTTGTCTTTAATTGTGCCAGAAAATTGTTAGTTAAAAAGTTCCCGTGTGAGGGATATATCAAAAGGATTGCCAATCAGAAATCAAAATCTGGGCATGAACGGTCGTCGGGGACGAAAGATGAGTTTTTCGCTGTGCTTAGGACGTACCACAACGCATACAAAACCTGTTTTAGGCTGTTCAGCTGTTGTATTATGAATGATAGATACGTTCATTTTTCTAATTTTTACTAAGCGTGTTCGATTAGTTTAAATTGATGCAAAAGTATCGAATAAAAAATAACTATCACAAGATGAAATTGAAATTTTATTCATTTGGAAGTCAAGAAATTACGAGGTGAGATTGCTGATGTTATTTTGTAATAACAAGGAAGATGAGACTTGTTGAAAAAACTTTAGCAAACATTTGACCTGAAATGGTTGCTGTCGGGTGAGAGCGGATGTTAAAAAAGGCCCATGAAAAGGCCTTTTTGTTGTTGTGTGTTCAATTGAAAACCTAAAACGGCAAATCATCCGCCGTATCGTTGTGAAGGCTTGAAAGGATCTCATCCTGCTTTTGCTGAGGTGATTGAGAGTTGGTTTGGTTTGCTCCTTCGGCGCTGTCTTCTTTCTTACCCAAAAGAGTCATGTTTTCCGCAACAATTTCTGTGATGTTCCGCTTTACCCCGTCTTTATCATCGTAAGAACGGCTTCTGATTTTTCCTTCAATGTATACTTGTTTTCCCTTTGTGAGATATTTTGCCGCAATCTCGGCAAGATTTCGCCACGCTACAATATTGTGCCACTCGGTTTGGTCAACCCTTTGCCCTTGTTTATTGGTATAAGTTTCGGTAGTAGCTAAAGAAAAAGTTGCTACTGATGTGTTTCCTTCTAGGTGACGAACTTCGGGGTCTCTCCCTAAGTGTCCGATCAAAATAACTTTGTTTACTCCAGACATAGATTTAGATTTTTATGAAATTAAACTTTCAAGGTAGGAAAGTTTTTCAGAAAGCCAAAAATTAATTTAGGCATGGCAAACTGTTCAAGTGTTTCAATATCAGTATAGAACCATTGTTTTTCATCCTTGAAATGCTCATCGAAACCTTCTATAAAAACGTATTGGGCATGAATGCGCTGATGGCTTAAAAGGTGCTTAACGGGCCCGTGTCCGCCTTTAAAAACGGCATTGTCACCGAATAGCTTTTTAAACGCCGTTGATTGCAATATGGTTAAGGCGCTCGAGGGCTCGTTCGTTTCGATTAATGGAAACTCAAATAAGTTTTGCCAGATATCATTCGGCCCGCGTTTGTTAAATAGAACACTGTTTCCCTCGACTGCAACTATGTAATTAAAATAGCGATTTTTTACTTGCGTCTTTTTCAGCTTTACGGGAAGTTTCTCAATCAGATTTTTATGATAGGCTTCACAGGAAAGCCTTAGCGGACAGGTTTCGCAAAGCGGATTTTTAGGGCGGCATTGCAAGGATCCGAATTCCATCATTGCCTGATTGCTTAGCCCCGGCTGAAGCTTGTCAATCTCGCTATTTGCTAAATCAGAAAAAACCTTCTTTGCTTTTGATGAATTTATAGGCTCCTCAATCCCAAAATACCGCGATAGCAGACGGAAAACATTGCCATCCACAACGGCTTTTGCTTCGTTTGCGGAGAAAGAGGAGATAGCTGCTGCGGTGTATTCGCCAATCCCCTTGAGCTTTATCAGGTCATCGTACTTGTTTGGGAAATAGCCTGCGTGTTCTTCCATCACCATTTGCGCGGTGTGGTGCATATTCCTTCCACGGGAGTAGTAGCCAAGTCCCTGCCAAAGCTTTAAAATTTCGTCTTCGTGAGCCCGGGCAAAGTCAGAAACTGTTGGAAATTTTTCCGCAAAGCGATGAAAATAAGGCATTCCCTGATCCACGCGTGTTTGTTGTAAAATAATTTCTGATAGCCAAATGATATAGGGGTCTGTTGTGTTACGCCAAGGCAAATCACGCTTATTTTGTTTGTACCAGGTAATAACTGCAGTAATAAAACTCATCTTTTCTCGTTCGCCATATAAGGTTTTGCAAAGGTAAAAACACCCCCTGAAAACGAGGCTTTTAAAAAAATATTGAGTTTATTTTATGAATTCGATTTAAAGCAATACTTTTGCAACCCCAAAACAATTAAGTGTTTACGAAAATAGTTTAACTAAATAAGACATGACTAAGGCAGAAATTATCGCAGAGATCTCCAGCAAAACTGGTATAGAGAAGTTAGATGTACAAGAAGCGGTAGAAGCGTTTTTTAAAGTGGTAAAAAATTCGATGGTACAAGGTGAGAACGTATATGTGAGAGGTTTTGGGAGCTTTGTAGTTAAGAAAAGAGCAACAAAAACAGCACGTAATATTTCAAAAAATACGGCTATCATTATTCCTGAGCATTTCGTTCCAAGCTTTAAACCAGCTAAAGTATTTGTAGAAAAAGTAAAGAACGGAAACGTAACAAAATTAGCTGCGGCTGCTGCGGAAGCAGAAGCTAACGCTGAAGCATAAATCTGAGGGATGTTGAAAGGAAAACAAATAGCTGTAATTGGGTTAGTGGTTGTACTGATGGGGCTATTGTTTTCATTAGACATTAAAGGATTGGTAAAGGAAGATGAGCATTCCGGCGAAGCCGCAGGAAACACGGAACAAACTACTGCCATTAACTTGGAAGCAGTATCTGAAGCCGGAAAGCAAACCTTAAGTGCAAATATATCTCAACAAATTACTGAATTAGAAAATCAGCTTAAAACGGCTGATGCTTCCTCTAAAGCAGATTTACAAAGACAATTAGCACAAAAATGGGATGACGTGAATATCCCTGCTCCTGGAGCATTCTACTACGAGGAGATTGCAAAGGCTAGCAATAAATCTGAAGATTGGCTAAAAGCCGGAAACTTATTTACCAGCGCCTATCAGGCCACTCAGGATAGTACTATTCAACCCACGCTTGTTCAAAAGGCTATTGGTGCCTTCCAAAAAGTGTTAGAACAGCAGCCTGCAAATCTTGATGCGAAAACAGGCTTAGGAGTTGCTTATGTAAGTGGAACTCCAAACCCAATGCAAGGGATTCAGCTGCTTCGCGAAGTGGTTGAAAAGGATCCCGAAAACATAAATGCAAACATAAACCTTGGTTTGTTTTCAATGAAATCAGGGCAGTTTGCGAAAGCGGTTAACCGCTTTAAAACGGTAATAGCGAAAGACCCAAAACCGGAAACGTGGCTTTATTTAGCTATGGCTTATGAGAACTTGGGAGAAAAGGAAAACGCTATATCTGCTTATACAAAAGGTAAGGAACTGGCAGCAGACCCATCGGTAGATAAGTTGGTTGACCAGAAATTACAAGAATTAAGAAAGTAATTAATTATACAAAACATTTAAAACTAAAAAGCTATGCCAAGCGGTAAAAAAAGAAAAAGACATAAAATGGCTACTCACAAACGTAAAAAGCGTTTAAGAAAAAATAGACATAAGAAGAAGTAGTTTGGAGTTAGGAGTTTGCGGTTAAGAAATACTCAAAAACTCCAAACTTTTGACTCAAAACTTAAAACCTCCACGCTATGCGGTCGGGGGTTCTTGTGTTTATTATTCTGGTGTTGTACGATGGCGGTATCCCCCGCCCTCTAATTGAGTAGCTATTGGTAAAGGAATTAATCATCAATTCAAACCCCAATGGGGTGACTATAGCTTTACTGCAAGACAAGCAACTCGTAGAACTCCACACCGAGCATATTAACAATAATTATGCTGTGGGCGATATTTATCTTGGGCGTATAAAAAAAATAATGCCTGGGCTGAATGCTGCTTTTGTGGATGTTGGCTATGAGAAGGATGCTTTTTTGCATTATCTTGACTTGGGTCCCCAGGTGCAGTCGCTCATAAAGCTGACCAAGATAGTAAAGAACGGCAGTTATAAAGATAAGCTGCTGGATAGTTTCAAGCTGGAGGAGGATATAAACAAATCCGGCAAAATTTCGGAGGTACTGAATCGCAATATGTTGTTGCCGGTTCAGATTGCTAAAGAACCAATTTCAACTAAGGGTCCGCGTTTAAGTTCCGACCTCTCCATCGCTGGAAGGTTTGTTGTTTTAGTGCCTTTTTCGGAAGCTATTTCCATTTCGAAAAAGATAAAAAGCAGTGCAGAGCGCAGCCGGCTGAAAAAAATAGTTGAAAGCATTAAGCCAAAAAATTTCGGAGTTATTATCCGAACCGTGTCAGAAGGAAAGGGCGTAGCAGAACTACAAAAGGATTTGCTTGACCTTATTGTCCGTTGGGAGTCGTTTTCTACCCGGATGGACAAAACAGAACCTTCTAAAAAGATATTGGGCGAAATGGGCAGAACATCCACAATTTTAAGGGATATTTTGAATGCCGATTTTGCTAATATCCATATAAATGACACAAGTATTTATGAGGAGATTCGTACTTATATAAAAGACATATCTCCTGAATTAGAGCGGATTGTTAAATTTTACAAACACCGCGAACCGATATTTGAACACTTTGGAATTGAGAAACAAATAAAAGCCGCTTTTGGCAAAACTGTGAATCTTCCGGGTGGTGCTTACCTGGTAATTGAACACACAGAAGCACTGCACGTAATAGATGTTAACAGTGGTAACCGTACGGCAAATCCTGAAAATCAGGAAGAAAATGCGCTTCAGGTAAATAAGGAAGCTGCCAGGGAAATTGCCCGACAGTTGCGTTTGCGGGATATGGGGGGAATTGTAGTAATCGATTTTATCGATATGCACAAGCCAACTAACCGTAAGGAGCTGTTCGATTATTTGCGCGAGCAAATGTCGCTAGACCGCGCTAAACACACGATTCTGCCGCCAAGCAAGTTCGGTTTGGTTCAGATCACGCGGCAGCGGGTTCGTCCGGAAATGAATATTGTGACGAATGAAAAATGCCCTGCTTGTGACGGAACAGGCGAGATAAAAGCAAGTATTGTTTTAATGGATGATATTGAGAATAATCTGAATTATATCCTGAATGAACAAAATGAAAAAAATATCACGCTTTGCGTGCATCCCTACATTGAAGCTTACATAAAAAAGGGATTCATATCACAACAGTGGAAATGGTTCTTTAGTTATAATAAGTGGATAAAGGTTAAAGGAGTTCCTTCTTATCATCTTACAGAGTTTCACTTCATCAATTCCAAAGAAGAAGAAATTAAGTTATAAGTGTTCAAAAAAACAAAAAGCGCTGGTATATCATGTACTGGCGCTTTTTGTTTTTAGAGTTTTAGCTGCGATTAATTAGTATGAATTATCTCTAACAATTACATATTTTTGCGGCTTTGAAAACTAGCATGACTGCGAATAAAGAGATTGGTATTGATGATATATTCATTGTTCACGGGCTTAAAGGATATGAGGAACGTGAAGAAAAGTTAACCAATTTATTAGAAAAGCGATTAGGGCTAGATTTTGAGTTTGTTACTGAATCTGCGGATTCTGAAGTAAATAACAGGCTTATAGGCCAATATTTCCTACCTAATATCCGAAATGTTCTTTCGTCTGGTCCACTATTTTGTACGCTTGTTCATATTTTGTGCTACGAGAAGATGGT
>Ga0307412_10000155_pt1 | contig 48968 bp, 43 predicted proteins | sample DK1Cmetagenome_3_FD_203823 | JGI IMG/M metagenome (GOLD analysis project Ga0307412, IMG submission 203823) | Maize rhizosphere microbial communities from greenhouse at UC Davis, California, United States - DK15-C-1 | ecosystem: Host-associated > Plants > Roots > Rhizosphere > Soil | place: USA...
ATGAGGTTTTGTCGTTGTTACAACTCAGAATTGTTGTTAGAATAATTAGAAATAATAATTTTTTCATTGATTGCTAGAAGTTTTAACCACAAATATCACAGATTTTCACAGATCAAATTACAAATTTATTGTTTAGTAAAATTGATAGTCTCAAACATCTGTGTAAATCTGTGTAATCTGTGGTAAAAGAATTCAATATTGTTTAATGCTTCTCCGTCAAATATTTCCAATATCTCCTCGGAACATGCTGAATATGTAATTTCAAATTCTTCCTTTCCACAATATTAGTCTTCGTAAAATACCGTTGCCAAAGCGTCTGATATTGAGTTTCCTCATCATGAAATTTCTGCTGATATTTGTTTAAGTCTAATTTTTCATCAGGATAAAAAAAGTCACAGCTTTCCAGATCATAAAGAATTCCGTAATTTCTTCGAAGGTCATAAATCATCCATTTCTGATCCTGATAACGGTCTTTAAAATGTTTCCGAATTAAAGGAAGAACATTAAAATCCGGATCAATTTTAGCGAAAAAAACATCATCCTGCATTTTTTCAAACCGTACAAAAGCAGTCATTCTATGTCTTTCCCGACTTACCGATTTGCAGATTTTAGAAATTTTCAAGATGTCATTGTTGGCATAATTTTGCAGAATATTTCCGCCCGGATGTTGGATGGATTGTCGTACAACAGAAAGTATTAATTGTTCTGATTCTTGATCTTCGGATAAATAAACTTGTAATAATTGATGGATTCCGGCTTTACCAATGTTTTGTTCTAATTTGTTTAAAACCCGTTCAGATTTATCATTTTGAGTAATCACCTCATGAATTTCCGCAAAAATATTTTCCTGATGGAACCTTTCTCTGCTGACAATTTCCACATCTTTATAACGATATTCAAAAACTTCAAATATCGCTGTAAAAAGTCCGTCGAAACTTCCGTCGTAGAGTAGAGTGGTCATGTTGGGTTGGAGCGTTAGAGAGTCAGAGAGTTTTGGAGTTTTTAGGGTGATTTGATATTTAAGTCTTAGAATTATTAGTAAAATTTGTATTTAGAATTAAATTTTATAGCATAATAATTTTAATTCATTTTTATTTATTTCCATATAAAATTCACCAATGCTGATTATTATTTCTTGGATCTTAAATATATTCTGATGTAATGTTTTTGGAAAAATTAATAACTCAATCTCTTTATATTCCAACCATTCGCCGAAAGAGTTATTTCCTTCAAATCCTGTTTGCCAATAATCAAATTCAAAAATACTATCTTTATTTAAATACAATTCTCCAATTCTATCACTTTGAATTTTTTTAAATTGAATTTTCTTGAATTCTTGAGAATTGTCAACAATTGCTTCAACCAATCTAACCCATTTTGAATTTGACATAAATTGTTGGGAGAATTTTGAAATGCTTTTTTCAATTTCTCTTGTCTTCTGTTCTTTGTATAGAAGGGATTTCTTAGTTCTCATATTTAAATCAAAAAAGTGTCAACTGCTGCGAAAACTGATTATGAAACTTCGAAGAACTTCCGCCAATCAGCAATTTTCTCAAATTCTGATCCGTTAGATATTTCAAATAAGCATTTCCGGCATTAAAATCAATAAAATATCTTGCCCGATTCACAGCTGCTCCCAATTTTTTCAAATGATCGATATTTAAAACCTGAAAACGCCTTGCGCTCACAATTTTCTGCGCAGTTTTCACGCCAATTCCCGGAATTCTTAAAATCATCTGATAATCCGCTGTTTGCAAATTAATAGGAAACTGATTCAAATGTCTCAGTGCCCAACTCAATTTCGGATCAACTTCCAGATCTAGAAACGGCATATTCGGATCTAAAATTTCTTCCGCTTTAAAACCATAAAAACGCATCAGCCAATCAGATTGATACAAACGGTTTTCCCGAAGCATCGGAACTTCCGTCGTTAAAGAAGGTAGTCGTTTATCCTCCAAAACCGGAACATAACCGGAATAATAAACTCTTTTCAGGTTAAAATTCTTATAAAAATGATCCGCAACTTTGATAATCTGTAAATCATTTTCATTGGTTGCACCCACAATCATTTGAGTAGATTGTCCGGCCGGAGCAAACTTCGGAACTTTCCTCAAAGCTTTCTTTTCATCGTTATATTGAGCAATCCCGTTCTGAATATATTTCATCGGATTGAGCATATCCTGTCGATTTTTTTCAGGAGCCAATAATTTTAGTCCGCTTTCTGTCGGGATTTCTAAATTTATTGACAATCTGTCGGCGTACAGAGCAGCTTCCTGCATCAATTCGTCACTTGCTCCCGGAATTGATTTTAAATGAATATATCCGTTAAAATTCTCTTCCAGGCGTAATTTTTTCGCAACACGAACCAAACGTTCCATCGTGGTGTCGGCATTTTTGAAAATACCCGAACTTAAAAATAAACCTTCAATATAGTTTCTGCGGTAAAAATTTATTGTTAAATCAACGACTTCTTCAACCGTAAAAGCTGCTCTTTTAATATCATTCGAACTTCTGGAAACACAGTAAGCACAATCGTAAATACAATGATTGGTCAAAAGAATTTTAAGGAGCGAAACACATCGTCCGTCTTCCGTATAGGTGTGACAAATCCCGCTTGCGGAACTGTCTCCCAAAGCGCCTTTTTTGTTCTTTCTCGTTCCTCCGCTGGATGAGCAGGAAACATCATATTTCGCTGCATCGGCAAGGATTTCGAGCTTTTCTTTCAGGCGGTCAAAATTCATTTTAGCTTAATTTTTACAGAAAAGGTTCAACCTTTTTCCTATTAACACATAAGTCACATTAGATTTTAATAAAATTTGTTGAAAACATTGAGATCATAAAAAAATCGAAGATTTTTAAGAACTGGTGTGTTCTTCTTTGTAGTCTTTATTAAACTTATGAAACTAACGTGTTAAAAACTTTTATGTTTTAATTCTAATTTTTTTATTCAAATGTAGTTCCAAAATTGATAAATGTCAACCTTTTTTCATGGAAGTTATCAACACTTAAAGTCACAAAATTAGTATATTTACGGTCATTAAATTTATGTTATGAATCATAAACCGATCGAAGGTTTTTCCAAATTACCAAAACAAGGGAAAATCGACTGGCTCATTAATGAGTATCTTGAAGGAAACGAAGAATATCAAAATATATTAAATCAATACTGGAATGAAAATGCTGATCTTCAGAAGCTTCACGACGAATTTTCTGAAAACACGATCTCCAATTTTTATATGCCTTACGGAATTGCACCCAATTTCCTGATTGACGGAAAATTATTCGCTCTTCCAATGGCTGTTGAAGAAAGTTCAGTAGTTGCTGCTGCTTCAAAAGCAGCTAAATTCTGGATCGATAAAGGTGGTTTTAAAACTACAATCATCAACAATGAAAAATTAGGGCATACTCACTTTATATTTAACGTTGAATCTCACAAACTGCTTCATTTTTTTAATTTTAATTTAAAGAAAAAGCTATTTGAAGCTACAGAAGATATTACTGCTAATATGAGAAAGCGTGGCGGCGGAATTTTGGACATAAAATTAGTGGATAAAACTGCCGAAATGCCGAATTATTACCAACTTAAAGCAAACTTTGATACGGTAGATTCAATGGGTGCGAATTTTATTAATTCCTGTCTGGAACAGTTTGGAAAAACATTGAAGCAGGAAGTCGCAATCAGCGAAGATTTTACAGAAGAAGAAAGAAACACTTTACAAATTGTAATGAATATTCTTTCCAACTTTACGCCGGATTGTATCGTGAGAGCCGAAGTTTCTTGTAAAATTGAAGATTTAAAAGACGACAGCGGAATTTCTAATGAAGAGTTTGCAAGAAAGTTCAAACAGGCGGTAACCATCGCAGAAATTGAACCTTTCCGTGCGACAACTCATAATAAAGGAATCATGAATGGAGTGGATGCGGTTGTGATCGCGACCGGAAATGATTTCCGTGCAACCGAAGCCTGCGCACATGCTTATGCAGCTAAAGACGGGCAATATCGTTCTTTAACGCACTGTACAACCGATAACGGGGTTTTCAGATTCTGGATTGATCTTCCGATTTCTGTAGGGGTTGTTGGTGGTCTGACGAATCTTCATCCTTTAGTAAAATTCTCTTTAGCACTTCTCGGAAAGCCTTCTGCTCAGGAATTGATGAGTATTTTGGCGGTTTCAGGTTTGGCTCAAAACTTTGGCGCACTTCGCTCTTTAGTAACGACAGGAATTCAGAAAGGTCACATGAAAATGCACTTACTGAATATTTTAAACCAAATGGGCGCAACCGAAGAAGAAAAGCAACATTTTGTAAACTATTTTAAAGATAAAACAGTGACGCATCATGAAGTTATCAATGAATTTAACAGATTAAGAGGGCAATAATGTTTGGAATTATTGTATCAGCCTTAATGTTAGCTTTCGGGATTTTTCTGAAAATGACTAAAAATCCGGGTTTTGCTAAGAATAAAAAGTTTGCTTGGGTTTTTATAGGAATCGGGATCGTATCATTAATTTTTAAGATTATAAATTATAAATAACGGATTGGAAGATCTGTTGAGTAAATAAAAAAATGAAAACAATAACTTTAGTTTTTGGTGCTGTTTACGGAATGTTATCCGTGATTTTAGGTGCATTCGGTGCGCACGCTTTAAAGAAAATTTTGTCTGTGGAAAGACTGGAAAGTTTTGAAACGGGAGTAAGATATCAAATGTATGCTGCTTTCTTTTTATTGATTGTAGGCTACATTTTAAAATTTGATACATCATCGCAAAAGTGGATTTCGATCATGATGATTGCAGGAACAGTGCTTTTTTCTTTCAGTATTTATTTCTTAAGCCTGCAGGATTATCTAGGTATGAACCTAAAGTTTTTAGGCCCAATTACTCCGCTTGGAGGTTTATTGATGATTTTAAGCTGGGGAATGCTGATTTTTTATTTTGCTAAAAATAAGATTTAAGAATAAAAGCGCGAGCGAAGCGAGCGTCAAAGCTGTTAGTATTAGCAATGTCATGCTGAGCCTGTCAAAGCATCTCAAAAGTTTGCTAAAGATCCAAACATTAAAAGCTTGATAATTTTAAAATAAATTAAATGAAAATCAATAGAAGACGGCGATTAATCAAAACATTTAATCTTTTGGATCAGCCTATCAGATTTAATCCGTTTGTTTTCAGCCGGACTTTTTTTATGTGGGCTTTAACGGGTTTAATTGGTGGAGTTATAGCAGGATTATATTGGATTGTTCTTGAACATTTCACGGAATTTTTAGTTCAGTTTCAAGGATGGATGGTGATTCCGACGATGGCCATTTGTGGTTTATTGGCAGGGTTGGTCATTCATTTTATCGGTGATCCGGGAGAAATTCATTTGATTGTTAATAATATCCGATTTAATAAAGGAAAATTAGAACCGAAAAATAATCCTTCCATGATTTTGTCGTCGCTTTTTTGTGTGGCATCGGGCGGAAGTTTAGGTCCGGAAGCTCCTTTGGTGCAAGTGACGGGTTCTACAGGAACGTATTTGGGCAAATTATTTAGGCTAAAAGGTGAAGAATTACGTTCTTTAAGTATTGCCGGAATGGCATCTGGTTTTACAGCTCTGTTTGGTGCTCCGCTTGGAGGAAGTCTTTTTTCATTAGAAATTTTGCACCATAAACACGCAGTTGAATACTACAAAGCCATTATTCCGGCGTTGGTGGCGAGCTGTTTCAGTTATCTGATGTTTGCTTTGATCATTCACTTGGGAATCGGAGCGACCTGGGATTTGAAAGCGTATCATTATACGGGAGTTTATGATTTTCTGTATGCTTCATTATTTGGAATTGTAGGAACTTTATTTGGTTGGATCTTTATTTTTGTAGTTAAATTTTTTAAGAAAGTTTTTGAATACAGAAAATTCCCTATTTATATTAAAACGCTTACCGGGGGAATTTTATTAGGAATTATAGCCTTCTATTTTCCCATTACAAGATATTTTGGGCATCATGAAATTAACCAGTTAATCAACGGGAATTATGCTCTTAATTTTTTAATTATCGTTTTGATTTTCAAAATATTAGCAATTGCAATCACGGTAACTTCGGGTTGGAGAGGTGGTTTTATCATTCCGCTTTTCTTTGTGGGAACGACGTTGGGATTAATTATTCATAATTTATTTCCGACTGTTGACACGACTTTAGCGATTGTAAGCTGTATGGCCGCCATTAATGCGTGTGTAACCAGAACTCCGATGAGTACGACGATTATTTTGGGAACCTTAACAGGTTTTACCTACTTCGTTCCAATACTTTTTGCAAGTTTAACGGGCTATTTTCTCGCTCCAAGAATTCCGTTTATCGGTTCGCAGTCGGAGAAATTATCTGAGGAATAAAAAATATAATTATGAATGACGAATTTTGAATTACGTTTTGCTCAATTTTAAATTAAATTATGAACGGTGTATTTGAAATTTGTAATTCGTAATAATTTTAAGTCAATAAACTTGAACTTCCATGTCTTTTTAGTAAATTTGTCAACCTTTAAATTTTAAAATAAAATAATAAAAATAATATGAATCTTCACGAGTATCAATCAAAAGAGATTTTATCAAAGTACGGAGTTGCTATCCAACGTGGTTTCGTAGCGAACAATGTAGAAGAAGCTGTAGCAGCTGCTGAAAAATTGACTGCTGAAACTGGAGCGCAGGCTTGGGTTGTAAAAGCACAAATTCACGCAGGTGGCCGTGGTAAAGGTGGTGGTGTAAAGTTCTCTCCAAACATGGATAAGCTTAAAGAAAACGCTCAAAACATCATCGGAATGCAGTTGGTAACTCCACAAACGTCTGCTGAAGGTAAAAAAGTACACTCTGTTTTGGTTGCAGAAGATGTTTATTATCCTGGAGAAACTGAAACTAAAGAATTTTATGTTTCTATTCTTTTAGACAGAGCTGAAGGAAAAAATACAATTGTATATTCTACTGAAGGTGGTATGGATATTGAGCACGTTGCAGAGGTAACTCCTCATTTGATCCACAATGAATTGATTGATCCTGCTTTGGGTCTTCAAGGTTTCCAGGCTAGAAAAATTGCTTTCAACTTAGGTCTTGAAGGGAATGCTTTCAAAGAATTCACAAAATTCATCACTTCTTTATATAACGCTTATACAGGAATTGACGCTTCTCTTTTCGAGATCAACCCTGTGTTAAAGACTTCTGATAACAAGATTATCGCTGTAGATGCTAAAGTGACTTTGGACGGCAACTCATTGTTCCGTCACAAAGATCTTGAAGCGTTGAGAGATACAAGAGAAGAAGATCCAATGGATGTTGAAGCTGGTGAAGCTGGTCTTAACTTCGTAAAATTAGACGGTAACGTTGCTTGTATGGTAAACGGAGCTGGTCTTGCAATGGCAACAATGGATATCATCAAATTATCTGGAGGTAGCCCTGCGAACTTCCTTGACGTTGGTGGAACTGCTGATGCTCAGAGAGTTCAGACTGCTTTCGGAATCATTTTGAGAGATCCAAACGTAAAAGCTATTTTGATCAACATTTTCGGAGGTATTGTAAGATGTGACAGAGTTGCTCAGGGTGTTGTAGACGCTTACAGAGCGATGGGAAGCCTTCCAGTTCCATTGATCGTGAGATTGCAGGGGACTAACGCTGTTGAAGCTAAAAAATTAATTGACGATTCAGGTCTTCCTGTGCATTCTGCAATTACTTTAGAAGAAGCTGCAAACAAAGTAAAAGAAGTTTTAGCTTAAGACTAAAATTTTTATATAAATTAAAACCGTTTCATTTTTGGAACGGTTTTTTCTTTTATGTTTTAATTAAATTTATTCTTAAATAATTATGATGAAAAATATACAGATTCCAAACCCATGCTCAGAAAATTGGGAAATGATGTCTCCTCAGGAAAAAGGGAGATTTTGTTCTGTTTGCAGTAAATGTGTCATTGATTTTACCGAGAAACAGCCTCAGCAAATTCAAAAAATTATTGAAGAAAAGAAAGATGAGCAGATCTGCGGAAGGTTTTATGATCATCAATTAAATAAGGTTGAGAAATCTGAACAATTACAAAATAAATTCTTTAAATATATTCCTTCAAGCTTTCAAAATAGTAGAATAGCATTAACTGTTTTCTCTGTATTTTTATTTTTAACAGGTTGTTCAAAGCAAAAAGAAGAATCCTGTACAACAACGTCAGGTGTTTTGGTGACGGATGTTGAAATGGATACTTTGAATAAAAATTTCTTGATGGGTGAGCCTTTAATGCAGAATGATTCTATTGCAAAAATGCCTGAGAAAGACAGCTTAAAATTAAAACGCACAAAATAGTTATATAAATTAAATCATGTGTTAAAACTAATATGTAAACTATTTTCTATTAAATTATTAATCGTGATTTTCATTAAGTAAACTTTCACCATTTGTGATGCTAATGCTGGTTGGGGTAACTAGTTGTATTTTATCCGAATCCAAGCGTTGTTTAATTTTTATTAAAGCCTCACTTTTAACCTTTACCATATTTGCATTTATATTCATCCAGAATTTTGCCTGAAGATTGAATGCCCCTTGCTTTAAATCAGTAAAAATAACTTCCGCAGAATCCAGTCTGTCTACATTTTCTAAATTTTTTATCACATCTAAAATTCCTATTTGAGCCTTAGCAACATTTTCATCTGCCGGAATTTCAAAATTTAAAATAATTCTTCGCTGAGGTGATGCTGTGATATTCGAAAATGGAGCATTGAAGATTACCTGATTGGGAATGTAGACCTTTTTACCGTCATCGGTAATAATTTTTGTCGTTAAAAAACCAATTTCCATAACAGTCCCTGAATTGGTTCCGATCATGATGTAATCACCAACTTTAAAAGCTTTGTCAATTCCAATCAGCATTCCTGAAAATATACTGGAAACAAGATCTTTTAAAGCAACCCCGGCAATAACTCCGGCAACTCCCAAACTTCCGATAAACTTCCACAGGAAACCGCTGAAACCCATGATTTCAAGAGCAATGAACGCTCCCATTACAACGATAAGGAACCTGGAAACTCCAATTAAAGTAACCAGTGAACTTTCTTTTTTGCTTTTTGGAAATAGTTTATGAAAAAGCTTAACTGCGAATTGGCTTAAATATTTACTTGTAATAAGAAAAAAAGAGAATACAAGAATCCCCACAACAAGTTTTGGTGTAAGCTGAGCGAATTTTAAATACCAGTTTTCCAACACATTATAAACAACATCAATATAGCTTAAACCATTTTTTTGCATAAAGAGAAATATTTTATAGTAAAGATAAAAAAACTTAACAAAAATTTTGCCAGTCTCAAAAAGTCTACTAAATTTGTAGACTAGTAAAACAAATATTATGTCAATAAAACTAGGAGATACAGCACCAAACTTTCAAGCAGAATCATCTGCAGGAGACATTGATTTTTATAACTATTTAGGAAATTCCTGGGGAATTTTGTTCTCACATCCGGCAGATTATACTCCGGTTTGTACAACAGAATTGGGTTATACTTCAAAACTTAAAGATGAATTTGATAAAAGAGGAACCAAAGTAATTGCTTTAAGTGTGGATGGAGTAGAGGATCATCAAAATTGGATTAAAGATATTAATGAAACTCAAAATACTGATGTACAGTTTCCTATTATTGCTGATAAAGATAGGAAAATTTCAGAATTGTATGATTTTATTCACCCGAATGCTTCTGCTACCGCGACGGTTCGTTCTCTCTTGATTATTGATCCTGAAAAGAAGGTAAGATTAATTATCACTTATCCCGCCTCAACAGGGAGAAACTTCAATGAAATTCTGAGAGTACTGGATTCTTTACAATTAGTTGATTCACATAAGGTAGCAACGCCCGTAAACTGGGAAAACGGAGATGATGTTATTGTTCCGCCAGCCATTTCTACGGAAGACGCCAGAAAAATATTTCCGAAAGGAGTTACAGAAATAAAGCCGTATTTAAGATATACGCCTCAACCGAATACATGATTTATTTGATTTTTTATAGTTTAGTTTTAATTTGTAGAAAAGCGCCACAGAATTTCTGAGGCGCTTTCAATTTATACGTGTGTATATGTATATGTGAAGTGATTGCTTATTTTACATCATTCACCACTTGTTTTGCTTTTGAAGTCGGGATATAGATACTGAATCCAACATTAAAGGTAATATTAGAAGTAAGGCCTTCATTACCAAATCCTGTTACTCCGGTATATTTTACTAAACCTTCAAGTCCGATATTTGGTGTAATAAAGTAAGAATATCCTGGACCTACTCCGAAATCTAATCCTGTTGTAGAAGTTCCTCCTTTTGTAGACTGTCCTCCAACACCCAAGTTTCCTTCGAAGAACCATCTACCGTGATTCAATAAGTTATCAACACCTTTCTCACCCGGAGATAGGTAATAACGTCCTAAACCTCCTACTGCATACGTAAATTTTGTCCCTGAATCCTTGGATACTTTTTCAGTTCCTAATGTTACATATCCACCTACAGCTAAGTTGTCTTTAATAAAATATGCACCTTTAGGCTGTAATGCGATGCTATACCCTGCGTCTGTGTTTAAACCAAATTTACTTGATAAAAGGCTACTACCAACCATCCAGTTTCCTTGTTGGATTTGAGCATTCATAGTAGTAGTTAAACCTGCTGCTGCGAATATTCCAGTTAAAATTAGTTTTTTCATAATTTATTATTTTTAATAATTAATGTTTATCATTTGTAAAGCACAGTGAGAACAAGAAATGTGCCATTCTAGTCAATGTTTAGTGAATTGTTTATTAAAAAAATATCTGTGAAATAGATTGATTTTCGTTAGTTTTTAAAATACAATTAAAAAGCAAATTGTTATTAAATGAATATTAAAATAATAGAAACTATAAGGCCGGCAATGGTGAAAATTATTCCGCGTTTAAAAGCTTTTGTTTTTGGGTTAAACATCCAAAAACTTGAGATAACAAAAAAGAATAATGATACACCAAAAAAAGCATTGAGCGGTGAAAGTGTATCTTTTGATTGAGCTTTATGCAATTTTGTCATCTTATCCAAGACGAAAGGGAGCTCTTTTTTAGAATATTTTGCCTGTCCGGTGGAAGAATCGTATGTTCCTTGTTTAAATTTTAAAATTGTTCCTTCTGTTTTTTCTACCTCAAAGTTTTTTATTTTTAATTCTTTTCCTAATTCCTTGTCAGAAAGGTTTTTGCCAATTACCTTATCATAATTTTTTTCCTTCTTTAAAAAATCTGTATCCCTGTAAATGAGCAAAATACCGCTAACTGAATATACCGCCATAATTCCTGCAAGAAAATATCCCAAATAACGATGCACGATTCTCATGAAACTCCTTGTGTTCTTGATTTTATCCATATCTTATTGTTTGTTTTTTAAAGGTTCAAAAGTGGAAACTGACAATGCAATTTCCACTTTTAATGAAGAACTAATAATATTAATTGTTAAAGTTTGTATGTCAATGTGAAGTAATAATTCCTCGGTGTAATAGGGTTTACAGAGTAGTTTTCATGAACATTATAGTTCACAACATCAAACAAGTTTCCTACTTTTCCTTGGATCATGAATTTCTTCCATTCGTAGCCAATACTGAAATCAACTGTTGTAAATCCTTCAACATCAATCATTCTTGTAACATATGTCTGATTTTTTACATCATTCCAACCTGCTTTTCTATCTCCTGTATAGAACACTGTTGCTCCAATTTTTAATCCTTTAGCAAAATTTGTAAATGTATAGAAGGCAGAGGCATTGGCTGTTACGGCTGGTGTTCTTACCAATCTTTGATCTTCCAGGAAACCATTGTCCGGAGTTTTTGTATAAACAGCATTGTTGTATGATACTCCTCCAATTAATGATAAATTTGTAAGAGGATTTCCTGTGATATCTAATTCTACTCCTCGGCTTCTAATGTTACCGGCGTACACTCTATATAATGCAACAGCTCCAGTTTGTGTATAAGGTGCTGTGTAAGTATCTCTGTTATTAATCTGATATGCAGTTAAGTTTACCGCAACAGCATTATTCCATAAATTTTTCTTTATTCCTATTTCATATTGATCAACTGTAGAAGCTTCTAGAGCAAATCCTTCTTGATCAAATCCTGTGTTCGGAACAAATGAATTGGTATAAGTTGCGAAAACTGATAGGTTTTCGTTCGGATTATATATTAAACCAATTTTTGGAGAGAAAGCAGTTTCTTTTGTTCCACTGTTTGCTGTGGGAATCGTTTCATTTGTTGCAAAATTCTTTACTCTGGTATCATCATTTTGGATACTTGACCAACGAATTCCTGCAAGAACCTTAAATTCTTTTGTTAAACTAATTAAATCCTGAGCATAGAAACCATATCTTTTTGTCTTAATTCTGTTTCTTGATGTTCTGCTTGTGTTAGGCATTGGGCTATCATTCGTCCAAGTTGAAGGATCATTTAAATATAATACAACCGGAGTGTTTGCATCAATCTTATAATTATAAGTGTCTGCTTGCCCAATATCTCCGTCTGTTCCGAATAAAACTTTGTGATTTAAGCTTCCAGTATTAAATTCTCCATTTAAATTAATCTGTAATGAAGTATAATTTTGTTCAGTATAATTCCTTCCTAATGGTCTAGTCCAGCTTGGATTCAAATTATTGTTTTTAGAATTATAACCCCACTGAACTCTTTCTGTAGAAAAATAATCTTTAGTGTAGTTTTGGTATGCTGCTACTGCATTTAAAGACCAATTGTTGTTTAGCTTATGATTTAAAATAATATCAGTTGTAGCCTGTTGATTGGTTTGATACTGCCAATTTGTTCCAAGGAATTGCTCTCTGTCAATCTCAGTTGCAAGTCTTGAAATTCCTGTTGCGTTATCAACAACACTTCCGATTCCGAAATCTGGGGTAAATGTGTGATATAAATAATCTCCCTCAACAATTAACTGAGTGTTTTCACTAAGATTAAATGCAAAAGAAGGGTTGAAGTAATTCTTTTTCGATTCTACTAAATCTCTGAAGCTTTCAGCATATTCATATGCACCGTTTACTCTAAATGCAATATTTTTTGATAGCGGCCCGTAAATGTCTACTGTCGGTTTATATGAATTCCAACTCCCTGCGCTAAAACCTACTGCGCCTCCGAACTCAAACTTCGGTTTTTTGGTAATTAAATTAACAATTCCACCTGGACCAACATTTCCATATAACATTGCGTTAGCTCCTTTTAAAACTTCAACTCTTTCCAAGCCTGATACTTCAGGAAATACACCGCTGTTTATTTTTGCTCCGTTTTTGAAAATATTATCATTTCCGAAAGTGAAACCACGTCCTCCAAAACTGTCTTGAGAGCCTCCTCTTGCAGATGTCAGATAAATACCGTTTACGTTTTTAATGACATCACTCAGCTGCTTTGCCTGTTGCTGCTCAATAATTTCATGAGTGACAATTGCTATAGGCTGAGGATTTTCCATTACCGTAAGATTCGATTTTGTAGATAATGTTCTAGCTTTATTCGGATTTCCGGTTTTATGGAGGTTTACATCTTCAATGGTTTGAATTCTGACAGTGTCAGTTTCAGCATTTTTCAGTTGTGCGCTCAAGGATACGGCTGCGAATAACAATCCTAAGGTAACTAGCTGCTTTTTCATTATAGTTTATTATTTAGAGTGGTTTTAAATAAAGTGCAAAAGTATATTATTATTTAGAATTAATAAAAATTAATAAGTGATATTTATCATTTATCAGCAATTTTAAATTCAATTTGAAGATAATTTTGATGAAGTAATTATTGTTTTATAAATATCTTTGTTAAAAAATAATAGTATGCAATTGGTAAAAGTTGGTCTGTGCGCCTTTGGAATGAGCGGGAAAATTTTCCATGCTCCTTTTTTAAAAGAACATCCGGGATTTTTCATGTCGGCTGTTGTGGAAAGAAGTAAAGAAGACTCAAAAGAAAAATATCCTGACGCGCAAATTTACCGTTCGGTAGAAGAAATGCTGGAAAATGCAGATATTGAATTGGTGGTTGTGAATACTCCGGTCCAGACTCATTTTGAATATACAAAAATGGCCTTGGAAGCAGGTAAAAATGTTATTGTAGAAAAACCTTTTACAGTAAATGTTGCCGAAGCGGAAGAGCTGGAAAGATTAGCAGAAGAAAAAGGGCTGTTTTTAAGTGTCTATCAAAACAGAAGGTTTGATCGTGATTATCTTCAGGTTCAGAAAATCATAAATGAAGGTAAATTAGGAAATATCAAAGAAGTTGAAGTTCGTTTTGACAGATTTCGTACACAACCGAGCGGAAAAGCTCATAAAGAAAATCCTGATGCTGCAGGTTCTGGATCTCTTCACGATTTGGGATCACATTTGGTAGATCAGGCGGTGCAGTATTTCGGGTTTCCGCAAAAGCTTTTTGCCGATGTATTTTCAATGAAAGGACAGGAATTTGCAAATGATTATTTTGAAATTATTTTATTTTATGAAAATGATTTAAGAGTAAGATTAAAGTCTTCCGTTTTCAGTAAAGAAGCACATTATGCGTATATTATTCATGGTGATAAAGGAAGTTTTTTACAGGAACGAACCGATAATCAGGAAAATGAATTGGTTGCAGGAGCAATTCCTGAGTACGGCAAAGACTGGACACAGCCTTTAAAAGAAGCGGATGGAATTTTGAATTTTTTAAATCAAAATCAAGAAACCGAAAGAATTTCTACATCAAGCGAACCGGGCAATTACATGAATTATTATCAGCAAATTTATGAATTCATCGTTTTCGGATATGCCTTACCTTCACCCGCCGAAGAAATTATTAAGAATATGAAAATCATTGATGCCGCAATGATGAGTTCTAACGAAGGGAAGATTATTAGCTTAATTTAATTATAAGTTTTGAGTTATGAATTGTAAGTTGTCACATATGCAGATCAACTCATAATTCATAACTCAAAACTTATAACTCATTTACCCTTCCCCCAAAATCTCCTGCAATTCCAGCCATCTCATTTCATGGTTTTCCAGTTTTCCGGAGATTGTTTCCAGATCGGCAGAAAGTTTTGATATTTTCTCATAATCTGCTTCATTATTAAGTTGGTCAAGAATTTTAGCCCGCTGTTCTTCCAGTTGAGGGATTTCTTTTTCGATGGTTTCCAGTTCTTTTTGCTCTTTAAAGGAAAGCTTTTTCTTTTTACCTGAGTTTTGTGAAATATTTGCAACCGGAGCAGTTTCTTTTACCGGTTCCGTTTTTGGAGCTGATTTTCCTAACGCTTCTTCACGGCTTTTCGCTTCACGGTATTCTGAGAAATTTCCTACAAAATCTTTGATTTTTCCATCGCCTTCAAATGCTAAAATATGATCAACAATCCTGTCCATAAAATACCTGTCGTGAGAAACGATAATTAAAGAACCTTGAAACTGCTGTAGAAAGTTTTCAAGAACCGTTAAGGTTGGTAAATCGAGGTCATTCGTAGGTTCATCAAAGATCAGAAAGTTCGGATTTTGATATAAAATATACATTAAATGTAGCCTTCTTTTCTCACCACCAGAAAGCTTGGAAATAGGAGAGTATTGTGTCTGATCATCAAACAAGAATAATCTTAAAAACTGCGATGCAGAAAGACTTTTTCCATTGGCCAGAGGATAATATTCTGCAACTTCTTTAATGAAATCAATGACTCTTTCATTTTCTTTGTATTGTAGCCCTTTTTGCGAAAAATATCCAAAATGAATAGTTTCCCCGGTTTCAATTTCACCATTGTCCGCCTTTTCAAATCCCTGAATAATATTTAAAAGAGTAGATTTTCCGACACCATTTTTCCCTACAATTCCTACTTTTTCTCCTCTTTGAAACTGATAGCTGAAATCTTTCAGTAAAATTTTATTTCCAAAACTTTTATCGATGTTTTTCAGCTCAAGAATTTTATTTCCTAATCTTTTCATTTCAAAATCCAGTTCCAAACCATCTTTTCTGGTGTCCGTTTTGGCAACTTTTTCCGTTTCGTAAAAAGAATCAATCCTCGATTTTGATTTTGTTGTTCTGGCTTTCGGCTGTCTCCGCATCCATTCCAATTCCTTTCTGTAAAGGTTGTTGGCTTTATCAATGGTAGCGTTCATATTATCCTCGCGGATCATTTTATTTTCAAGATAAGTCGCATAGGAACCATTATGGACATAAAGGTTTTTATCTTCCATTTCCCAGATTATATCACAAACACTGTCAAGGAAATATCTGTCGTGGGTCACGAGCAATAAAGTGATTTTAGCTTTACTTAAATAATTTTCAAGCCATTCCACCATTTCAACATCGAGGTGGTTGGTCGGTTCATCCATTATTAAAAGGGTGTGGCGATGTTCCGCTCTGGTTTCCGTTAACAATTTTGCCAGTGCAACACGCTTGATCTGTCCACCCGAAAGTGTACCCATTTTGGCCTCCAGGTCAGTAATTTTAAGCTGGGAAAGAATCTGTTTCATTTCATTTTCCAGATCCCAGGCTTTATGAGTTTCCATGTCTGCCAAAGCTTTTTCAATGAAATCATTGTCTGTGGAATGAAGTGATTTATGATAATTTTTTAACGCTAAAATCGGTTCGGAATCCAAAGTCATCATAAATTCATCAATGGTAAGATCCGCATTAAAATCAATCTCCTGATCAAACAAAACCACCTGAATATCTTTGCTGATATTCACTGTTCCGCTGTCTGCAATCTCTTTCCCCATCAGAATTTTCAAAAGGGTAGATTTTCCGCTTCCGTTTTTGGCTACAATGGCAATTTTATCACCTTCATTGACATGAAAAGAGATATTTTCAAATAAAACTTTGATGCCGTAGGATTTGGTTAAATTTTCGACAGAAACGTAATTCATTGAATGTAATGGTTTTGATTTAAAACTTAAATTGAGCGGCAAAAGTACGAAAATGTAACAAGAAAAGTTCTACGCCAATAATTGGTTGTTTTTCAAATTGAAATTAATAATAAAATATATGAATGTTTTAAATTATTATTCATTAAATAGTATTTTATTTGAAATATTGTAGTTGAATTAAGGATTTTTTTATTGTAAATTCATTTTGTATTGTTTTTTAATGTAGCTTTATATAAGATTATTTAAAAATTAAAACTATGATGCAAATTAACTATTGGGCTATTCTTGTAGCCGCTTTAATTCCTCTTATTATGGGGTTTATATGGTATCACCCGAAACTTTTCGGAACGGTATGGATGAAAGAAGTAGGATTAACGGAAGATAAAATGAAAGGCCAGATGTTTGGAGTCTTCATTTTTTCAATCATTTTATCGGCACTCATTGCTTTTTTTCTACAAATGGTCACCATCCATCAGTTTGGGGCGATGGGAATGATCGGTGGTGATGAAATGAACGCAAAAGAATCCTACGCTGCCTTCATGAAAGATTACGGAATGGCTTACCGTTCCTTTGGACATGGGGCTTTACATTCTTTTATGGCGGGAGTTTTCTTCGTCTTTCCTATGATTGCCATCAATGCGATGTTTGAAAGGAAGTCATGGAAATATACAGTGATCAATACGGCTTACTGGACCATTACCATTACTATAATGGGTGGAATTGTTTGCGGTTGGTATGCGGCTGACGGCTTCAACTGGGCGACTCAAAAATAATAAAAAACGTTTTTTTAAAAAGATAAGGCTACATTTGTGGCCTTTTTTATGTCTTACAATTTAATAATATACAAAACTGTTTCGGGCATACACGATCATTGGAACAGGGTAGTCGGAAATCATAATATTATGCTTTCCAAGGAATATTTCCAGGTTCTTGAAGCTTCGGCGCCAAAGAATATGGAATGTTATTTTGTGGGATTTTTTCAGGATAATGAACTGATCGGCGGAGCTTTATTTCAGTATCTGGATTTTATTGAGCACAAAACTTTTCAAAAAAATGAAGTTTGGTGCAGTGTAAGAAATTTTTTCGCCAGAAAGTTCAGTAAAGATGTTTTAATCCTTGGAAATAATATGCTGACCGGGCAAAACGGATTTTATTTTGATCTTTCCAAAATCACTTCAGAACAAATTATTCCTCTTTTGGACGAAGCGGTTTGCAAAATGCAGAAGGAAATCAGGAAAACTTCTTTAGTGATTTATAAAGACTATCAATCGAATTTTATTAATTTTTTTCAGGATAAAAGCCATCAGTCGTATTTTAAGTTTTCCGTTCAGCCGACAATGATTCTGAAATTAAGAGATAATTGGATAAATTTTGATGATTATTTAAATGATTTTTCAACAAAATACAGAACCCGCGCCAAATCTGCCAGGAAAAAGCTACAAGGGATCGAAAAGCTTGAATTAAACTTGGAGGACGTTAAAAATCTTCAGAAAGAAATGAATTTTCTGTATCAGAATGTTGCTGAGAATGCACTTTTCAATACTTTTTTTCTTGCAGAAAACCATTTTGAAAAAATGAAGGAAAATTTAAAGGATAAATTTAAAATCTTCGGATATTTTTCAGATAAAAAACTCATCGGTTTTTATACCTTAATTCTAAATAACAACGATATCGATACCTACTTTTTAGGCTACGACAAAGATCTTCAGAAAGAAAAACAACTATACCTGAACATGTTGTTGGATATGGTAGATTTTTCAATCAGTCATCATTTTAAAAGAATAATTTTCGGAAGAACGGCTCTGGAAATAAAGTCAACCATTGGAGCAGAACCGGTGAAAATTTTCGGATTGATCAGGCATAAAAATCTTCTCGCCAATCAGTTTATGGATCGAATGTTTACTTCATTAAATCCTAAAAAAGAATGGATTCAGCGAAAACCATTTAAAGTTTAATTCATAATTAATTAAATACAGTCTTATTTTTAATTTTCCAGGAAAGATGCTTTTGTTTGTTTTTAAGATATTGTAAGTTTGAAAATTAATTTAAATGATGAAGAAATTAATTATCGATATGGATGGCGTCATGTCGGATGTTTATAATCAGCTGGCAAGATTGGAAAAAAGAGATTCCGGAACGGATATTAATATGAATGATCTTATTGGTATTACGGAGCTGGAGGCTTTTCCCAATTGTAAAATTCACGTACATGAATCCGGATTTTTCAGAACAGCACCCGTTATGGGTGGGAGTCAGGAAGTAGTGAAATATCTCAATAATAAATACGAGCTTTACATTGTTTCTGCCGGAATGGAGTTTCCTAACGGTTTAAGAGAAAAATATGACTGGCTGGGCGAGCATTTTCCGTTTATTACCTGGGAACAGATTGTCCTTTGCGGAAGCAAAAGAGTGATTTCAGGAGATATTATGATTGATGATTATGCCAAAAACCTCACTCATTTTCCCGGTGAAAAACTCATGTTTACGCAACCGCACAACCAGCTTACGGAATATCCTGATTTTAAGAGGGTAAATTCTTGGGAAGAAATTCTAAATATTCTGTAATTAATCTAAAGTAAGCCTTTTCAAAGACCACGAACTACCGTTGTAAATATCCAGATCCACTTTGGTATTAATTCCGTGAACAATACCATTTTCCGTAAACTGCCAGAAATCCCAGTTGGCATCGGGTGACGGCGTAGGAACATCATTGTAATTGGCGAGCCAGAGCGGATAATCGTCAAATTCGCCTTTCAGAAAGTCTTTATAATAATGATAATAGGTATAGATGATTGGCTTTTCGCCGTAAGTTTCCTCAATGATTTTGCACCAGACTTTTAGATCTTCAATCAGTTTTTGGTTGGTTTTACGTTTCGGAATTTTTTCAATATCAAGAATCGGCGGCAGGTCTCCGCTTTCCAGCTTTACATTTTCCAGGAAGTTATTGGCCTGAACAACAGGATCTTCATCAGCCCTGTAGAAATGATAAGCTCCACGAATTAGGTTATTTTTTTTTGCCTGCTCCCAGAATTCGTCAAAATGTTTATCCGCATTCCGGTTTCCCATGGTTGCCCGCATCACCACAAATTCCAGAGGAATGGTTTTATTGCCGATACTGAGGCTGTCCCAGCTTATATCTTCTCGGTTTTGATAATGAGAAATATCGAATCCATAGGTTTTATCCAAATTATTTGAAAGGATTTTTTGAATTCTTAAGGTTTCAGTTTCTGTATTGTTGAGTTTTTTATGTTTAAATTTATTAAAGTACAGCGCGTAATAATAACTGACAGATTGTTTTAAGTAAAATCCCGTTCCAATTAAAGCAATAATCAAAATTACCAAGACCACTTTCCGGCGGAAAAAATAATTCTTTCGTCGGTTTTGATGGATCTTTTTGGAGGTTTTTTTGTTGTACTTTTTTTGTGTCATAAAGTTTTGCAAAACTAACTTTTTTCACTGCTAAATGCTAAATAAAATCAGTAAATTTGTATACTATGGAAACACGCGAAAAAATCATCATCATAGGCGGAGGTTTTGCGGGACTGCAGCTTGCAAAAATGCTGAACAATAAAAATAAAAAGGTAATTGTTCTGGATCGGGTAAACCATCACATGTTTCAGCCGCTTTTCTATCAAGTCGCGTGTGGGAGGATTGAACCTTCTAATATTTCCTTTCCGTTCAGGAAAATTTTTCAACGTTCCAGAAACACACAGTTTCGTCTGACGGAAGTGAAAGAAATCGACACGTTGAACAACAAAGTCATTACAGATGAGGCAGATTTCAGCTATGATAAACTAGTCATAGCAACCGGCTGTAAAACGAATTTCTTTGGAAATAAAGACCTTGAAGGCAGAGCTTTCGGAATGAAAAATACCCAAGAAGCCATCAGTATCAGAAATCATGTTTTGATGACTTTCGAGAAATTAATCATCGAAAAAAGCCGTAGCGACGACGGAAACTGGAATATTGTCATCGTTGGAAGCGGGCCGACCGGTGTTGAGCTGGCGGGAGCTTTTGCGGAAATGAAAAAAGAAATTCTTCCGAGGGATTATCCTTACATGAATTTTGATCATCTTCAGATTATTCTCGTAAGCTCTACAGAAAAGCCATTGGCGGTAATGAGTCCGGAAGCTCAGGAAAAATCTGAAAAATATTTGAAAGATTTAGGAGTTACTTTTTTAAGTCAGGAATATGTTACGGATTACAACGGAGATAAGGTCTTCATGAAAAGTGGAAAAACCATCCCTTCCAATAATGTAATCTGGGCGGCCGGCGTTACAGGGAATGTGGTGGAAGGTTTTTCTGAAGAAAACTTAATGAAGAACAGATATATAGTAGACAGATACAATAAAATAAAAGGCTACAGCAATGTTTTTGCAATCGGTGATATTTCTTATATGGAAACTCCGAAATATCCGCAGGGTCATCCGCAGGTTGCTAATGTAGCTATTAATCAGGCAAAAAATTTAGGAAAAAATCTTTTAAGAAAAAGCGTTACCGATTGGGTGGAGTATGAATACGATGACAAAGGATCATTAGCCACTATAGGAAAACACAGGGCGGTTGTAGATTTACCGTTCATAAAGTTCCAGGGATTTTTAGCATGGTATTTCTGGATGTTTTTACATTTAATGCTGATTTTAAGTGTAAGAAATAAACTTGCCGTATTCTTCAACTGGATGTGGAGCTATTTTAATAAAGACTCTTCTTTAAGATTAATAATTTTGCCAAACAAGAAAAATAAAACAGTACAATGAGAATTGATATTATAAGTGTACTCCCGGAATTAATGGAAAGCCCCTTCAATACTTCTATTTTGAAAAGGGCGATGGATAAAGGTTTAGCAGAAGTACACTTTCATCACCTGAGAGATTGGGCGATTAATAAGCACAAGCAGATTGATGATGAGCCGTATGGAGGAGGAGCCGGGATGGTGATGATGGTAGAGCCGCTGGATAAATGCATCTCTGAGCTGAAATCTCAAAGAGAATACGACGAAGTGATTTATCTTACACCGGATGGAATTACTTTAAATCAAAAAATTGCAAATACGCTTTCTATTAAACAAAATCTGATCTTTTTGTGTGGTCATTATAAAGGTATAGATCAGAGAGTTAGAGATCTTCATATTACTAGAGAAATTTCCATTGGCGATTACGTTCTTACAGGAGGCGAACTGGCTGCATGCGTTCTGGCAGATGCTATTATACGCCTTCTTCCCGGTGTTTTGAATGATGAGCAGAGTGCCCTTACCGATAGTTTTCAGGATGATCTTCTTTCCCCACCCATCTATACAAGGCCGGAAGTATATAAAGGATTAGAAGTTCCTAAAATTCTTCTAAGCGGTAATTTTGGTAAAATTGAAGAATGGCGTCACGATGAAGCCATGAGAATTACTAAAGAAAAACGTCCTGATTTATTAGGAAATTAGTAGCTTATTTTTGTTAATAAAGAAAAAATTTTCACTTTTTGAACGAATAAATTTAAAAATGGAATAATAATTGCTTTTAATGGATTTGTGATTAAAATTTAACTTAAATTTATTAAAGTAAATAATTTTTATTCTAATAAAACTAAGTAATATATATCATTTTCAGTTTGCTTTAATGAATGCTTTATGAAGATGGTTAAAATTTTTAATTTATGTTAATAATTTAATTTTTATTTTTAATTAAAAAATACATAATTAAATACAAAATTAACGTGAAAAAATTAAAAAATATTTAATGATGTATTGAAAAAAATAATAAATTTACATCAGAATCAAATGTAGATTGTAATGAATTTAGAATTGCGTGTTAATGGAGCTGTTCAGTTTTTATAACGTTGAAAATTTATTTTTACCTGACCTGAAACCAAACCACAAATTAGACCCTACAATATCGGGACTTAGGAATTGGGACGAGAAAAAATATCAGAACAAGCTTTTCAAAATATCACACGTTTTTCAGCTAATGAAGGAGGAGAATGGTGTATTGCCATTTATGATAGGTTTATCCGAGATTTCCGGCAGGAAAGTTTTGGAAGATCTGGTGAAGATGGAACCTTTTAATGCAGAATATGGGATTGTACATTACAATTCTATGGACGAAAGAAAGGTAGATGTAGCATTATTATATGATAAAAATAAAGTAGAGGTGATAGACTCAGAAACTATTACTTTCTTCTTTGAAATATTAAAAAAAAACACAGAAAACTACGACACAACAAGGGATGTACTTTATTCAAAAGTGAGATATAAAGGAGAGATTGTTAATGTTTTTATCGCCCACCTTCCCTCTAAGCGCGAGAAAGATATTAACAAGCCGAAAAGAGCCTTTATATTGAACGAAATCCGGGGGCGGATTTTGAATATTGTAAATGAAGAGAAAGAACATGTGATTTTGTGTGGTGATTTTAACGAGAACCCGGATGATGAAAATTTAGTAAAAATTCTCTATGACGACGTGCATGGGAAGGTATTAGAAAACCCTTTTCAACAGTTGTTTTCCACAAGAAATTATTCTACTTTTCATTATAAATCTGGACTGCTGTTTGACCAGATCATATTGTCGAAGTCTTTTTACAACGATAATACAGCTCTGTCATTTCAGGAAGCGAATATATTCAAATCTGAAAAAATCAGCAGCCGGAACAGGAAATTTGAAGGCAGACCCTTCCGAACATATGCAGGTACGCGTTATTTGGGAGGCTACAGTGATCACTTTCCAGTTTTCGTTAAACTTAAAGGTTTAAACACAACGTAAAAACATAAATAATAAAAAAAAGTAGAAAATGAAAAATTCAAGCAACACAAACTACCATTTAGATTCAATTGACAAGGAGATCATCTACATGTTAATGGATAACGCTAAAACGTCGTTAGCTCACATTTCGAAAAACGTTGGAATTTCAACAACTGCCGTTCACCAGAGAATTAAAAAGCTGGAGCATGCGGGTGTTATTGAAAATTCAATTTCATTCTTAAACCCTAAAAAAATCGGGTATAAGGTAATTTCTTATATTGGTGTATACCTGGATCAGCCAAGCCATTATCCGGAAGTAGTAAAAGCTTTAAAGGATATCAATGAAGTAGTGGAAGCACACTATACAACAGGAAATTATACAATTTTCTTAAAGGTTCTTTGTAAAGATAATGATCACTTGATGCAGATTCTTAGCAAACTTCAGAAACTAAAAGGAGTAACAAGAACGGAAACTTTCATATCTTTGGAACAAGGTATTTACAGACAATTGAAAGTATAACAGATCATGAACATTGCTCAATATTTGGATTCCACTTATTTGAAAACACCTGCACAATCAGGGCTTTCAGATGAAGAAACTTTACAAAAAGATAAAGATCTTGCCCAGGAAGCGATTGATAACGGAATTTTTGCCGTAATGATCCGCCCGGATTATGTATCTGAAATCAAAAAGTATATCAAGGAAAAAAATTCAAATGTTGTAATAGGAACTGTGATTGGTTTTCATGAAGGAAGCTATTCCATAGATGAAAAACTCGCAGAAGCCTCAAAAGCAATTGTTGACGGAGCTGATGAGCTGGATTTTGTTATCAATTATAATGCTTACCTGAAAGGAAATTTAAGTTTAGTAAAAGAAGAATTTGTACGCTGTACGAAGTTGTGTGTACAGCATCACAAAATTGCGAAATGGATTATCGAGATCGCAGCTTTGAATGATCAGCAGATTGCAGACCTTACCAAAAATATTTCTAATTGGGCAGAAGAGAATTTCTCTGACAGTGATTTATCAAAAATTTTTGTAAAATCTTCAACGGGCTTTTATAAAACTACCGGTGGAAAGCCTAACGGAGCAACATTTGAAGGTATAAAAATAATGCTGGATAATGCCGGGAAACTTCCTGTGAAAGCTGCAGGAGGAGTAAGGACTCCCGAAGATGCGGAAAAGATGATCAATCTCGGTGTAAAAAGAATAGGAACTTCTTCAGCATTGGCGTTAATCAAGAATCAGTCTGCTTCGGAAAGCTATTAAAATATAATATGTATTAAGATAATGCAAAAAGGAACCCATCAAATAATTTGATGGGTTTTTTATTTTCAATGCAAAGCTTCCTTAGATTTGCGTTTGATATTCTGAATAAAAACTCTGAGTTTCCTTGATGAGGTCGTCCATTTCGGCAAGGGTAAAAACCTCCAGGAATTTCTTTCTGAAATCTTTAAAATGAGGAACCCCACGGAAATAATTACTGTAGTGCTGTCTCATTTCTATAAGTCCTAATTTTTCTCCTTTCCATTCTGCACTCCATTCTGCATGTTGGCGGACAGCCAATAATCTGTCTTCAATTGTGGGTGCAGGTAAATGCTCTCCGGTTTTAAAGAAATGTTTAATCTCATTAAAAATCCAAGGATATCCAATTGCTGCACGCCCGATCATGATCCCGTCGCAAGCATATTTTTGTTTGTATTCTAAAGCTTTTTCAGGAGAATCAATATCGCCGTTTCCAAAAATAGGGATTTCAATATTTGGATTTTGTTTAATTCTTGAGATATGATTCCAATCCGCTTCACCTTTGTACATTTGACCACGCGTCCTGGCATGAATCGTTAATGCTTTTATTCCGGTTTCCTGAAGACGTTCTGCAACTTCATCAATATTTATGGAATTACTGTCCCAGCCCAGACGGGTCTTAACGGTTACAGGCAAACTTGTAGAGCTTACCACAGCTTTTGTCAGGCGGACCATAAGATCAATATCTTTTAAAACTCCTGCTCCTGCTCCTTTACAAACAACTTTCTTTACAGGACATCCGAAATTAATATCTACTAAGTCCGGATTTACGGTTTCCACGATTCTTGCGGACATTGCCATAGCTTCTTCATCACCACCAAAAATCTGGATTCCGACAGGTCTTTCGTAATCAAAAATATCTAATTTTTTCCTACTCTTAATGGCGTCACGAATCAACCCTTCGGAAGAGATAAACTCCGAATACATAAGATCTGCGCCATGCATTTTACATAACCTTCTGAATGGCGGATCACTTACGTCCTCCATCGGTGCAAGTAAAAGCGGAAATTCCGGCAGTTCTATGTTGCCTATTTTTATCATGGCGCAAATTTACAAAATTCTAAATTATGTATTGATAGAGATTATAATTAGTAGTTATTTGGAATTTTTAATATGTATTAAAACGTGTGTTTTGTTGGATTTTTAATATTGTTATTTAATTTAAAGTGTTAAATTTTAAATGTTTACGAATTTTAATTAAATATTTTATATATATTTATAATACAAAAATAATAATTATGAGAAAACTTCTATTTTGTTTAATTACAACGATTGCAGCTGCGAATTTCAACGCACAGATTAGTCTTACGGCAACAGCCGGAACCACGACGGCAACTTATACTACTTTAAAGGATGCCTTTGATGCAATTAATGCAGGTACCCACCAAGGAGGAATTAATATTAGTGTTACGGGAAACACTACAGAAACTGCTACAGCAAGTTTAAATGCAAGCGGAGGTACCACAAATTATACATCGGTTATTGTAAAACCGGCAACAGGAACAACTCCTACAATTTCTGGAAATATTGCAAGTGCCTCTTTGGTAAGAATTCTCGGAAGTAATGTTACTTTAGATGGCAGCAATACGGCTTCAGGAACTACAAAAGATCTTACATTTTCAAATACATCTACTACAGCACCTCAGGTTATTATTTTTGTAGCGGCATCTGCTGCTGCTGCGAATACAAATATTGTTGTTAAAAACCTGAATATTGTTAATGGTATAAATACATCTTCTGCTTTTATCATGTATGACGGAGCTGCGACACCAGTAGGTGGCTATTTCAACAATGTTACAATACAGAATAATTCTATTAAGAAAGCATATATAGGAATGTATCTGTTTGCGGCTGTAGGTGCGGGTAATGGAGCAAATACGCTGGTTACAGGTAATGACATCAGTGCAACAGGTACGGATGCCAACCGTTTAGTGGGCATTTATTTGCAGGGGGTGGATGGTGCTACAGTTTCAAGCAATACAATTGGTAATTTTGAAACGGCTAATGCAGAAGTCAAAAGAGGAATCTGGTTTGCAACAGGTACTATAAATTCAACAATAAGCTCAAATACGATTACAAATCTTAATTATACAGGAACAACTGCAGGAGGAGCTGCGGGTATTACGGTGACTACTGGTAATGTGGGTGCTTCCGCTGCAGCGAATGTTATCATAAGAAGTAATAATGTTTCTAATTTTACATCAAGCGGAACAGGTACAATTTTTTCAGGTATATATGTAGGGGGAACACTCACCAACAGCATAACAATAGATAAAAATAAAATTTCAGGTATTAAAAATACAAATGTAAACGGCTATGGCTCGCAAGGTATTTATTTAGCATCTACAAATGCGGCGTCAAATACTTTAATTTCAAATAATATTGTCAACGGAATCGCCGGATACGGATATGCTGCCGGAGGCGGAGTTAATGATAATGGTAATGGTATTGTTGTAGGCACAGGTGGTGGATATAGATTTTACTATAATACAGTCGTTATAGATGCAAATCAGACTGTAGCGGGAAGACCATCTGCATTTAACGTCTTGTCTACTGTTAATACAGCCGGAGCAATAGATTTGAGGAATAATATCTTTGTCAATAGCCAGACACAGACAGGTGACAGATATGCTATCTATTCCGGAGCGGCAAATACGGTTTTCTCTAATATTAATTACAATGACTATTTTTCATCAGGTACAGCTTTAGGATATATTGGTTCTGCAAGAACTGCTTTATCTGATATTCAGACGGGATTCGGAGGAAATGTAAATTCTATAAATGTTCTTCCGGTATTCACTTCGGCTACAAATTTCCATTTGGCAACTTCAGGAAATGCGGCTCTGGATAATAAAGGAACTCCTATTGCGGAAGTTACTGTGGATGCAGACGGAGTTGCAAGAAATGCAACAACTCCGGATCTGGGTGGTTTTGAATTTACGGCGACAGTTTTGGCTGTCCAAGATGCTGTTAAAAATACGATCAGTTATTATCCAAACCCTGTAGTAGACTATCTTTATATTAACAATGACAGTAAAATCAAAAATGTAGAAGTTTACAATATGGCGGGACAAAGAATTATCAATGAAAATATTAACGCTGAAAGAGGTTCTGTCGATATGAGAAAAGCGCCTGCAGGAGTTTATATTTTAAAAGTAAATTCTGATAAAAATTCACAATCCATTAAAGTTCTTAAAAGATAAAACTATTAATTTTTAAATAATTAAAACCCGATTGAGAAATCGGGTTTTGTTTTATATAAAGTTAATGTTGATTAAGGTTTAACGTAAAGTTTGTTATTTCCAAAGGAATAAATCCATCAACTAAAAACCAGCAGCCAAGTAAGTAGAATTAGAAACTCGCCTTCACCTGCATACTTCCGATATGTATCGTTCTGTCGCCTGAATTTCTTCCTTCATAATTTAAATTTAATTGTAAGAAAGAATTAATGGCTTGTTGAATAAAAATACTCCAAACCTGGTTTTTTCCTGGCTTCAAGCCGTCCAACATCTGGTTTCCGACAATACTGAAGTTATTTCCTGTAAAATTATTATTAATAAAAGAGAAATTACCTCTGATAGACGTTTTTTTACGTTCCCACTGAATTGTTCCCGTAATATCAAATGCTTTTAAAAGCTCTTCACCATCCACTCTCTGTTTTTCACGGTAAGCAGATGAAAGCTCAGCCTGAATGGCATCAGTAAACTTATAAGTAGCTTTTGGTTTTGTTTCAAAATTATTCAGGCGATAATCCCTTGTAGAAAACAATTGTGAAGAGTTTTGAATATCATGCACTGAGTTTTCCCAATCCACCCGGAATTCTTTATTAAACCAATATCCGATATTTAAAAAATGCGAAAGCTGTTCTCTTTCTTCGTTGCTAAAATTGGCATTAACAAGATTGTCATTGGAAATAAAACGATAGTTCCCGTTCCAGCCGGATTTTTCTGTTGGACTGAACTGTACCGATGCTAAAATATTCTGGTTTTTGAGAATCTGGTCGTCATTTTTTTCAAAAGGATTTAATACTAAAACTTTATCTTTTTTGTAAAAAGAATTTTGTGAATTTAAAGAAATGTTGAAATTCCAACGCTTTAAAAATTTATTTTCAGAATTAAATACAATCGAAGGATTCACAAATAAAGCCAACTGAATTTTATTTTTATTGGATGGAATATATCTTACCGAATTGGTGTAAATCCTTATATATTGAGCCAAATCCGAATATTCTGCAATTTCAAATTCATCAAGCTGCTGAATTCCGTCACCATTATAATCCGTCCATTTGTAAATGCCCTGCCCATCGGTTACCTTAATATACTGGAATTCCCTTTGTGCTTCCTGACCGTTTCCGAGTTCATAAAAAGCCTGCAAACGCATACCATTCCTGAAAAGCTGTTGATTATAAAGAATATTCCCAACTACAAAATCATTGTTTCTGGACGCGTCAAGATCCTGGTTTTGATAGAAAAATTTTCTGTAATGAAGTAATGCGTTTAATGTCGTTTTTTCAGTTTTAATAATCTGACTTTCAGCCATGAAACCTAAAATATTATTCATGTTTTGAAGTCTGTTGTCCCGCACGGAATCATTGTCTCGCATATAAACTTTTGCCAGCAATTTCGTCCTTGTACTATCACCGATTTTCTTTTGTACGAAAACTTCTTTCCAGCTGAAACTTGTAACATCCATCAGCTGTGTATCATTGTATTTCTTTTCGTTGTGTTCCATACTTCCACCAATTGCCCAGCTTCCCTTTTTGCCGGTAAATTCGGTTGAAACACCACCTCTGATGAATTTTGTATCCTGAAGAATCGCATTTGTAGTTAAATAAGACAGCGTTCCTTTTGTGAAAAATTTTCCTTTGATCCATCCAAAATCAAGGTCATTTTTAAACCCTTTATAAGAATCCTGCTCGTCAAGATAATTGACTCTGTAATTTAGTGTTGATTTATTATTCCATTTATTAAGGAAGCTAAAAATAAACCTGTTTTGAGTTCTTCCGCTGAACTCCTGTGCTAAGTTAAAGTCCCTGGAAAATTCCACATCATTGATTCGGTCTAAGATATGAAACTGCTTATCGATATATTGATATTCAAAGTTCGGAGTTCCTTTCCAATTGTTTTTAGTAAACGTTTTGTTTCCAAAAATTCTATATGCATAGCCAATATTCTGATTGGAATCTCTTGATGAAAATAAGTTCACATCATAATTACTCAAAGAAATATCTGCCCCGATTTTCCCATCTTTTAACAGATATTCAGCATTCACAGAGTAAACCTGCGATTTTTCCGGAGAAGGCAGTTTTCTTACGGCTCTGTAATCTCCCATATTCGGGCCTACATATTCGAAAACACGTCCATTATTGGTTGTTTGTGTGATTTTATAATCTCCGAGATTTACCCCGAAATAAGTGTAGGAAACCGTATAAAGTGTCTGGTTCGGGTCTGTTGAAAATTCGTAGTAATTTCCATTCGGATTTTGAACTATACGATAAAGGATTTTATTCACATCATATTCTGTCACCACTCCGGACGGGGCATACATAAGATCCGAATTGTTTCCTGCACTGGCAAGAATTTGTTCATCTTCAGAAGAAAGATTTAAAGAAAGTGGCGCATTTTTGTTATCATTTTCCATGAACCAGTTTAAACCTAATTTTAATTTTTCCCTTTTATGCTCAACTTTTCCGGTAAATAAATATCTTGAATAATTCCTGTTTGTATAATTATAAGAAATTGTAATAAAATTCTGTTGGAAAATCGGCCGGAAACTGGTAAAAGTAACTTCACCCGTGTTGTAATTGATGATATAATCCTGGTTTTCACCACGTTTCATTAAAATCCCATCAATAAAAACCTGTTCAGAACCTGAAATTAGGGTGATAAATTGTTCTCCATTTTTACCTGTAAGACGGTAGGGGCCCTGATTGCCCTCAACTCCTTGAAAACGTACCCTATGGAATTCACTTCGCGCCACACCCATTGATATATCGACAAAAGTTTTATTTTCCTTACCAAATTCCGTCTGGAATTCAAGCCCCATGCTTCGTCTCTGATATTTTGCAAAATAATTTTTAGCTTCCACCAAATCCAGATGTCCCGCTCTCAGGATTGATTTATCCTTAATATTAAGCTGCATGTAGATCTTGTCAAATTCTTCCAGAGTTTGGGTGTATCCGTCTGCCTGAATCGGTAAGTTGTGATCTGAAATACTCGCTAAAATGGTAACGTCTTTTGAAAGCCGCCCGGAAATCTGAAGATCCATCGAACTTTGTACAGATTGTCCCTGATTATTACCGAAAGTAATTCCCCGGATAATGGAACCTTTAGAGTTTAATTCTCCCAAAAATCTCTTCTTATCATTTCGCGCAAGAACGGCTTCATCTACGATAAGTCTGTTGCTAGTTTTAACGAAATCGAGGGTATCTTTCGCAAAAATATCCTGCTCAAATTTTGCAGCAAGAATACTGTCCTGCTTTATACTATCCTGTCTCAGACTGTCCTGGGGAAGATTGGGATTTTTCCATGTGAAAATCTGAGCGTTACCCGAGAATACGCCCATGAAAAACAACACGAATACTAGAAAATAATTCCGCAAGCCTTTTAAAATAATTGGTAAAAATAACTAAAAAATGTTAATAAGAGGGGTTTTAGCATTATTAACAAAAAATTAACCCAATTATTGTCTTGTATTAAAAATTAGATGTAATTTTGTTGCCTAAATTATTAATAATTAAATTTTTAAATCATGAAAAAACTTTATTCTTTATTTGCAGTAGCTTTTTTGGCTATCAGCTTATCAGCTCAAACTGCTTTCACAGCAACTTATGATTTCAGTGAAGCACCAAGTCCGGATAATGGAGATTTTGTAGGAACTGGATTAACAATTACTCCGTTTACTGCAACAGGACTTCAATCAACTACAACAACGAACAGATTTGCTTGGTCTGATGCTCCTACTGCATCAACTCCTGATTTAGGTAAATATTTTGAGGTTACATTGACTCCCGCTACAGGAACTACAGTTTCTGTTTCTTCAATTACTTTCAGATCTCAGAGATCAGGAACTGGTCCTAGAAACTATAGTGTTCGTACAAATGTTGGAGGATATGCAGCTAACTTACCTGCATCAATTGAGCCTGCAAACGTTGAATTGGCAGTGCAGGGGAGTAACGAGTTTTTCTTCGTAACTGACGTATCTGGAGGACAGAATGGCAGCAAAGTAACTCCTACAACAATTACTAATATCTCAGGTCCGGTTACTTTCAGATTTTATTTCTACAGTGCAGAATCTGGATCGGGAACATTCAGCGTTGACGACGTTGTGATTACTGGTACTACAACTTCAACTACTTTAGCGGTTTCTGATTTATCAAAATCGAAAAATAGCTTCGTTAAAAACACTTTTGTTAAAACTAACGAAATCACTTTCGGATCTGAAGCTAAAGACGTAAAAGTTTATAACATGTTCGGGCAAGTTGTAAAAACTGCTTCTGTAAGAGAAAATGAATCATTAAATGTTTCTGAATTACAAAAAGGTAACTATATCGTAACTGGTACAGTAAACAATCAGCCGGTTTCTCAAAAAATCTTGAAAGACTAATCTTAAAATAAGATATTCAACAATATTAAAGCAGCAATTCCTTGGAGTTGCTGCTTTTTTTTGATTTAAATTTTTTGTTAAACAAATGAGTTCATGAAATAAAATTTCGTAAACATTATATATGGATAAATATTATTAGCTTACATGGAATTATGTAAGAATTTAATTCACTAAGTGTGGTACTATTTTTGTATTCTATTGATAATCATCACACAAAATAATTTATCATGAAAAAGATTTTTACTTTTATCGGATTCTTTTCGATGATTGCATTTACGAATGCTCAGATTGTAATCAGTGAAATTTATGGAGGGGGCGGGAATTCAGGATCAACACTGAAAAATGATTATATCATTTTGAAGAATATTGGTTCGGCTCCGGCTTCTCTTACAGGGGCAACGTTACAGTATGCTCCGGCGGCGGCTACTTTTACCCAATATCATACATTACCCAATATTACTTTAAATCCGGGACAAACCTATCTGATTCAGGAAGCAACAGGCGGAGGTGGAACTGTTGATCTGCCAACTCCGGATTTTATCGCAACTACCGTTATTAATTTCGACGGGTCACCAAATCCTTCTGTAGGAATAGGTATCGCTGTTACATCGGGTAAAATTGTTATAGCCAATAATACAGTGCAGGTTACGGGACCTACAAACGCAAATGTTGTTGATTTTGTAGGGTATGGAACAGCCAATCAGTATGAAGGACCAGGTCCAGCACCTTCTCCTACAACTACCACTGCTATTAAAAGAGTTTCGGGGGATACCAATAATAATACGGTAGATTTTACTGTTGGAGCAGCAAACCCAATCAATTCTACAGGCGGAACACTCGCAATTTCTGACGTAGATTTTAATTATTCAAAATTCCATTTTATTGAAAATTCTTTTGTAAAGGAAAATGAAATTATTTTTGGAGGTGAGATTAAGGATATAAAAATTTACAACATGTTTGGGCAGGTTGTGAAAGTATCTCCAACGAAATCTGCTTATAGTTTAGATATAACAGAACTTCCAAAAGGAAATTATATTGTGACAGGAACCATTAATAATGAACCTGTTTCTCAGAAAATCTTAAAGGATTAGGCACAGCCAATTTTTACATATAAGTTAAGTCAAACAGTTGTTACAATATTGTACAGCTGTTTTTTTAATACCAACCTCTTCGCGCGGCATTGATAATTGAACTTAAATTAAGAATCAAAGTATATCTTATTCTTTTTGCATAATCTTTAAATCCGGGTTCAAAACCTAAGGAAGATTGTATCGGGAAATAGATTTCGAGGAAATCCGGAATTACTCTTACTTTTACACCACTATCCCAGATGAATTTTGTCGGTTGATTTTTGTTCTGGTAAACACCTGCATCAGCATATACATGGAAAATTTTCCAAACGCTTGTATCCACATTTACAGAAGTAATCCATTTATTTACACTTCCCGGAATGAATGATTTGAAACCGCCATCTGCCAAAATATATTGCTGCGACAAAATCCCGCCTGTTGCACTTTGCCCCAGAAGGTTATAGGAAAAAGAGTAGTCCGAAACCCTTGAAATACCATAATTAAAAGTATTGTTTCTGGTATCATTCCTCACAAAATATCCGGCAAATAATCTTACACTTAGTTTCTGTCTTGGAGCAAACTCCCAACGATAAAAGCCTTCCGCATTTATTTTGTTGAAATCTTCCATTGATTGTGTGCTTACACCTAAACTTTTTTCGTGAATGCTTTGATTATCAGTGTATGCGTAGCTTAAACTCCACAAGTTATATTTATCATAATCATTGTTAGCCATCATTTCCGGACTCAGATCTCTTTCAAAATAATTATATGAAACACCCACCCCGCGGCTCACGGTACTTCTTGGATTTTTCCTGAAATTAATAGTTGAAAATAACGAAGCCTTACGATAGGCCAGATCATAATCATAATGAAAATAAGATCCCGAAATCCCAAAGGTCAGACTTCGGATAATGCTTTCAGCAGGTAAAAAAGAGTAGGTAACCGCTCCCGAACCTGTAAGCTTTCCCGTTCCGGTACTGTAAGTAGGAGTTAAGGAATACAAAAACTTCTGATCAAAAAAAGATTGATTTTTAAAATTTAATCCAATCAAAAATTTGTCATAGGTATTACTAAACCGGACCCTCGGACTGATATAGATTTCGTTAAATTCAGGGTTGGGAATATCTTTTATAAGTTTTAACTTTATTTTTTTAGTATTCGAGAAAAAGCCTTTTGCATAAAGGAAATTATCCCTGTATTTTGATTCCGGGAAGATATAATCATCATTCAACGTAATTTTATGAATGTCTAAAGCAGGAATTGAAAAAGTTTTGGTTTTTTCATTTTCTTCAGTTTCCACCCAGTATTCTTTTTTATCGCCTTCTGTAGTTTCGGTTTGGAGTTTTACAGGAATATTGGCGAAAGTATTTTTATTAATTTTAATATTTAAAGAATCATCTTCTTTTTTAAATCTTTTAAGCTTAAAATTTATTCTGTTTTTATGCTGTAAAAAATCCGCTAAATAAGCAGTTCTTTTATCTTTCTCTGCAAGCTTTTTTAAGAAATCCTTTGGATCAACCTGTTTATCCGAATTTTCTGCAATAAAATTTTGTACAAGGCTATCAAAATTATCATAGCCCATTTTATCCGCAGAATAGTTGAATAAACTTCCCGTTTCAAAACTGCTGATCGCCATATCATTAAAATTACTCAAAACGGCATATTTTTCATTGATTTTCTGATCAAGGTTTTGAGACATAATATATTGATAAGCCAAACCGTAACGGTCTATCAGCTTTATTTTTGAAGCATGGAATAATTTCAGTGGTTTTACCCCAAAAACCTTTGTTTCAGGTAAATTTCCAAGTAATTTTGCGTCTGCGTAAAATTTCTTTAAATATTGAATTTCAAGATAAGATTTTAAACCATTTTTAAACCAATGATAATCCTGTTTATCCGTAATTATACTTTCGTCTAAAATCTTTTTGGCAATAATTCCGAAATAATCAAGATCGGTTTTTTCTGCATCGGTAAATAACTGAAATCTGAATTTCCAGAAAGCAATATCATTATTGCCGAAAAAATCTTCTTTTTCCCTGAATTTTTCAGAAATAAAAATCCTTTCCGGCACAAAACCAATCCTTTCTTTAATGAATTTTAGATGTAAAGGAAGATAAAACTCAAGATTTTGTTTTTCTTCCGGCTTTAAATTATACCCAAATTTTACTTCCGTTTTTATGCCGTCAGTATCTATATTAATGGCTGGATATTCATTTTGTGAAATTAAAAATTCAGGATCAGAATCCAGATAACCTTTGAAAGAATTCATTTGGTTCTGTTGCAGGTTACTTTCAATAAAATAATTAACGGGAAGATCAAAATTCACCGTCCAGTAGGTATTAAAGCTTACCGCTTCTTCAATATCGTGGTAATTTCTTTTCAAAATATTGTCCGGATCAAAACGATCCGGAACAATAAAGAAATATTTTAGTGCTATATTTTTATCAGAAGTTCCATATCCCGTAAATTTTTTATCGGGAAGCTGAATCTGATATTGCAGTTGCAATTTTACTTTTTCTCCAGGTTTTAATGCTTCTTTTAAAGGAATAAAAAAGTTTTCATCAGAAATAGTATTGATAGGAATTTCCTGATCAGAATTTTTGATGTGTAAACTTAATAATTTTCCAAGCTCGGCTTTTTTTGCAAAGTGGAGATCTGTATTTCTGTCTTCCAATTTCCTGTAAACCAACGAGGTTCCTCTTTTGTTGTAAGCTGAAACCCAGTTTAATAGTTTTACAGTATTTAAATCCTTTTCTGAATTGTTGTAATAAATCAACTCCTGGTTGATGTCCAGCGTTTTTTTATCCGAAGATAATTTAGCTTCAATATAGATGCTGTCCTTCTGTGCAGAAATTTCTACAACATTAAAAAACAAAATAAGACAAAAATAAATCCTTTTCAAAATTCCTGGTAAAGTATCAAATATAACTTATTTTGTAGAAATCGCGTACAAATTTTAGTTGTGAATTGCTTTTTTTTCTAATGAACTTAGATAAGCACCCCAACCTGCATTTTTATAAGTTGCTGCAGCTTGTTCCGGGTTTTCTGCTTTATAAATTCCTCTTCCTACAATGATAAAATCTGTGTGAAGCATTTTGAAAACATGGTCCGGAGTGTTGTACTGCTGTCCTTTTCCGTCGCCGGAATCTGCAAGGTTTACACCAGGTGTGAACAATAACATTTCTGCAGGAAGCGGATTCTGGGAAACTCCCCCGATCACGTTTGGATGTGATGAAGCGATTTTTAATGCTTCTTCACGGTATGCATTTGTAGTTAAAGTTCCTTTGGAAGACATCCCGATAATAGCCACAACACCTACATTTTTAAAACAATCTAAAGATTCAAAACCACCGATAACCTGAGAAGTAACGAAATCTGCCCAATTTGTAATTTTAAAAACTCCGCTTGTAAACTGAAGTTCCTGGGTATTTCCGATATCTGCAAATTTTCTGTCTTCCATTAATAAGAAGTTGTGTTTTGCCGCTAAAGCTTTTAAAGGAATGATTGTTTTTTCGTATTCGAAATCAGAAATAATATCAATATGTGTTTTTAAAGCAATGACATGTGGTCCTACTTTTTCAGCTAAATCCAAAAGCTCCTGAGTTGTAGTAACGTCAGCAGATGCAATTAAATTAGATTCTTTTGCCAGAGCAGTTTCCAATAATTTTTTAGAAACGGAATGTTGTGCATTCTCAAATTTTTCCTGATAAGAAAGTCTGCTTTTCTCTTCAAACTGAATATGATTTCCTTGTAAGAAATCCTGAATTCTTTTTACTTCATCATCTGCCAATTCTCCATTTTCCTGAAGAATTTCGCAAACCTCCGAAATATTGAAAAGTGTATGAACTCTGAATCCTTTGCTTTCCAGAAGCTGTTTTCCGCCCTGCTCTCTGTCAAGAACTACCACAATATCAGCAACTTTGAGATCTTCTTGCTCAATTTCAGCAATGGTTTCAATTAAAGATTTTCCTGAAGTGATCACATCTTCTACCAAAAGACAGTTTTGCCCTTTCTGATAAATTCCTTCGATCATTTTCTTAGTACCATATTCTTTAGCTTCTTTTCTTTTGATAATCAACGGGATATAGCTTTCCAAAGACATCGCTGTAGCCATTGGAAGCGCAGCATAAGGAACTCCGCAGATCAAGTCAAAATTATCTAATGGAAGCATTTCCAATAAATAATTAGCCAAATTTTTCAAAATTTTCGGATCTGAAGCCAAAGGTCTTAAATCTACATAAAACGGACTTTCGATACCGCTTTTTAACGTAAATCTTCCGAATTTAATGATACCAAGCTTGTAGCACTCCAAAAAGAATTCTTTTTTACTTTCCATTATTTTTTATTAGATGTTGCAAATTTAAGGAAATGATGTTAAAAGCCAATTTTTTTAGGGCAATTGTGAGTTTACTTTGTAAGTCAATTGTTAATTTTAAAATGAAGAAATGATTTTAAATTGACTGTGAAACAAATTAACTATTCACCATTCACAAAAAAACCATCCTTAAAGATGGTTTTTAATTATTTTATTATTTCGGCGTCAATTACTTTCGTATTGCCCGAATTGTATTTTTGCTCGGCTTCCCAAAGTAAAAACTTATCTACTTCTCTAATGAGCTTCGGGATGGCAAGCGATAAAACCGCAAGATCATCCAAAACTCCGATTACAGGAACGGCAACTTCAGGCAAAAGGTCAATCGGGGAGATTACATACAAAAGGCCCAATAGTGGCAGAATAATATCAATGGATTTCATAGGATAGTTTCCTTTCTTCCACATTTTTACCATTCTGAAAATATCAGGAATTTTTTTCACGAAGCCTTTATGATTGATTGCTTCTTTTGCTAAGTTTAATTTCGAATACTTCATTTCTGTGTTTAGTTTTAAATAACTTTTTTAACTCTTTAAAATTCGCAAATTTTGTACCAACAAATTATAAAATTTAGTTAAAAATTTATTTGGTAATGTTATCAATAAATTGGTGAACAGATTCTGTGTTCCAGTCTCTTGACGCGTCTTCTTTGATGATAATTCTGCCATTTTTATCCAAAAGATAAGTGGTAGGGAAAACTTTAGGAAGAATCTTCTCCGAAATCGGGCTTTGAGCGATATAAACAGGAACGTTATACTTATTTTCCTTTAAAAATTTTCTCACAGCATCTTCCTGATCATTCATCGCAATCAGAACAAAATCCACTTGGTTTTTCCTTGTGTCATATAATTTTTGAATAGACGGCCATTCTTTTCTGCATGGAGGGCACCAAGTTCCCCAAAAATTCAGGAAAACTGCCTTGTTTCTGAAGTTTTTAAGATTGGTATTTGGTGTATTGATCCCCTGAAGCTCAACATCATAATCTTCTTCGCTTATATGAACGGCATTTTCAATTGTTGCAATCGGGAAGAATGTGTCCTGCAGTTTTTCTTTTACTCCCGGCACAAATGCAATCACTCCGATGATGACGATCAATACAAGATAAATTATATTTTTTTTCATTTTTTTACTTAATAATTAAAAAATTACAACAATTCCAATATTTCCTGAACAGCGTCTTTTCCTCTGTTTTTAGCATAATAAATCTGCAGATCATTGTAAAACTGATCTTTTGTATAAGTTTCCGGATCTGCTTTATATTTCATCAACAATTCTTTTCCGTATTTTGGACGCGGTCCCCAAGAATTTTTTACATTAAAATCTTTATCCAGGATAATAATTTTCGGGATGGATTCTGTTCCGTTGGTAAGGAATTGATTAATTAAACTTTTATCGCTATCTCTTAGGAAAATTTTCACTGCGTTTTTGCCTTCGAAAAATTTAATCAAAGCTGGTACCGTCGAACTTGCATCACCACACCAAACTTCGGAGATGATTAAAATTTTTCCATCAAAGTTTTTAGATCCCAATTCCTTGAGCTGCTCTTCATCCGGAATGTATTTTTTTAAGGTTCTGTCGATTCTCTGAAGTCCGAGTTCATAATATTGTTTATAGTCTATTTCCTGTTGAGTGGAAGGGTTTTGCAACCTTAACTCCCCTATTTTAAGATACTCTTCAAAAGAGATACTTTTTTCCCAGTAATTTTTCATTACTAAAAATATTTATGTTTAAAAATTATTGATATTTCTTGTTTTATTGATCAAAAATAAATCAGCCAGTACAAAAGCTGCTAAATTTTCAACCACCGGAACTGCTCTCGGAAGAACACACGGATCATGACGTCCTTTACCTTCAACAATCACAGGATTTCCGTCCTTATCTACACTTTCCTGGGGTCTCAAAATTGTGGCTATCGGTTTGAAAGCTACTCTGAAATAGATATCCATTCCATTTGAAATTCCTCCTTGAATCCCTCCTGAAAGATTTGATTTTGTGGTAAAATCTTCGTTGAAAAGGTCGTTGTGCTCTTTTCCGGTCATTTTTGCACCGCAGAATCCGCTTCCGTATTCAAAACCCTTTGCGGCATTGATGTTCAGCATAGCTTTTCCCAATTCTGCCTGAAGTTTTGAGAAAACCGGCTCGCCAATTCCTACGGGAACATTTTTAATCACACAGGTGATTGTCCCGCCAATCGTGTTGCCTTCTTTTTTGATTTCTTTGATTCTTTCTATCATTTTTTCGGCGATTTCCGCGTCTGGACAACGAACTTCATTGCTTTCCGTTTTCGAGAAATCCAACGCCTGATAAGGTTTCTCACAGAAAATTTCGCCTACTGAAGAAACGTATGCATTAATTTCAATGGTTGACAGCAGCTGTTTTGCCAAAGCTCCGGCAACTACCCAATTTATAGTTTCTCTTGCCGAAGATTTTCCTCCGCCACGATAATCCCTCAAACCAAACTTCTGATCGTATGTAAAATCTGCGTGACTCGGACGATAAGAATTGGCGATATGATCATAATCTTTTGATTTCTGATTTTCATTTTCGATGATAAAACCGATGGGAGTCCCCGTAGTTTTCCCATCAAAAATTCCTGATAGAAATTTTACGGTATCACTTTCTTTTCTTTGAGTTACAATGGCGGATTGCCCGGGTTTTCTGCGATCTAATTCATATTGAATTTTATCGAAATCAACCGTTAAACCTGCCGGAAAATTATTGATGATTCCACCGTAAGCCAGACCGTGACTCTCTCCAAATGTCGTAAGACTGAGAAGATTACCTAGAGTATTTAACATAGCACAAATTTACGTCTTTTTCTTCACATAAAATGCCGCTGGAATTACTTCTGTTTATACGAATTGTTGATAGAATTGATAATGTTTTTCACCTTGTTTTTTTCTTTTTGGTTTAATTTTTTCCAGATGAAGCCTTTTTTAATATTTTTTTCATCAATGAGCTGCGGAAAAATCCCTGCTTTTAAATCTTCAGAAATATAGCTTTCCGAGATTGCAGGAAGTTGTGTTTCAAAATTGTAAGGGTATTTCTTTGAAACATTGAATTGTAAATTTCCTATTTTAAAGGAATTGAAATTATTGTAATGGTAAACTGAGGGTTTGTACAATTGTTTTGTTTCAAATTTCCCCATGAAATTTCCTAATCTGAAACTTGGTAAATAGGTTTGAATAATATTCGGGAAAGTGAAAAATATAATGAAAATTATACTTAGAACAGAAAATGTAATAATTGATTTTTTTAAATTAAAATAATTAATAAAAATTACAAAAAAGATTACAAAAAAAACATCAATGAAAAATCTATACTGAGCGGAAAAAAGGAAAACTAAAATGCTTTTAATAATAATTGAAACGCAAATTAAACTCACTATTTTATTCCTTTTAATACAACTAAAAACAATAAAAATAATTAAACTTGCAACAAAAAATATATTTATTTTAGATTTAATTCCATCTAGAAAAAACCAGTTTTTAATATAATCAAATCCGGAAAATTCTTGAATTTCCAAATAAGAATACTGCATGTCATACGTTTTCTGAATGGCAAATTGCGATGATGTTTCAAGAATTTCAGGATTCGGCTTCCAATTTATACCTAAATCACCAATTGAAACAGGAAAAACGAGATATCCGAATGTGTAAATGTTTTTAATAAAAAATAATAATATGATTAAAATCCCGGGAAGTAGATATTTGAAGTTTGATTTAACAATAAAAATGGAGTAGAGGAAACTCAGAATCGGCAACCATATCATTGTTGGTTTTATCGCAAAAACAAAAGCTGAAAAAACGAATAGGAGTGAAGTTTGTTTGTTTTCTTGTAAAATTTCATTTAAAATCATTAAGGAAAAAACAATTACCGGCAAATCTGGACTTGGAGATTGCGAAAACACGAGCAATACAGGAATAAAACAGAAATGAATCCAAGTTTTTTTCTCGACAATATATAAGGTATAAACAATTAATAAGATTGAATTCATCCTTAAAAACGGATCAGAAAAATTAGAAAACCCAGCCTGGAAAATATGCCAGATCGACATCTGACCCAAGGTAAGGTCCAGGTTTGAAATACCTTTAATTAAGCCAAATTCAGTGAGCCATTTTATGGTAGGAACGTAGTAGCCAAAATGATCCAATATATAAGGATAGAAAGAACCGCAAAATAATATTATCAATGAAATAATTAAAATTAATGAATTTTCTTTTTTTGAAAACTGATAAAACTCCCGGTATAATTTATCTTTAAAAAAGAAAATCAATCCCAATAAAACCGTTGGAATTTCCACATATATATTTAAAGGAATAAAAAATGCTAAAATGGTCCAAATCAGACTAATGGCTAAGATTCCTGTACTTATTTTCCCTGCAATTCCTCCGAATAAAGATCCGGAAAAGCTTTCTACAGCTTTACCCAAGCCTATTAAGGCCGGAATCAGAAATAGGGTTGACAGGAGAATTAAAATCATAAAAAAAAGATTGCCTAAAAATAAGCAATCTTTCAGTGTTATCGTGAAAAATAATTAAATTACCTTGGTTGGACTCTACCGTCCTTTCTGTCGCCGGCTCTACCAATGGTATAACCTGTCGCACCACCAACTACACCACCAATTACAGCACCAAGCCCCCTGTTTTTCTTAGCAATAATTGCACCTGCCGCAGCGCCACCTACAGTACCGATAATCGTACCTTTGGCCGCTTTACTCATCCCTTTTTTCTGGGTTGTTGTACCCTGAGATGCGCTGGTTCCGTTGTCGGCATAAGTTCCGTTGTTTGAACTTTGGCTTGGTCTGTCTCTATATACGGTATGTGTTTCTCTTATTACCTGTGGTTTTGAATTATTGGCGGCTGCAGTTTTGGTTTTCTGAGCCTCTACTGTGCTGTCTGCCTTTTTCTGCGCTTCATAAGCCATTTTCTCTTTCTCGATCGCAAGCTTTTGCTTTTCAATTTCAAGCTGTCTCATCTGGAATTCAATTTTCTGTTGATCCAGGGATTTTTCAGCTACTTGATCGTCTTTTTTACAGGCTGTCAACATGAAAACTGACAATAAACCTGTTAATACTATACTTTTCATAATTCAAATTTTAATAAGGATGTTCAAAGTTTATAAGACTTTTGATTCTATAGTATTTTCAATTATGAAGCCAAAATTTAGTTAAGTAATGTTAAAAAATAAAAAAATATTAAAAGAATACATAAACAAGCCCAGTCTACTAAATAATTTTTACTTTATAAATAAAAATTACTTGCTTAAAATTGATATTATTTTAAAATATTAATCTAATTGATGGAAGATGTAACCTTTCCTTAATTTTATCTTTTTCTTAATTTAACATTTATTGATTAATTTTGATCTACCAAATTACATTATTATGAAAAATATTACAGTAAAGGCCTTGCTTATTGCCGGGCTAATCAGTATTGTCTCTTCATTCTCTTCGAGTGATGACTCAATGAATGTTGAGACAAAGAAGAATATGGTAAAGTCGAAAGAAGCATCAAAAGCAAAAACGTACAATATTCGTTATGGTCTTCTTTCACAAAATGGTACAAAAATTCTTTCGGGAAGTTATGCAGGGACAAGGCGGTTGGGTAGGATATGGTTCGGTAACGGGTGAGGTTTCTGATGCTGAGGTGGATACTGACGGGTATGTTACCGTGTATATTCCTATTGTTTGGGAAGAGTGATTATTCGCTATTTATTCATAATTATGGTTTTATATTCATTAAATAAATGTTTTTAAGAAATTTTATTTATAAAAGTATTTTTATTCACTTTATATCGAAATAAATCTTAAATTAAATGCCTAAAAAACTGAGACCTATATTATGGAAAATTTTGACTTTTCACTTATTTTATTGCTAACTATTTTGTTTATTTCATTAATGCTTGTTATCTTTGGGCTTTCTCGGATTCTTCAGAAGAGAAGTTACAGATCAGGATTTTTATATTACAATGATTTTATACACTGGAAAAAATATTGTAAAAAGAAAATATAATAGCTTTTTTTAGCTAAGTAAGAGTTCTGTTCAGATTTTTCTGAATAGATTTTTTTCATCATTTGTGTTTTTACGGCCTCCTGAAAAGGAGGCTAATTTTATTTTAAAAAAAATCACCTTTATGATTCTGCTCATATTATGTAAGTTCCTAACATTATAATTTTGAAATATAATATTTACACCAAAAAAAATATTTCATATGAAAAAAGTAATGCTATTAATGCTAGGAGTAAGTCTTTTTGCAGTAAGCTGTAAAAAGCAGGAAACACAAGACAATACAATGAATGACACTGTTACTTCAGGTACAATGTCGGATACAACGGCAACGAGTTCTATGCCAATGGACACTACCGCCAGTGTGCGTGATAGCAGTATGAACCAGGGAAATAGAGCAGGCCAGACGGCTACTCCCAATCAGACCACTACAAACCAATCTACTGGAACAACGACTACTAATAATACTTCTTCAGGCTCCGGCACAAGAAATAATGCTGCAGGTTCCAGAACGGATTCGGCGAGATAAGAACACTTTTTTAGACCCCATATACTTTTTTAAAAACTCCTCGGCCTGAGGAGTTTTCTTGTATACAATTAAACTTTATATGTAATCAAATTTAAAAATTGAGTGTGGTTTTAATTTTACTCAACAATCTGTATGGGATTTTTGTCTGGTAGCTCAACAGATTATAAATTTCATCAGAAGTTGTAAAATTTTCCGGAACCGGAATGTTATTAATTTTTGTAATTCCTCTTCTTTTCATAGATTCGTGAATTACCTTCGCAAAAGAATCTTTTGCACTTTGTTTGGAAGCCTGCTGAGATATTCCGTTAGAATGAAGTCTGTATTTATACAAAACTTCTTCAATGAATTTCGCATCTCCAATTTCAAGCAATTTTAAATAAAGATCCTGGTCTACGGCATTTTTCAAATTAGGGTTGATACCGCTGGTTTTAAGATAAGCCTCTCTTTTAAATATGAAAAGAGCGGAAATCTGGATCGGAGTATTGAAAAAGTATTTGTGATTATAGACCTGTTTTATCTTGGAAAATATATCTTTTGGATTGAGCTTTTCATCACAAAATACCAATTGTGAGTACGTGGCTATGATTTTAGTGTTTTTTTCAAATTCGCCTATTGAGGACTCTAGTGAAGAGGGTACTAAGGCATCGTCAGGATCTAAAAACCCGCACAAATCTCCTGAAGCAAGCTCTACGCATTTTCTTTTTGTAAATCCGCAGCCTCTGTTTATTTCATTTTCAAATAGTTTGAAACGTTCATCATCTTTTATAAGTTCCTTTATAGTGTCTACAGAGTCATCAGTTGAACAATCATCTACAATAATTACCTCCCAATTCACATAAGTCTGTGAGATGATGGATTCATAACAATCTTTAAAATATTTGCCATTGTTATAATTTGCAATTAAGATAGATACTTTATTCACTTGTTAATGATTTACTTTGTAAAAACAAATTTATTCAATTAAAATGAGAAAAAACATGACCTAGATCATCGCTATTTTCAATTATAATTCCTATTTTATAGAATTATGATTGAAGTAATGATTGAGCTTTATGCTTTGAATGCGCCTAACCATCAGTAATATTGTTTTTTGTAGCTCTCTAGAGTGCATAGGGCTAGCTGTAAAGAAAATTTCCTTTTTTAATAAAAATTAATGTAATTGAATAATGAAAGTTGTTTAATCTGCATTTTTATTAATGAGAAAATGGGGCTGTAATTTTATACTAAACCTAATTGTATTTAATTTTTATCAATATAATCTAGCTGTATTTGTAAATTATTTAAAAAAAATAATTTATTGATAGAATTATTGTTATATTTAACATAAAAATAATTCAAAATGATATTAGCTATCAAATCTACCAACATTGAGCCCGCTGATTTTGATCTGGCGCAGCAAATATTAATAGTTGGAGTAGTGGTTTTGGTAGGATTTTTAGGATTTGCATTTATTAATAGCTGGAACAAAAGATAAGTAATCATTTGATGACAGAATTCTGTAAGTTTCGTTTATAATATTTTTCTATAAATTTTTCCCCAAAATTATACGATTATGATTCGACTCATAAAGTAATAGTGATTTAATAATTAATTTTACAAAAGAATTAAATTAATTGATTCCGATATAAAAATTTTTTTTCATCATTTGTGTTTTGGGGTCTCCTTATTAGGAGGCCTTATTTTGTTTATCAACAACAAATGTTTCTCAGTATTAGCAATCGGCTAAAATCTTAGTCATTTTTGGATAGGTATTGTTGAAAAAGCCGTGCAATTGAAAATTTAAAATTCATCTAAATGTTGTTTTAACAGTAATTCAATGCATCATGTTCTTCCTTAGCTAAGATTTTTTTTCGTAAAAAGATTAATGTTTATAATAAAATTAGATACTAAACGTTTGTTTTAAATAAATTGTAACTTGAGATTTAATAATACATAAGTAAAAAACATTGTGATTTATACTATATATTATTAAAAAACGAATTAGATTTGCAACGGATTAATATTAAATGATAACTTATGAAGAAACTTTCTACTTTCTTAGTACTTCTTCTGTGTTTGATAAACTTAGGCGCCATACCGGATGCCTACGGTCAAGCACCTGCAACGTTACCGTATTCACAGGATTTTACTGCCGCGAATGACTTCACGATTCTTAACGGAACTCAGACGAATAAGTGGTTTTATGGTGCAGTGACGGGAAATACGGGCAGCTCTCTTTACATTTCAAATGATAATGGAGTAAGCAATGCCTATACAATTAATGCGTCTAGCACTGTTCAGGCGTATAGAGATTTTACGATTCCGGCGGGATCGACCATTGCTAATTTTTCTTTTGACTGGAAAGGAAGTGGAGAAGATAGCTATGATTTCTTAAAAGTCTGGGTTGTTCCGGCTACTTATACTCCTACACCGGGAACGCAGATTACTGCCGGAGCCGGTAGGGTACAAATAGGGGGAGATTTCAACCAGCAATCTACCTGGCAAAATTACAGTATGCCTAATTTGAATATTAGTGCTTTTGCCGGAAATACGATGAGACTTGTATTTCAGTGGAGAAATGATACAAGTGCAGGAACTCAGCCTCCTGCTGCAGTAGATAATATTAACTTAAGTATCCCTACATGCATCATGCCTTCAGCTCCTACGGTAACTGGAATAGCAACAACTGCTGCTACATTATCATGGACGGCACCTTCACCAGTGCCAGGAAACGGATATGAATATTATTTAAGCACAACCAATACGGCACCCGTAGCAGCTACGGTAGGTATTGCAAATGCAGGAACATCTGTAACTCCGGTTCTAACGCCTAGTACAACATACTATTGGTGGGTGCGTTCTATATGTAGTGGTACGGATAAAAGTGTATGGATAGCAGGTCCGAGTTTTTCAACAACACAAATACCAGCAACAATTCCTTATGTTCAGAACTTCTCTACAAGCAATGACCTTCAGCTTGTAAACGGAACGCAGGTTAATAAATGGTTTTACGGTTCTGCTGTAGGAAATCCTGCGAATGCACTTTATATCTCTAATGATAATGGGGTTTCAAATACCTATACAACAGGTACTTCGAGCACGACACAGGCTTTCAGAGATATTACTGTTCCTGCGGGAACTACTGATGCTACATTGTCTTTCGATTGGAAAGCTGATGGTGAAAGTTCTTATGATTATTTAAGAGTTTGGTTGGTACCTGCTTCTTATATGCCTACGCCAGGAACTCAGATCACAGCTGGTGGCGGAAGAACTAAGGTAGGAGGTGATTTTGGGCAGCAAACAACTTGGCAGAATTATTTTAATACAGCATTAAACTTAAGCGCATTTGCAGGACAGACCATGCGTCTTGTTTTCGAATGGAAAAATGATGGCAGTGGTGGTACACAGCCACCAGTAGCTATTGATAATATTAATTTGAGTATTCCTACATGTAAGGTTCCTTCTAACGTAGTTGTAAATACTGTGGGAACTACTACTGCTACTATTAGCTGGACGGCTCCAACGCCGGCTCCGGTGGGTGGTTATCAATATTATTTATCAACTACAAACGTTGCTCCTACAGCAGGAACAACTCCTACAGGAAGTTCAGCAACTACTTCAGTTACTTTGTCGACTTTAACGCCGAATACAACTTACTTTTTCTGGGTACGTTCTGTATGTGTTGGGCCAGACAGAAGTTTCTGGATTGCAGGACCTAGCTTTACTACAACTCAAATTCCTGCTACCATTCCTTACGTTCAGGACTTTACAGCGGGTAACGATCTTGGATTTACAAGCGGAACTCAGGTAAATAAATGGGCCTACGGAAATGCAACAGGAAACACAGGAAACTCCATTTATATTTCAAATACAAACGGAACAACCAATGCTTATTCTACATCATCTACAAGTGTAGTTCATGCATATAGAGATATTACTGTTCCTACAGGTACTACTACAGCTACATTCTCATTCGATTGGAAAGCTGATGGTGAAAGTTCTTATGATTATTTAAGGGTTTGGTTGGTTCCGGCTACTTTCATGCCTGTTGCAGGAACTCAGATTGCTGCAGGAACAGGAAGAGTTCAGATTGGAAATAACTACAATCAGCAGAGTACTTGGCAGTCATTCCTTAACCCGAACCTGAACATTGCCAGCTTTGCAGGACAAACTATGCGTCTTGTATTCGAATGGAAAAATGACGGCGGTGGTGGTACACAGCCTCCTGGAGCAATTGATAATATCAAATTGCGTATTTGTAGCACGGCAACTCCTACCGTTACATTAGGTACTCCTACTCATAATTCAGTGGTACTTACTTGGCCTCAGGATAATGGTGGTGCAAATTATACAATCAGATACAGACCGGTTGGTACAACAACATGGCAGACGGTAAACGTTGCAGCAGCACCTTACCCGACTCCTACAAATACAACAACATTAACAAACCTTTTATCTGCAACTCAATACGAAGTAGAAATTGCAGCGGTTTGTAATGGTACAACAGGTATATTCTCACACAATGTATTCTTAAC
>Ga0307412_10000156_pt1 | contig 48737 bp, 24 predicted proteins | sample DK1Cmetagenome_3_FD_203823 | JGI IMG/M metagenome (GOLD analysis project Ga0307412, IMG submission 203823) | Maize rhizosphere microbial communities from greenhouse at UC Davis, California, United States - DK15-C-1 | ecosystem: Host-associated > Plants > Roots > Rhizosphere > Soil | place: USA...
ACCCGCTGGCGGTCGAAACTTCGTGGGACCTGGAGTCGTCGATCATCGCGGCCAAGGAAGCCCTGCGCCGCGTCCCCGAACAAGGCATCGGCTACGGCCTGTTGCGCCAGGATCCGGCCCACGGCCTGGGTGCCGCCTCGCTGCTGACCTTCAACTACCTGGGGCGGGTCGACCAATGGATCGGCGCATCGAGCCTCTGGCGTCTCGCGCGGCCGATGTGCCCCGGGATGCGCGCCGAGAGCACCCGCCGCACGCACTGGCTGGATGTGACGGCGCTGGTCAACGAAGGCCAGCTACATGTCGAGTGGCGTTACGCACCGCAGGTCCACGACCCGGTGTTGGTGAACGAACTGGCGCGACAGTTCCAGCAGCGGATCAGCGCCTTGCTAGAGCACTGCCAGGCCCCCTCGGTGGGCCGCGCCACGGCTTCGGATTTCGCCGACTCCGGCCTGTCCGACGATGAATTCCTGGGGCTGCTCGAACAACTCGAGCAATGAGCCCTCGCGTCCCAAACATTACAGGTTCGGATACCGTCAGCATGAACGACAAGGTCAAGGCTCTTTCGCGCAACATCGAAGCGATCTACCCGCTGGCTCCCATGCAGCAAGGATTGCTGTTCCACAGCTTGATGCACCCTGGCAAGGGCATGTATCTGCTGCAATATCGCCATGTCATGGTCATGCCGGACCTCGACCTCGCGGCCTTCCGCCAGGCCTGGGCGCAGGTGGTGGAGCGCCATGAACTGCTGCGCACCTCCTTCGTCTGGAAGCAGCAGAAGCGCCCGATGCAGGTGGTGCATAAGCAGGTCGAACTGCCGATCACCTACGAGGATTGGTCGCTCCTGAGCGAAGGCGAGCAGCAGGACCGCCTCGAGCAATTGCTCGGCGAAGAACGCGCCGAAGGGCTGGATTTCACCAAGGCGCCACTGATGCGCGTCCGGTTGTACAAGCTGGCGCCCGACACCTACCAGTTCGTGCGCAGCTACCACCACATCCTCATGGATGCGTGGTGCTTCTCGATCATCATGATGGACTTCCTCAACGGCTATCGCGCCGCCCGGGAAGGTCGACGACTGAACCTGCCGACACCGCGCCCGTATCGCGACTTCATTCGCTGGCTGGAAACCCAGAAACCGGAAGATCACCAAGCTTTCTGGCAACAGCGCTTGGCGGGCTTCGACACGCCCAACGAGTTTGGCTTCGGTCACGTCGGCCGTGTCCAAGGCGCTGCCGAACCGGTCGAGGACTGTGTCGAATTCCTGGAGCCCGGGCAGACCCAGGCGCTGCAGAACGTCGCGGCCCGGCATGGCCTGACCCTCAACACCCTGGTGCAAGGCGCCTGGGCTTTGTTGCTGGCGCGCTACAGCGGCGATCGCGACTTGGTGTTCGGCATCACCGTCGCCGGCCGTCCGGTGCACCTGCAAGGCATGGAAAGCATCGTCGGCCTGTTCATCAACAGCTTGCCGCTGCGCTGGAGTTGTGGCCCGGAGGATGGCCTTGGCCCGTGGCTGAAAGCCTTGCAGACCGAGAACCTGAGCCTGCGCGAGCACGAGAGTGTTTCCCTGGCGGACATCCAGCGCTGGAGCGACGTGCAGCGCCAGGACCTGTTCCAGAGCCTGTTCGTGTTCGAGAACGCGCCCATTGCCGCCGACCTGCGCCAGGGGCAGTTGGACTACCTGATCAGTGACATGGCCAACCGCACCCACACCAACTACCCGATCACGGTGGTGATCGTGCCGGGCGAGCGCCTGCACCTGCAGTTGACCTACCAAACCGACTGGTTCCTGCGCAAAGAAGTCCAGCAGATGCTGCGGCATTTCCGCACCTTGTTGTTGAACATGGGCGAAGCCCTCGACGTAAACGCCGGCACGCCGTTGCATCAATTGGCGATGCTGGATGAAAGTGAAATCACCCACCAGCACAAGGTTTGGGCCGGTGGAGGGCTGGAACCCGACGAGCAACTGCTGCAGCCGTTGTATGTCGAGCGTTTCCAGCAACAGGTTCGCCAGACCCCAGAGCGCGTCGCCATGGTCCATGGTGAGCAAAGCCTGACGTTCGATCAGTTGAACCGCGCCGCCAACCGATTGGCCCGGCACTTGCGCGCCCAAGGTGTGGGCAGTGACGACTTGATCGCGGTGTTCGACGAGCGGGGCCTGGACCTGGTGGTGATGATTGTCGCCACGCTCAAGGCCGGTGCCGGTTGGCTGCCGCTCGATCCGCGCAACCCGGCCCAGCGCCTGGCCCAGGTGCTGCGCCAGAGCCGCACGCCGTTGCTGATTCATAGCGCAGGGCAGGGCGAACTGGCGATGCAGGCCCTCGACCTGCTCGACCAGCGGCCCAAGGCCGTGCGCTACGACCCCTCGGTACTGGGCAGCTACAGCGACGATGACCTGGACATCGCGGTGCACGGCACATCGTTGGCCTATTGCATCTTCACCTCCGGCTCCACCGGCACGCCGAAGGGCGCGATGGTGGCGCAGGCGGGCATGCTCAATAACATCCTCGGCAAACTGCCGGGGCTGGGGCTCGATGCGAACGACGTGATCGCGCAGACCGCGCCGCAGTGCTTCGACATTTCAGTCTGGCAAACCCTCGCCGGCCTGGTGCTCGGGGCTCGCACGGTGATCCTTGGCGATTGCGTGGTGCAGGATCCCGACGCTTTGGCCTCGGCCATCGCACGGCACGGCATCAGCATCCTCGAAGCGGTGCCGTCCTTGATGCAAAGCCTGCTGGACGCAGGACTGGAAACCTCGCCCCTGCGCTGGGTTCTTGCCACGGGCGAGGCCTTGCCGCCAGCCTTGGCGCGTCGTTGGTTCGAGCGCTACCCGGCGATCCCGCTGATGAACGCCTACGGGCCGGCGGAATGCTCCGATGACGTAGCGTTTCATCCGCTGCTCGAGCGCTTGCCGGAACAACGCATCAACGTGCCGATCGGCCGTGCCACGCTGAACAATCGCTTGTACCTGCTCAATGCTGATTTGCAGCCGATACCGGTGGGCGCGGTCGGGGAGATCTTCGTCGCCGGCGTCGGCGTCGGGCGCGGCTACATGGCCGACCCGGCGCGTACGGCGGCAGTCTTCCTGCCGGATCCGATCGCCAACGACGGTTCTCGCCTGTACCGCACCGGCGACCTGGCGCGCTTCCTGCCCAACGGCGATCTGGAGTACGTCGGACGCACCGACCACCAAGTCAAGATTCGCGGCCATCGCATCGAGCTGGACGAGATCGAGGCTTGCCTGACCCGTTACCCCGGCGTGCGCGAAGCCGTGGTCGTGGCCCGTGACGACCAGCAGCGCGCCAAGGTGCTGGTGGCTTACGTCGTGGCCGATGGCGCCTGCAGCATCGAGGCGTTGCGCGAGCATGTACTGGGCAATCTCCCGGCCTACATGATCCCGAGCGCATTCGTGTTCCTGGAGCGTTTCCCGCTCAACGGCAACGGCAAGATCGACCGCAAGTCGTTGCCCGCGCCGGATTTTGCCGCGCAAAGCCAGGCCCGCTATGTGGCGCCGAGCAGCGAGCTGCAAGGCCAGTTGGTCGAAGCCTGGCAAAGCGTGCTCGGCCTGGGCCAGGTGGGTGTCGAGGACAACTTCTTCGAGCTGGGCGGCCATTCGCTGCTGGCGACCCAGTTGATCGGCCTGATCGGCAAGCTCAGCGGCAAGGACCTGCCGTTGCGCGTGGTCTTCGAACGTCCGACCATCACCGCCATGGCCGATTGGCTGGAGAACCAGGCCGGCGCGGTAAAGCCGTCGCCGACGTTGCTGCCGCGTCCGGAAACGCTGCCGCTCTCGTTTGCCCAGCAACGGTTGTGGTTCCTGCAACAACTCGACCCCGACAGCCCGGCGTACAACCTGGCCGGCGCCGTGCGCCTGACCGGCGAGCTGCACGTCGCTGACCTGCACGCGGCCTTGCAAGCGGTCCTCGACCAGCACGAGGTGCTGCGCACCGGGTTCATCGGCGCGGCTCAAGGGCCGAGCCAGGTTGTCCTTGCGCACAGCGAACTTGAGTTGCCGGTCATCGATGTGGCGAGCGAAGACGCGCTGCACGAACGACTGCGCCGCGACGCCATGACACCGTTCGCCCTCGACGCGGCGCCGCTGCTGCGCGCCAGGCTGTATCGCCTGGCGCCGGAGGCGTTTGTCCTGTCGTTGAATTGCCACCACATCGTTGCCGATGGCTGGTCCCTGCAACTGATCATCGACGGGCTCTGCGAGCAGTACCGCAATCGTCGCAAGGGCGTCGCGATCCCACGGCCCGCCCCGGCAATGCAATACGCCGACTACGCCGTGTGGCAGCGCCAATGGATGGGCAGCAAGGCGTGTGAGCAAGAGCTGGCCTACTGGCGCGAGCAACTGGCCGGCGAGCTGCCGGTGCTCGACCTGGCCGCCGATTTTCCTCGTCCCGCCCAGGCCAGCCAGGCTGGTGGACGCGTCGAGTGTCGCTTGTCCGAGGACTTGGCGGCACGGCTCAGGACCTTCAGCGCGTGTCATGGCTGGAGCAACTTCATTCCGATGATGACCGCTTTCCAATTGTTATTGCGCAGTCGCAGCGGCGAAGACGACATCCTCGTCGGTGTACCGGCGGCCAACCGGCACCATGCGGCGCTGCAACCGCTGGTGGGTTGCTTCGTCAACACCTTGGTGTACCGCAAGAGAATCTCTGGCGAGCGCAGCCCGCTGCAACTGATGAACGAGTTGCAGGCCTTGTCGGTGTCGGTCCAGTCCCACCAGGACTTGCCGTTCGACTACTTGATCGAACAACTGGGCGTGGTCCGGCAGGTGAGCTACAACCCGCTGTTCCAAGTGATGTTCAACTACTTCCCGGGCAACGCCCTGGAGCGTTTCGAACTCACCGACGTCATCGCCGAACCGCTGGACAACCGCCCCGACAGCGCCTTGTGCGACCTGCACCTGGACGTGCGTGACAGCGAGCATGGCATCAGCCTCAGCTTGCAATACAGCAGCGATCTGTTCCGCGAGCAGACCGTGCAAGGCATGGCCGAGCAATACCTGGCCTTGCTCGATGCGCTGATCGAGCAAGCCGCCCAGCCGCTGGGTGAACTGGCATGGCAGCCCGCCGAACGGGCCCTGGCGCTGATCGATGGCCGCGCGGTGGCCGGTCAACGGGACATCCTCGAAGCGTTCGCGCTTCAGGTTGCCCGCCAGCCCGAGGCGATTGCCGTCGTGGCCGGCAATCAACAACTGACCTACGCCGAACTGGACCAGGCCGCCGAGGCGCTCGCGGCGACGTTGCAAGCCCATGGCGTCGGTGTCGAAGACCGCGTGGCGTTGAGCCTGCCCCGCGACGCACGCCTGCCCATGGCCATGCTGGCGGTGCTCAAGGCCGGTGCGGCGTATGTGCCGCTGGCCGAAGACACGCCGCCGGAGCGTGGCCGCTACATTCTCGAAGCGGCGCAGCCCACGTTATGCCTGGGCACCGCCGCGAGCCTTAACGTATTGGCGCAGTGGAACACCGGGCTGCCGTTGCTGGACATCGACGCCAGCGGCTCGGCCGTCCCGTGCAAGCCTGTGGCCTGCATCGCCAGTCAACTCGCCTACGTGCTGTACACCTCGGGTTCCACCGGCCAGCCCAAAGGCGTGGCGATCAGCCGTGGCAACCTGATGAACCTGATGCTGGCCGTCGATCAGGTCTTGCCGATGACGCCCCGCGACCGGGTCCTGGCCCTGACCACCGCGACGTTCGACATTGCCATCGTCGAGTTGCTCCTGCCCTTGGCCCATGGCGCCAGCATCCTCCTGGCCGATCGGGAGCAGGCGCGGGATCCGCAAGCGATCGATCAATTGTTGCTGACCGGACAACCCACCGTCATGCAGGCCACGCCGGCCACTTGGCGGATGTTGGTGGCGCACACCTCGCGCAGTTGGCAGGGCGTGCGTGCCGTTTCCGGTGGCGAAGCCCTGCCGTGCGCGCTGGCCGAAGCCATCGAGGGCAGGGGCGCCAAGGTCATCAACGGCTACGGGCCGACGGAAGCGACCGTCTACAGCACCTTCGAAGTGCGCAGTGGCAATGAAAGCGCAGTGGAGGTGCCGATCGGGCAACCGGTGGCCAATACCGCTGCGTACGTGCTCGACGCCGACCTGCAACTGGTCGCCGCCGGCGTGCCCGGTGAGCTGTACCTGGCCGGGGCCAACCTGGGTCGCGGCTATTTCGCTGCCGCGCGCCTGACCGCCGCGGCGTTCCTGCCGGATCCTTTCGTGGCCGGCGCGCGCATGTACCGTACCGGTGACCGGGTGCGCCGCAATAGCGATGGCAGCCTGGATTACCTCGGGCGCCTGGACTTCCAGGTCAAGCTGCGGGGTTTCCGTATCGAGCTGGGTGAGATCGAAGCGCTGTTGTCCCGCGTCCCCGGGGTTCGCGAGGCGGCCGTGGTGCTGCTCGGCAGCGGGGAATCGGCGCGGTTGGTGGGTTACTACGCTGGCGATGCGCTGGACGAAACGACGCTGCGCGCCAGCCTCGGCGCACAGTTGCCGGACTACATGCTGCCCAGCCAATTCGTTCGCCTCGACACCCTGCCGTTGAGCCCCAGCGGCAAGGTCGACCGCAAGGCTCTGCCAGCACCGCAGCAGCGTGACGGCCAGCAGGGTGGATTGTCGAGCGAGTGGGAGCAGACCCTGGCTGGCCTCTGGCAAGAGCTGCTGGGATGCACCGACGTTGGCGCGGACGATAATTTCTTTGCCCTGGGCGGGCACTCGCTGTTGGCGGCGCGGCTGGTGGCACGAATCGCCGAACAGCATGGTCGGCGCCTGCCGTTGCGCAGCGTGTTCGAACAACCGGTGCTGCGCGACCTCGCCGCGACATTGGCCGAGGCCAGCACCGAGGCCGACGGCATTCTGCGTCCGTTCGAAGCCCCCCTCGCACCGTTGCATTTCACTCAGCAACGCTTGTGGTTCCTCGACCGTTTGCAGGGCGATACCCAGGCCTATCACCTGTCCCTGGCCTTGCGCCTGGACGGCCTCCTGCAACCCGCATTGCTGGAACAGGCGCTGGCGCACCTGGTGGTTCGCCAACACAGCCTGCGGACGGTGTTCAGCGACACCGCCGAGGGCGCACGCCAGCATGTCGAAGACCTCGGCGCGATGCCGCTGAGCTTCGAACCGCTGGAAAACGACGAATATTCCAGCGGCTTCGCCCAGAAGCTCAGCCAGGAGGCGCAGCGTCCGTTCGACCTCACCGCGCCGCCGCTGTGGCGGGTGCGGGTGTACCAAGGCCCGGGCCGAAGCGTGCTGCAAGTGACCTTGCACCACATCATTGCCGATGCGCGCTCATTGGAAATCCTCTTCGCCGAACTGCAACACATCTACCAAGCCTTGCTGGAAGGACGCGACGCTTGCCTGCCAGCCTTGCCGCTGCAGTTTTTCGACATCGCGGCCAGTTGGCAAAGCCCGGCGGGGCAGGCGCGGATCGAGTCGCAGCTTGACTACTGGCGACGGACCTTGACGGGCGAGCCGCCGGTGCTGAACCTGCCGACCGACATGCCGCGGCCCGCCGAGCAGGGCTACAAGGGTCAGCGCCTGCGCTTCAACCTGCCGGCGAGCCTGGTCAAGCGCCTGCGCGAGACGGCGCAGCGCCACGGCCTGACCGCTTTCGCACCGTTGCTGGCCGCCTGGAAAACCTTGTTGGCCAGACACTCGGGCCAACGGGACATCTGGATCGGCCTGCCGGTCGCCCATCGACATCAGGCCCACACCGACAACCTGATCGGCTATTTCGCCACCACCCAGGTCCTGCGCAGCCACCTCGATCCCCAGCAATCGGTCGAGCAGTTCTGGCAGCAATTGCAAGCCACGCACCTGGCGGCGCAACAGCATGCCGACGTGCCGTTCGAACGCTTGGTGGAAGCTCTGCAAGTGCGCCGCGATCTCAGCCACACGCCGCTGTTCCAGGCGTTGTTCAACCTGATCCAGCGCGACGCCAACGCAACGCTCGAGCAGCATTTCGCCGGCTTGCCGGCACAGCGGCTCAACGTTGAAAGCGACAGTGCCCTGGTGGACATCGGCCTGCACATCGAGCAGCAGGGCGAGGACTGGCAATGCGTGCTGGAATACAACACCGACCTGTTCCTGGCACACACCGCACAACGTTATGCCGATGAGTTCCGCTGCCTGCTCGAAGGCATGTTGCAACAACCGGATGCGCGTCTCTGGGACATCGACCTGGCCAACGCCGATCATGCCTTGGCCCAGCGCCCATGGAATCGACCTGCGCAATCCTTGGCGCCGGTGATGGACGTCATCGCCCGTTTTGAACAGCAGGTCGTCCTGTCGCCCGAAGCGCTGGCGGTGGATTGCCAGGACCAGCAACTGACCTACGCGCAACTCAACGCCATCAGCAATCGCCTCGCCCATTGGCTGCGTGCGCAAGGTGTCGTCACCGATGACCTGGTTGCCGTCTGCCTGAGTCGTGGCCCATGGCTGCTGCCAACCCTGCTGGCGATCCACAAGGCCGGCGCGGCGTACCTGCCACTGGATCCGCAGCACCCGAGCGAGCGCCTGGGCTTCATCATCGGGCATGCGCGTCCGGCCCTGGTGCTCAGCGAAAGCCTGTGCGCCGAGGCCTTGGGCGACGTCGATCACGTCCTGCTCGACCGGTTGCCGCTGGACACCCGCAGCGACGCCAACCTCGCGTTGCCGATCGATGCGCAGCAGCGCGCCTATGTGATCTACACCTCGGGCTCGACCGGCACACCGAAAGGCGTGCAGGTCAGCCGGGGCAACCTGAGCAACTTGCTGGCCGGCCTCGATCGCTTGCTGCCGCTCGGCGCCGAGGATGTCTGGCTCGCCAGCACCACGTACGCCTTCGATATGTGCAAGCCGGAGCTGTTCCTGCCGCTGGTCAACGGCGCGGCCATCCTGCTGGCGCGCCGCGAGCAGGTGGTCGATGGACATCAGTTGTTCGGGCTGCTGCGCCGGGCCACGGTGTTCCAGGCCACCCCCGCGGGTTGGCAGATACTGTTGGAAACCGGCCAGGTCGATTGGCCGCCGCTGCGTGGCCTGATCGGTGGCGAGGCGGTGCCCGGTGAGCTGGTGAACGAACTGCGTGGCCGTGGCGTGGCGCTGATCAATGCCTACGGCCCGACGGAAACCACCGTCTGGTCGACCACCCAGGCATTGCAGGACGTGCCGTCCGGCGTCGCCGACATCGGCATGCCTCTGCTCAATACCCTCTGCTACGTGCTCGACGACATGCTCCGCCCGGTGCCGCTGGGGGCGACGGGCGAGCTGTATATCGCCGGCTCCGGCGTCACCCGGGGTTATCAGCACGCGCCAGCCATCACGGCGGCGGCATATTTGCCGGACCCTTATGCCGGCGAACCGGGTAGCCGCATGTACCGCACCGGCGACTTGGTACGCCGCCGCAACGACGGGCGGCTGGCTTATGTCGGTCGCGGTGATTTCCAGGTCAAGGTGCGCGGTTTCCGCATCGAGCCCGGTGAAATCGAATCGCTGCTGCGCCGTTACCCCGGCGTGGAGGAGGCGGTGGTGATGATCGACTCGCGCAGTCAGAGTCTGTTTGCCTGGTTGCAGGCACCGAACCCGGTCGATCAGGCGGCGCTGCGTCGGTATCTGGAAGGCGTGTTGCCGGGCTACATGATTCCGGCTGGCTTCATCGAACAGCCGCGCCTGGCCCTTAACGCCAACGGCAAGATCGATCGCAAGGCCTTGCCGGCACCGCAGCCGGTGGCGATCCAGGGTGTAGCGCCGCGCAGCGAGCTGGAGCAGCAATTGGCGGACATCTGGCAGGAGCTGCTGGCGTTGCCGCAGGTCGGGGTGTTCAACAGCTTCTTCGAGCTGGGCGGTCATTCGTTGTTGGCCATGCGCTTGATGACGCAAGTCGAGAGCCGTTTCGGCGTCAAGCTCGAACTTCGCAGCCTGTTCCAGAACCCGACGATCGCCGCGCTCGCCGAACAGATCGAAAAACCCCAGGGGCCGTCGACCGACGAAGCCCTGGACGAAATGCAGCGCCTGTTGGCCGAGATGGAAATGTAAGGATGAGTACGATGACGCAACAAGCTTTCCTGGAGATTGCGCAGCGGCTGGCATCCTTGCCCGCGGACAAGAAGAAGGTCTTTCGCCAGCGCCTGGCCGAGAAGGGCATTGATAGCTGGCGCCTGCCGATCGTCCCCGCCGTGCTCGACGACGGCGAGCACAGGCCGTTGGCGCAGGCGCAGCGGCGCTTCCTGTCGGCTGAAGCGCTGAGCAGCCGGGCCCTCTACAACCTGTGCTCGGTGCTGCGTTTCGATGGGCGCCTGGACGGCGCACGTTTGCAGCAGGCGATGCAGCAGGTGGTCGATCGCCATCAGATCCTGCGCACACGCTACCGCCCTGACGCCAGCGGACAGTTGCAGCCCAATTGCGAGCCACAGCGGGTCCAGTTGCCGGGCGTCGAGCGCTTGACCGTCGCCGCATCTGAACAGGAGCAATGGTGCGCCGACGAATACGCCCGCCAACTCGCCGAACCCTTCGACCTGGCGCAGTCTATGCCTTGGCGCTGGCAAGCATTCAGCGACGCCCAGGTGCATTCCACCTGGCTGTTTTTCACCATTCACCACGTCGCCTATGACGCCTGGTCGGCCCAGCAACTCACCCTCGAATTGGCCGAGGCTTACCGGGCGCTCGCCTCGAACCAGGCTGTCGCGCTACCCGAGTTGACCATCCAATACGCCGATTACGCCGCGTGGGAGCGTGAATGGCTGGACAGCGACAGCTGCCAGCAGCACATCGATTTTTGGCGCGATCAACTGGTCGATGCGCCTGCGCCGATGGCGTTGCCACTGGACCGTCCGCGCCCGGCGCCCACGCAACGCCGCCACAGCGGCGCGGTCCTGGCCCGGGAACTCCCGCCGCACCTCACAACGGCGATCGAGGCGGCCATCCGTAATCACGGGGTGACGCTGTACATCTACGGCCTGACAGCGTTCAGCTGCCTGCTGTCGCGCTACAGCGGCGAGACGGACCTGTGCCTGGGCACCTCGGCGGCGCAACGTGACCGTCCGGAGCTGGCACCGTTGATCGGCCCGCTGCTCAATACCCTGGTGATTCGCCAACGCCTGCAAGACAACCCGGACTTCGGCAGCGCATTGCTGCGCACTCGCGACACCGTTGCGGCGGCGTTCGACCATCAGCAGTTGCCCTTCGAGAACATCCTCGAAAGTCTTGAGCGTCCGCGTTCGAGTCCGTTGTTCCAGGTCATGTTCGTCCAGGTCGATCTGCCCGAAAGCCGCACCCTGGCCTTGCCCGGCGTGGCGGTCGAAGTGCTCGACCCGCCGCAACGCCACGCACGTTTCGACCTGACGTTGCGCATGGTCCGCACCGCCGATGCACAGTTGCGCTGCGAACTGGAATACAGCGACGAATTGTTCGACGCGGCCACGGTCGAGCAAATGCTCGACGACTTGCTGGCGATTTTCCACGAGGGCTCGGCTCATCCGCAGCGGCGCCTGTCGGAGCTGCAACTGGTGTCCCCGCCGAGTGAAATCAGCGGCGCTGTCCTGGATTCGATTGCTTTGCCGCTGGACCAGCAAGTGTTGCACTGGGCCACGCACACGCCGAACGTGGTGGCGTTGCGCAGTTTGGAGCAGAGCATCGATTACGCCACGCTCGGCGCTGCCAGTCGCTCGATGGCCGCACGGCTGGCCGGGCAGGGCGTTGGGCCGGGGCAGGTGGTCGCGCTGTGCATGCCGCGCTGTGCCGAACAACTGCTGGCGACCCTGGCGTGTTGGCAGCGTGGTGCGACTTGCCTGTTTCTCGATCCGGCGCAACCGGCCCGGCGACTCGCGCAACTGCTGCAAGACAGCGGCGCGAGCCTGTGGCTGACATTGGCGCAAGCGCCCGAGACCGGCGTGGACCTCCCGCGCCTGGTGCTGAGCGCCGCCGACTGGTCTGTCAATGCGAACATCGGCCAGAACCAAAGCCTCAGCCAGCTGCAATTGCCTGCGTACCTGATCTACACCTCGGGCTCCACCGGCCAGCCGAAAGGCGTGCAGGTCACTCATGCCAACCTCGCGCATTATGCCAATGCCGTCGGCCAACGCTTGCAAGCCAAACCGCGCAGTCGTTGGGCGACCTTGGCAACCGTCGCCGCCGACCTTGGCTTGACCTCGGTTTTCGCCGCGCTCAACGCAGGGGACACGCTGGTCTTGCCACCGGCACCGTTGGCCTTCGATCCGCCCGGCTGGGCGGATTTTCTCGACCAGCATCCGGTGGACTGCCTGAAGATCGCCCCTTCGCATCTGCGTGGCTTGCTGGCACTGGACGACGCCCGTCGTGTCTTGCCCAAGGACCTGTTGATCCTCGGTGGCGAAGGTTTCGACCAGGCGCTGTTCGCCAAGGTGCGTGAACTGGCGCCGCAACTGCGCGTTTTCAACCACTATGGCCCGTCGGAAACCACGGTCGGTGTGGTCTGCGGAGAAATCTTCGACGCCGACGTGTTCGAAGCGGGGCAGTATCTGCCGTTGGGCCAGCCGCTGTCCGGCTGTGAATTGCGTATCGTCGATGGCCACGACCGGTCGGTGCCGCTCGGTGTCGCCGGTGAGCTGCTGATCGGTGGTCCCCAGGTTGCCCAAGGCTACCTCGGTCAGCCTGAATTGACGGCGCGTGCGTTCGGCTCCAATGCCCACGGCCAGCGTTTTTATCGCAGTGGTGACCGGGTTCGCCTGGATCGAAACGGGCGCCTGGTGTTCCTCGGGCGCCAGGACGATCAAGTGAAGATCCGCGGTTTCCGTGTCGAACCGGGCGAGATCAGTGCCTGGCTCAATGCCCAGCCTCAGGTTCGCGAAGGCGCCGTGGTGGCCTGTGAGATAAAAGGGCGGACGCAACTGGTGGCGTATCTCAGCCCTACGATGACCACCGAAGCGTTGGCCACACTGCAAGCCGAAGCCAAGCGTCAACTGCCGGAACACATGGTACCGGCCCATTGGTTGGCACTGGACACGCTGCCATTGACGGCCAACGGCAAGTTGGATCGGCGTGCATTGCCTGATCCGGCCACCGATGAACCAGCCGCCGAAGCCGCCGAGCAACCGAGCGGCGCGACCGAACAGCGCCTGGCGCAACTGTGGTGCCAGGTCCTCGGGTGTGCGCAGGTCGGCCGCACGGACGATTTCTTCGCCCTCGGCGGGGACTCGATCCTCAGTCTGCAATTGATCGGCCTGGCGTCCCGGGAAGGCCTCAAGCTACAACCGCGGGATGTCTTGCAGCATCCGACCCTGGCAGCCATGGCCTTGTGCATCGACTGCCGCGCCGAGCCGGTATTGCTTGCCGTGCTGACGGCTTTTCGCGAGCTGCTCGGGCAACCTGGCCTGGGGCCGGACGCCGATTTCTTTGCCATGGGCGGCGACTCGATTCTCAGCTTGCAGTTGATCGCGCGTTTGCGTCAGGCCGACCTGCGCCTGATGCCGCGGCAATTGCTGGAAAACCCGACCCCTCGGCAACTGGCCAAAGTGCTCGCGCCGGTCGTCGCGCCGGTCGTTGAAGCCGTTGAGTCGAACGGCGATGGGGAGCAACCGCAGCCGCTGTCCCATGCCCAGCAGCGGGTGTGGTTCATGCAGCAGTTCGAGCCGGCTGAAACCGCCTACAACGTCACCCAGTTGCTGGCCTTGCGCGGCGAGCTGGATGTGCCTCGCCTGCAACGCGCCTGCCAGGCGCTGGTGGCCCGTCATGACGCGTTGCGCTGCCGTTTCTTCGAAGAACGAGGGCAAGTCTGGCAGCGCCTGGACGATATGGCCGCGCCGATCTTCAACGTCCATGACATCGGCGGCCTGAGTGACTCGGAACAGCAAGCGAGTATTGCCAGCGCGGCCAAGCGCGTGTTCGACCTCACACAGGGGCCGCTGCTGGCCATCGATGTGTTTTGCGTCGCGCCCGGCGACTATCGCCTGCTGTTCAACGTGCACCACATCGCCGTGGACGGTTGGTCCATGGGCTTGCTGGTCCAGGACCTGGCAGCGCTTTATCAAGAGAGGAGCCTGCCGGCGGCAAGCGCTTTGCTGCCGCTGATCAAGACGCAGCGGCAACGCTTGGAGGGCACGCATGGCAAGGACTTGTTGGCCTATTGGCAACAGCGCCTGGAAGGCCTGGGCAACGAGCCGCTGGAACTGCCCGAGCAACCCACCCGTCCCGCGGTGCAGGCGTACGCTGGCGCGCGAGACGAATATGTCCTGCCCGGCTCGCTGAGCATTGCGGTCGAAGCCCGGGCGAGGGCGCTTGGCGTCACGCCGTTCGTGCTGTATTTCGCGGCTTATCAGCTGCTGCTCTGGCGCCACGGCGGGCGCAATGATTTTGCCGTGGGCTTGCCGGTGGCGGGGCGTGAATCCGTCGAGAGCCAGGCGTTGGTCGGGCTGTTCGTCAACACCCTGGCCCACCGTGTGCAGATCGATGGCCGCCAGAGCCTGCAAGCGTTCGTCCAAGCCCTGAACAGCAAGCTGAGCGAGGACCTGGCCCATCAATCGCTGCCGTTCGAGCAGTTGTTGGACGTGCTGGATGTCGAGCGCAGCCTGGATCGCACACCGCTGTTCCAGACGATGTTCAACTATCAGGTCGATCATCAGGATTCCCGCAGCCTGGACCTGCCCGGCATCAGTGCCCAGGCGTTGGCGCTGCCGGGTGGCGTGGTGAGCGCGAAGTTCGACCTGACGTTCAACCTGTTCACCCAAGGGCGCGGTGCCGAGGCGAGCACCGGTTTGATCGTCGAATACGCGACGGCATTGTTGCGACCCGACATCACTCGGCGTCTGGTGGAGGATTACCAGGCGTTGCTCGCCAGCCTGGCGAGCCTGGATCTTGATGCGCGCTTGCTGGAGATCCCGCTGTGCTCGGTTGCGGCCTTGGCGACTGAAGGGCAGTCGTTGCCATTGCATGGCGAAGCGGATTGGGTGACGCGCTTCGAAGTGCAAGCCGCCGTGCATCCCGAGCGCATCGCCGTGTACTGCGCCGACCGTCAACTGAGCTACGCCGCGCTGGAGGCCCAAGCCAACCGCTTGGCCCATTGGTTGCTGGCCCAGGGCGTCGGGCGCGAATCGTTGGTTGCCTTCTGCCTGCCTCGGGATGAACGCTTGCTGGTGTGTATGTTGGGCATCCAGAAGGCCGGTGCCGCCTATTTGCCGCTTGATCGAGCCCATCCCCCGGCCCGCCAGGCGCAGGTGCTCAACCGGGCGCAGCCGCATTTGCTGCTTTGCGATTCGGCGACGGCCGATTGGCCTGCCGAGCTGCGCGTTTGCGCGTGGACGGACCTGCCGTTGGCGCAATTCGCCGCGCAGGCGCCGGGACTGCCGACGCACCTCGGGCAATTGGCCTACACCCTCTACACCTCGGGATCCACCGGACAGCCCAAGGGCGTGCAGATCAGTCGTGGCAACTTCGCCAACTTCCTGTTGGCCATGGAGCAGGCCTTGCCGTTGGACAATGTGCAGCGTTACCTGGCCTTGACCACCGTCACCTTCGATATTTGCGGCCTGGAGCTATGCCTGCCGCTGGTGCGTGGCGGCGCCGTGGTACTGGCGGACGAGGAACAGCGCCAGGATCCGCAGTTGCTGGCACGCTTGATCAAGGAACAATCGGTCGATCTGATCCAGGCCACGCCCGCCACCTGGGCGATGTTGTTGCAAGGTGATCGCCAGGTGCTGGAAGGGCGATTGGCCCTGGCCGGCGGCGAGGCGGTGTCGGCGGAACTGGCCAGCGAACTGCAGCAGCATGTCGCTCGATTGATCAACGTCTACGGCCCGACCGAGACCACGGTATGGTCGACCCAGACGCCCATCGACGCGCTGCAATTGCCAGTGGCGCCGATAGGCCGGCCGCTCCTCAACACCCGCTGCCATGTCCTCGATGAACACCTGTGCGAAGTGCCTCCAGGCTGCGTCGGTGAACTCTATATCGCCGGGGACGGCCTGGCCCGGGGTTACGCCGGGCAGCCGGGGCTGACCGCCGAGCGTTTCATTGCCGACCCGTTCGGTCACGGCGATCGCTTGTACCGCACTGGCGATCTGGCGCGCTGGCAGCCCGACGGCCAGCTGTACTACCTGGGACGCACCGACGATCAGATCAAGTTGCGCGGCTATCGCATCGAGCTGGGGGAAATCGAGGCCGTCCTGCTCAGCCATCCCCAGTTGCTGCAAGCTGTCGTGGCGGTGCAAGGCGAGCACCTGGTCGCGTTCTGGGTCGCGGATCCGGACGCTGCACCTGATGAAGCGGCTGTACGCGAGTATTTGCAGGCGCGCTTGCCGGTCTACATGGTGCCGACGCACCTGCAAGCACTGGACCGACTGCCGCTCAATAGCAATGGCAAGGTCGATCGCAAACAACTGCCGCGCTTGCAATCGGTTGTCGGCAGCGTGCCAGCGACCGGGCGAGCGCTGTCGGCCAGCGAGGACGTGCTGGCGCAGATCTGGGCCTCGGTGCTGAACGTGCAAGACGTCCCGGCCGATGGACATTTCTTCCAATTGGGCGGGCATTCGCTGATGGCCGCCCAGGTGCGCGGCCGCCTGCGTGAGCAGGGCTTCGAGGTGCCCTTGCGCTGGTTGTTCGAAACACCCGTGTTGGCGCAACTGGCCGAGCGAATCGAGGGCCTCGCCGCCGAGCAGGATCTGGCTTCCCTGACGATTCCGGCGGTTGACCAAGGCATCGAACAGCCACTGTCCTCGGCGCAACAACGGGTCTGGTTGATGCAACAACTGGATCTGGCCGACAGCAGCTTCAACATGAGCAGCAACGTCCGTTTGCGTGGGCAACTGGATGCCCAGGCTTTGGAGCGTTCGTTGCAGCGGTTGGTGAATCGCCATGCCATCCTGCGCACCACCTATCACTCCCGTGGCGGCGAGTTGCGCCAGCGCATCCACCCGCAGTCGACGGTGGTCCTGGAAGCCGTTGCGTCGACTGAAGACCAGTGGACAGTCGACGCCCGGGACATGGCGTTGCGACCATTCGACCTCGGCAACGACGCGCCGCTGCGGGTGGTCCTGTATCGCCTTGGCGAAGAGGATCATGTGTTGCAGATGGTCATGCACCACATCGCCTCCGACGGTTGGTCCGGCGCGGTGCTGGTCGATGAGCTGATCGAAGGCTACGAGGCCTACAGCTCCGGCGTGCTGCCGGCCCAGCAAGCATTGCCGATCCAGTACGTCGACTACGCCGTTTGGCAAGGTTCGTCTGCGGTCCAGTTGCGTCAGCGCGAAGGCCTGGATTTCTGGCGACGGACCCTGGCGGGCATCCCCGCGCAGGTGCCACTGCCGTTCGATTTTCCACGTCCGGAGCGTGACAGCGGCGCCGGGGCGGCGGTGGATTTCCAATTGTCGCCCGCCACGGTGGGCCGCTTGAAAACCTTCGCCCAGGACAGCGGCACTTCGCCGTTCATGGTCCTGCTGACGTGCTACGCCGCTGTGCTGCAACGCGAGACGCAGGGCCGCGACCTGGTGATCGGAACGGACGTGGCGAACCGTGACCATCCGGCCACCGAATCGCTGATCGGCTTCTTCGTCAACCTGCTGGCCTTGCGTATCCGTGTGCAACCGGAATTGAGCTTCCGTGAGCAAGCCTTGCAAGTCCGCGAGCTGTGCCTGCAAGCGTTCGCCTGGCAGGACACGCCGTTCGAACGGGTCGTCGAATGCCTGGAGCTGCCGCGCGTGGCCAATGTGCACCCGCTCTTGCAGACCCTGTTCGTGCTCGACAACACGCCGCGCCAGCAGCGCCAACTGGGCAATCTGCAGGTCGAGCCGCTGACGGGCCAGCAACACCATTCCAAGTTCGACATGGCCCTGTTCGCCAGCGAAGACGGTGATGCGATCAGCCTGCGCTGGGTGTACCGCACCAGCCTGTTCCGCCCGGCCACCGTCGAGCGCTTGCGCGGCGCCTTCGAGTCGCTGCTGGAGCTGGCCCTCGGCGCGCCGGACACCCCCATCGATACCATGATTGCGACTGTAAAAGGAGCTGCTGCAATGTCCACGGACAATCCGCTGCAACGCAAAATGAGCAAATTGGGCAAGATGCGCCAGAGCGGATCGGCGGCGACCCGGGAGCCCATCGAAGCCCGGCCGCTGCGAGAGGATTCGAAGTTTCCGTTGCTGGTTTCCCTGCGCGACCGCGAGCTGGCCCCGGCCATCTGGGCCGAAGCCAACCGCGACAAGGTCGAGAACTGGTTGCGCGAGCATGGCGGCATCCTGTTCCGTGGCTTCGACCTGCCGACCCCGGCGGACTTCGAGGCGTTCTGCCAGGCGCTGTGTCCGCAGTTGTACGGGCAGTACGGTGACTTGCCGAAGAAAGAGGGCGGCAAGAACATCTACAAGTCGACGCCATACCCCAAGGATCGGATGATCCTGTTCCATAACGAGAGTGCGCACCAACACCGCTGGCCACGTCGGCAGTGGTTCTACTGCGAGACGCCGGCGACGTCCGGTGGCGCGACCCCGATCGTCGACAGCCGCCAGGTCTATCGTGACCTGCCGGCCTGGCTGCAGGCCAACCTGCGCCGCAAGCAACTGATGTATGTACGCAATTTCAGCACCAGCCTGGACGTCAGTTGGCAGCACTTCTTCCAGACCGAAGATCGGGCCGAGGTCGAGCGGATCTGCCGTGAGAGCAACATAGAGTTCCAATGGCGCGGCGCCAACGACCTGCACACCCGCCAGGTGTGCCCGGCGGTGATCCTGCACCCGTTGACGGGCGAAGAGAGCTTCTTCAACCAGATCCAGCTGTACCACCCAGCATTTCTCGATGCGGATATCCGCGAGCAGTTCCTGCGCGACGGCGAGTCCGCCATGCCGAGGCAAGTGTTCTACGGTGACGGCTCGGAGCTCGAACCGGCGGCGATCGACGCCATCAATGCCGCCTACGACCGTTGCGCGGTGCGCTTCGACTGGCAACAGGGCGACGTGGTGATGCTCGATAACATGCTGGCGGCGCACGCCCGGGATCCGTTCGAGGGCGAGCGCAAAATCGTCGTGGCGATGGGTGAAATCTATGCCCGCCACCAAGTCATGGCCGCCCCGGCGCAGATCGAAGAAACACTTGAAGAGTTGACCCCATGATGGACCTTGGACTCACGCTTTCACCCCAGCAGAAACAACTGGCCCAGGCCAATCCGCACGCCTGGCGCTGGGTGCGCATGTCATTGACAGGCGTTGCCGAAGGCACCGTCGAGCAATGCTTGCGCGACAGCCTGGCGCAGCACCAGGCGCTGTGCCTGCGCTACGAGCGTCCGCTGGGCGCCACCGGGTTGCGCCAACGTGTGATCGAGCCCCAGGCATTGCGCCTGGACTGGCGCCAGGGGCGCACGGTCGACGGCCACGATGGGCAAAAATGGTTGGACGAGGCCCAGCGTCGTTGCCAGGCCGAACAGCCCGACATGCTCGCCTGGCTGCTCGATGATCAGCTGTTGCTGGCGGTCCCGGTGTACTCGCTGGACGCGCGCAGCCTGGTCCAGTTGCGCGAGCACTTGCTCGGTCGCGCCGCGTTGCTCGATGACGAACCTATGCAGTACGCGGACTACGTCGAGTGGATCAATGGGCTGCAACTGGATGAAGACGCCGAGCAGGGCGCGCAGTTCTGGCGCAACCTGGCCTTGCAGGACATCCCGGGCATGCGCCTCGTCGAGCGCTACGGTATTGCCAGCGGACGTCACGCGGTGGTCCGCCAGCCACTGGCGCCGACTCTTGCGCCGCTGCTTACGGCATTGGCCGATCGTGAAGGCGTGGCCATCGAACAGCTGGTGCTAGCCGCTTGGGGATCGCTGCTAGGCAGGCTCAACGGCCAACGCCAAGGCCAACTCGGTGTGCAGCACGACCCCCGTGACAACTACGAGGAATTGACCGGCGCGCTTGGGGTGTTCGAACAGACGTTGCCGATGGTGGTGCAACTGTCCGAGCACAGCACCCTGGTGAACCTGGCCCGGCAACTGGCCCGGCAATTGGAGAGTGCCGTCGACTGGCAGGAATACCTCGGCCAGGCGCAGTTGTTGCCGGAGTGGCGGGCCAGTTTCCAGGCCGGGTTGCAGGTTGTGCGCGTGCCGCAACTGGGCGCGTTGCAGTGGCTGTCGTTCGACACGCCGGTCGAGCTGCAACTGCAATTGAGCCTTGACGCCCAGGGCACTGGCGAGCTGGCGCTGGCCTATGATTGCGGGGTGTACCGCGACGAGCAAATGCAGGCGTTGCTCAAGCGTCTCGAACATTGGCTCGGCCAATTGGTGCAATCACCCAATGGCCTTATCGATGGCTTCGATGCGTGTCTGCCCGAGGAGACCCTGGCGTCGTCGACGCGTCCTGACTTCGGAGCGGACCTGGACATCGTCGCGGCCCTGCGCCGGCACGCCCAGTCACACCCCAATCGGCCGGCGCTGCGTTATGCCGACCAGTTGTTTTCCTACGCTGAACTCGATGCCCTGAGTGACCGCGTCGCCGGCAGCCTGGATCAGGCGGGCGTGGGCCGTGAAGCGGTGGTGGGGCTGTATCTGCCACGCGGCGCGCAAATGCTGGTGGCGATGCTCGCCTGTTTCAAGGTCGGCGCCGCCTATCTGCCGCTGGATCCCCAGCAGCCGCCGCTGCGCCTGGCCGGGATACTCGAAGATGCTCAACCGGCATTGCTGCTGCACTTGGAGGGCCTGGCGCCGGAAACGTCGGCGCGCACGCTGTGCTGGTCCCAGGCGAGCAACGGGCCGCTGTTCGATACGCCGCACTGTGGCACCGCGCAAGACCTGGCCTACGTGCTCTACACCTCGGGTACCAGCGGCAAGCCCAAAGGGGTGCAGATCGAACAAGGGCAATTGCGTCATTACGTCACCCAAGTGACCGGTGCGCTGCAACTGCCCGAGGGCGGGCATTACGGGCTGGTGTCCTCGCTGCTCGCGGACCTGGGCAACACCGTGTTGTTCCCGGCGTGGCTGCAGGGCGGCTGCGTGCACGTGCTGGCGCAATCGACCGTGACCGACGCCCAGGCCTTTGCCGAAGAGCTGCGGCGTTATCCCCTCGACGTTTTAAAAATCGTCCCGTCGCACCTCGCAGCCTTGATGGGCGAGCAGGCCGCCGACGTTCTTCCGCGCCAAGTGCTGGTGCTGGGCGGAGAACCGATCGGCGAGGCGTTGATGACACGCTTGGCCCAAGCCGGACCGACTTGCCGGCTGTATAACCACTACGGCCCGACCGAGACCACCGTCGGCGTGTTGTGGCGAGCCATCGATCTTGCGCAGGGCGTGAATGGCTGTGCGTTGAGCCAGGTGCTGGGGGACAACCGCGTTCAGTTGCTCGACGAGCAGCAACGGCCAGTGCCATCCGGTCAGGCCGGCGAGTTGTGCATCAGCGGCGCCAGTGTCGGCAGGGGTTACGTCGGCAGTGTCGGCGGCGCTTCCTTCGGTGTCGATCCCGCCAGCGGTCAACGCCTGTACCGCACCGGTGACTTGGCCTTGCGCCAGGCCGACGGAGCCCTGCGCATTCTGGGTCGCAACGACCAGCAAGTGAAAATCCGCGGGTTCCGCCTTGAACTGGCGGAGGTCGAGCAAGCGATGCTGGCCCAGCCGGGCGTCTCGCAGGCGGCTGTGCTGTTGGATGGCGAAGGCGATCACGCTCGGTTGCTGGCCTTCGTGGTCACGGACGATGTTCAGTTCCAGGGGACGGACCCGTTGCGCGCCAGCCTGGCTCGCCAACTGCCGGACTACATGCTGCCCAGCGGTATCTTTGCGCTGAAGGCCTTGCCGCTGAACAGCAACGGCAAGCTCGATCGCAAGCACCTGCTCGAACGCGCCCGGCAGCGCCTGCAGAACACCCGCGTGGCGCCGGTGGGCGAACTGGAAACCGCCGTGCTCGCGATCTGGTGCGACGTGCTGGGTGTCGATGACCTGGGCGTCACCGACAATTTCTTCACCGTCGGCGGGCATTCATTGGCGGCGATCAAAGTGGTGTCGCTGATCCGCGAACGGCTGGGTCTCAGCCTGCCGACCAACCTCTTGTTCGAGCGGCATACGGTGCGTGACCTCATCCAAGGCCTGGGCGACACGGGCAGCAGTCCATGGAAGACCCTCGACGATGCCGATCCGCAGGCACCGGCCTTGTTGGTGGTGCATGGTGCGCAAGGGCACCTGCAGGCGTACCAGCCGCTGGTGGACAACCTGCGCGGCGAAGTTTCGGTCTTTGGCCTTGCCGCCCTGGAAAATGGCTGGGCCGACGACGATATGGACGCGCTGTTGCGGCAATACGTGGCGAGTATTCCGGTCCAGCTCAAGGAGCGTCCGCTGGTGCTGTTGGGCTGGAGCCTGGCGGCGCGCCTGGCCTTGTTGCTGGTGCCGCATCTGCAAGCCAGCGGCTTCAGCGTCGAAGGCCTGGTGGTGCTCGATCATGATGCTCAGCGCAGCCTGGCCGGCGAGGGCGACGAAGCCGGTCAGTTGATTGCCGATTTCGCGTTTTATTGCCGCAGTCACGGCCAGCCGATCGGAGAATCGCTACGGGAGCGATTGACTGGCCTGTTGGCCGGCCTTGACTATGCCGAGGGTGTCGCTCGGTTGTTGGACGATGAGCAGGTGCGCGGGCATCTGCAATGGGCAGCGGCGGATGCTGAGCTGCTGGCGCTGATGACGCACTATCGCGCGATCAAGACCCGTTTGTACGAGCAGGCCTTGCCCATCGTCGACGTGCCGGTCTGGCTGTGGCGCGGCAATGCCCACGGCGACTTGCGCATGCAGTGGCAAGCCCTCGCACGACAACCCGTCAGCCAGTGGACGCTGGATGTGGGGCATCATGAGATGCTCGGCGATCCGCGACTGGCGGAAAACCTGCTGCCTTTACTGTTGCAAACCTCTGCCAAGGTGGTGTTGGTCCCATGATGTTATTGAAAGAACTGCTGCATAACGCGCGGTGGCGCATTTTCCTCGCGGTGCTGAGCAGTGCCTTGAGCGCGGCCACCAGTATCGGCCTGATCGGCTACATCAACCGTTGCCTGGAACAAGGGCTGGATAATCTCGGCCAGGGCTTGCTGCTGTTCGCTGGCCTGCTGGTGCTGTTGTTCATCAGCGGAGTCACTTCGCAATGGTTGCTGGTGCAGATCGGCCATCGTCTGGTGTACCAACTGCGCCTGCGGCTGGTGGGCAAGGTGCTGGGGACGGCGCTGGAACGCATCGAGCGGTTGGGCAGCCCACGTATCTACAACGCCTTGACCAAGGACGTGACCACCGTCGCCACGGCCTTCAAGCAGTTGCCAATTTCCTTGTACAACGGCTTGCTGTTGTTGGCGGGGCTGGCGTACATGGCCTGGTTGAGCCTGCCGTTTTTCGCCTTGACGCTAGCGGTGATCGCCGCCGGCGTCGGCCTCGATGTGTTGCTGGGACGCAAGGTCAAGACCCTGATGCAGGCCGTCCGGCAACATGACGACCAACTCACCGAGCAGTTCGAAGCCGCGATCCAGGGGCGTTGCGAACTGGGCCTGAGCCGGGAGCGCCGGCACCTGCTTTATCAACGCAAGCTCGAACCCATCGCCCGGGCCTCGCTGGACGCATCGGTACGCGCCGACACCTTGTGGGCGGTTAACCTGAACTGGACGACGTTGCTGGTGTTCGTGCTGATCGGCACGCTGTTTTTCCTCGGCCAGGGGCTGGGGTTGCTGAGCCAGCAGGTGGTGGTCGGCTACGTCCTGGCGATCATGTTCCTGCGCACGCCGATCTCGATGATCCTCGACGCCATTCCCGCGGTCATTCGCGGCCATGTTGCGTTGCAGGCCATCGACGCCCTGGCGCTGGGCGAGACGGTGGAGTTCAAGACGCCAGCGCAGGCGGCGCAGCCGTTTCGCGAGCTGCGCCTGTCGGACGTGCATTACCGTTACGCCGGCAAGAACGAGGAGTTTGCTTTTGAGTTGGGGCCGATCGACCTGACGATCCGGCGCGGCGAGTTGATTTTCATCGTCGGTGGCAATGGCAGCGGCAAATCGACCCTGGCCAAGCTGTTGACCGGGCTCTATGTGCCCGCTGCTGGCGAGGTATCACTCAATGGCGTGGTGCTCGATGCCAGCACCAGCGAATGGCACCGCGAGCACTTCGCCGCGATCTTCGCCGACTTCTATCTGTTCGCCGATGTGCTGGGCGAGGCGGGCGACCATGAAGGACTGGAGGCTCGGGTGGATCATTATCTCGACCGCCTGGGGCTGGCCCACAAGGTCGAATTCGCCGCCGGACGCCTGTCCACCACCGCGTTGTCCCAAGGCCAGCGCAAACGCCTGGCGTTGCTGCTGCTGATGATGGAAGGCCGTGAAGTGTTCCTGCTGGACGAATGGGCGGCCGACCAGGATCCGGTGTTCCGCCATGTGTTCTACAACGAGTTGCTGCCCGAACTGAAGGCGGCCGGCAAGACAGTGATCGCGATTACCCATGACGACCGTTATTTCGATGTCGCGGACCGGGTCTATCGTCTCGACTACGGTCACCTCGTTGATTACGACCGAGCGACGGAGAACCCCTTTCACTTGGCGAAATGATCGGCGCGCTCAGGCGTCCTGATCCTGCCGTTTGCATTCATCGAGGGGACAACTGCTGCAATAGCCGACGCCGGGAAGGCGGTAACGAATGCAGCAGATCCGCCGCAGGCGCTGGGGTTCGTCTTCGCCGATGTCGTGATAGCGCACGGGGGCGAACAGCGGGTTGCGCCGGCCATCGGGGCGCAGGCGGGCGCTGAGGATTTCCCGGGCGGGCAGGGTGCTGTCGGGATTGGCCAGGGGATGCAGGTCGATCCGCGTGGTGACGAACTCGAAGGTGTTGCCAGCGTTGCTCCAGAACAAGCGGGGCGATGCGCGGCTGACGCTCGCCAGCGTTTCGATGACCGGTTCCAGGTGCTGCTCGATCAGCGTCTGGAATCGTTCGAAGGCCGTGCATTCAGGCAGGGGTTGCCCGGCGTCGCGTAGATGCAAGGCCTGTGGCCTGGCGTCATCGCCGAGCTTCAACCCGACGTCGCGCAGGGCGATTGGCAGGGCCCGTTGCAGCAGCAGATTGGCGGCCATCACCGGCGCGAGGAAGGTGCTGAAATACCACTTGGACCACAGCGACACCAGGGCCAGGCGTTCATCGGTCTTGTAGCGCGCCAGCAGTTCGTCGACGAACGCACTGAACGTCTCGGGCTGGAAGAACAGGTCCGCCGACAGGTCGGTTTGCGGATGGCTGCGCAATTGCAGCTTCTCTTCGAAGGCTGCGAGCGGCCCGGTGAACAGCGGAGCAAGGCTGGGAATCATTGACTCATCCGTGACCGCGAATTGAGAGGGGTTATCGTCCAGAGGGGGCGAAGTATAAACAGCGCACCAGCGTCTTGCGACTGTTCGCCGACCCTGAAATATACGAGCCATGTAAGTTTTTTAAAATATTAATGAGAATCGCTACCATTAGTATTGTATCGTAGCGATCTTTCCCGTCATGCCAGTCAAGGAGCAAGCAATGAGTTTGGATAGCCCGGATACGCGGTTTCTGGTTGTCGTCAACGAAGAGGAGCAGTACTCGATCTGGCCGGACTACCGCAGCGTGCCCGAGGGCTGGCGCACGGTGGACATGCAGGGCAGCAAGGAAGAGTGCCTGGCCTACATCGAAAAGGTCTGGACCGACATGCGCCCGCTGAGCCTGCGCCAAGCCATGCAGGCACAAGGACAGGGTTGATCGCCCACGACCGCGTTCTCATTTCAGGGAGTCAAAATGGAAAGTGTCCAGCCCCGTTCATCCTCCAGCGCCACCTTCACGCTGGAGCAGTTCCGCCACCAGGCGCCCCGTGAACTGAATACCAATCCGTACCTGCAACGCCAGGCGGCCCGGGAATCGAATGCGCGTTCCTATCCGCGACGTATCCCGCTGGCCCTGCAAGAAGCCCACGGCCTTTATGTGCGCGACACCCAGGGTCAATTGTTCATGGATTGTCTCGCCGGCGCGGGCACCTTGGCGCTGGGCCATAACCACCCGGTGGCCATTGCGGCCATGCGCCAGACGCTCGATTCCGGCTTGCCCTTGCACACCCTGGACCTGACGACGCCGGTCAAGGATCGCTTCGTCGAGGACCTGTTCAACGCCTTGCCGGAGAACTTCGCCCGTCACGCGCGCATCCAGTTCTGCGGCCCGACCGGTGCCGATGGCATCGAGGCGGCGCTGAAGCTGGCGCGGATCGCCACCGGGCGCAAGCCGATCCTGACGTTCTCCGGCGGCTACCATGGCATGACCCTGGGCACGTTGAGCCTGATGGGCAACCTGGGGCCGAAACAGGCGCTGGGCTCGCTGATGGCCGACGTGCAGTTCCTGCCATACCCGTATGACTACCGTTGCCCGTTCGGCATCGGCGGTGAAGCCGGCATCGATGCCGGGCTGCACTTCATCGAACAGCTGCTGAGCGACCCGGAGTCGGGCGTATTGCCACCGGCGGCGGTGGTCGTGGAAGTGGTGCAGGGCGAGGGTGGGGTGATCCCGGCGCCGGTACGCTGGCTGCAGGGCTTACGTCAATTGACGCGCAAATATGGCGTGGCGCTGATCATCGACGAAGTGCAGACCGGCCTGGGTCGTACCGGCAAGTTGTTTGCTTTCCAGCATGCCGACATCGAGCCGGACATCCTGGTGCTTTCCAAAGCCATCGGCGGCGGCCTGCCGCTGGCCGTGATGGTCTACCGCGAAGAGCTGGACACTTGGAAACCCGGTTCCCATGCCGGCACGTTCCGTGGCAACCAGATGGCGATGGCGGCGGGCGGCGCGACGTTGCGCCATATCATCAGCGAAAACCTGCCAGGGCACGCCGAGGTCATGGGGCAGCGCCTGATGGAGCAACTGCGCCAGTTGCAGGGCGAATACCCTTGCCTGGGCCAAGTGCGCGGCCGCGGGTTGATGGTGGGCGTGGAAGTGGTCAGCGACACGCCGAGCGACAGCCGCGTTCCCGCTGCGGACACCGCATTGGCCCAGGCCATCCAGCGTCAATGCCTACGTCTGGGTGTGATCCTGGAACTGGGCGGGCGTCACGGTGCCGTGGTGCGATTCCTGCCGCCGCTGATCATCCAGGCCGAAGAAATCGATGTGCTGGTCGAACTGTTCCATGTTGCATTGAACAATGCCCTCGCCGAAACCAAGGGCAGGGCGTTGCACATCGCTTGAACCAGCGGTGTTCATTCAAGGCAGTCGACTAACCCGTGGCGAGGGAGCTTGCTCCCGCTCGGTTGCGTAGCAATCGTAAGATTTTTTGGGGCTGCTGCGCCCGAGGCGTCGGACCGGCCCAGCGGGAGCAAGCTCCCTCGCCACCTGGTCATCGTCATGCCATCTGAACAACGTCACCGTATCGAGGTTGCTACTTGTAACGCTGCTCGAACACCGCCAGTTGTTCAGGCTTGATCAACTGGAAGGGCACCCACACCTCGGATTCCACCGGCTCGCCCTTGATCATCTTGAGGGCGGCCTGCACCGCGCTGGTCGCCTGGGCCTTGGGGTCCTGGAACACCGAGGCGACCAACATTCCGCGCTTGATCGCCGCGAGGCCGTCCGGCAAACCATCGATGCCGACAATCGCAACCTCACCCTTGGCCTTGCCGGACTGTTGCAACGCCATGGCCGCACCGATGGCCATCTCGTCATTGTTGGCGACGATGGCATCGAAACGGCTGCCGGCGAGCAGCCAGTTGCTGGTCAGGTCCATGCCTTTGTTGCGCTGCCACTCAGCACTCTGCTGCTCGACAACCTTGATTTGTGGAAAGTCCTTGAGCACCTGCTTGACCCCTTCGGTGCGGTCATGGGTGGCGTTTTGCGCGAGGTCACCCATGATGATCGCGAGGTTACCCTTGCCACCGAGCTTTTCGGCCAGGTAACGCATCTGCAGCTGGCCGGCCTCGATGTCATTGGACGCCACCGTGACCACGCCCTTGGGCAGAGTGCGTTCGTCTGGATGACGATTGACGTAGACCAGCGGCGTCTTCGCCTCGACCGCGGCACGGGTGATATTGGCCGTGGCGGAGGTGTCCACCGGCAGGACGATGACGGCATCGACTTTCTGGTTGATGAAGCCCTGGACTTGGTTGAGCTGGCGAACCACATCGCCCTGGGCGTCCTCGAACTGGATCTGGACACCATCCTTCTTGGCGGCCTCGTCGAGGCCGTTACGCACATAGGTCATGAAGTTATCGTCGACCCTGGCGATGCTGACGCCTATGCGATAGTCGGCGGCGGCCCATTGGCTGACGAGCAGGAGTAGCGTGGCGAACAGCAGTGTGCAACGACGCATGATGGTTTTCCTTTTGTTGTTATGGAGTGAACGTCATCAAGAAATTTTCCGCACGGCCTTCACCCATCCAGCGTGAAGGCCTGCCTGAAGCGCTCGAGCGCGACTTCGCTGTCCCCACTGGCCCAGCCTTCGAGGCCGACCACACCGCTGTATCCCATGCCGAACAAAGCCTTGGCAACGGCGGGGTAATGAATTTCACCGGTGCCCGGTTCCATGCGGCCAGGCACATCGGCGACCTGGATCTCGCCGATGGCGGCGCCGGCGCGCTGGATCAGCTCGATCAGGTTTCCTTCGCCAATCTGCGCGTGATAAAGGTCCAGGTTCATCTTTAAGTGCGGGCTGCCCACGGCCTCGATCAGCGCCAACGTGTCGTCGGCGCGGGCGAACGGTGTGCCGGGATGATCGACTTCGGTGTTGAGGTTTTCCAGCAAGAAAACCCGGCCGGCGTCTTCCCCCAGGCGGGCGATTTTTTCCAGGGTCTTGCAGGCGCTCAGCCACATGCGGCCGGTGGCCTGGGCGACGGGCTTGACCGGCAGACCCTGGTCACCCAGGCCGGTGCCGTGCAGGTTCAGGCTCGGGCACCCCAATTGTGCCGCGACGGCCAAGGATTCCCGGGCGCTTTCGAGCAATTGCCGGATGTCCTCGGGGTCGGTCAGGTTGCCTGCGTTGTAGCCGGTCATCGACGTGAAGTCAGCGCCAGTGGCAGCGAGGGCCTGGATGTCCTTGGTCGTCCAGTTCCAGATCTCGACGCTGAAGCCCAGCGCGTGGATGCGTTTGACGCGTTCGACAAAGGGCAGGTCGAGGAACACCATCTCGGCGCTGACCGCCAGTTTGAACGGTATGACACTCATGAAAGCGCTCCTTGAACACGCACCGCTTTGCCTTGCTGGAAAGACTCGATGCAGGCGCGGGCAATCGCCAGCGCGGCCCGGGCGTCTTCACCGCTGGCGCGGGGTTTTTCGCCGCTGCGCACGCAATCGACGAAGTGATTGAGCTCGGCCACATAGGCGTCACGCAGCAAGTCGGTGTCCATGCGCTGGGTATCGGCCTGCACGCCACTGGCCAGGTAGCGCAGCAAGTCGCCGTCGTTGACGCTGCCCATGGTCAGCATGCCGGCGCTGCCGAACACTTCCCCGCGAACATCGTAGCCGTATACGGCCTGGAAGTTCGCCTCGGCCGTGGCGATGGCGCCGTTGTCGAATCGAATCGTGACCACTGCCGTGTCGAGGAACCCTTTGTGTTTGAAATCCGGTGCAATCAGCGCGTCGGCCATGACAAACACCTCGACCGCTTCGGCACCCGGATTGAGATAACGCAACGTGTCGAAATCGTGGATCAACGTTTCCAGGAAAATCACCCATTGCGGCGAGGCAGCGGGATTGTTCAGCGCCGGATCGCGGGTCAGCGAGCGTAGCAATTGTGGCGTGCCGATCCGGCCGGCAACCACGTCCAGGTGAGCCGTGCGGAAGCTCTTGGCGAAGCGCCGGTTGAAACCCACTTGCAGCGTCACCCTCGCATCGGCAGCGGCGGCAATGGCACGATCGGCTTCCTCAAGGGTGATGGCCATGGGTTTTTCGCAGAACACGCTTTTGCCGGCCTGCGCCGCGCTGATCACCAGTTCGGCGTGGCTGCGGGCGGGCGCGGCGATCAGCACGGCGTCGATGTCCGGGTCGTCCAGCAACTGCTTCGGATCGGTATAGACCTTCTGCACACCCAGTTCCGCTGCCAGGCGTGCGGCCTGGCCCGGCGTAGGATCGGCAATGGCGGCAAGGCATGCGCCTGGGATGTGCCGAGCGGCGGTCAGGCCGTGAAAACTGCCCATGCGACCCGCACCGATAAGGCCCAGGCGTAGGGTGTTCGACGTACTCATGAATGACTCCCTTTTTTTGTTGTTCGCGACTCGTTGTCGGTACAAGGTAGGGAGCAAGCGCTGTGCCAGTTTCTAACTGGCTGAAACCTATAGGTTTTATTGATGGTTGATGCGCAAGGGTGTTCATTTGAATGACATGTCTATACTGACATGTCGAAAATATGAACATAGAGCCCGCCATGAACACACAGCCGATGGCCTTGAACCTCGAAGACCGTGACTACCTGACCGCCCTTGGCCCCGCGTCGTTGAATGGCGGATCAAGCCCGGCGCTGGATAAGGCCTGGCGCGCCTGCTTGAAGGGCATCACCGAGCGTCCCGCGGGTGTCAGGCAGGTGATCTGGAACTCCTGGCGGCGCAGCGTCGATGCCGGCCTCGATCCGGAGGACGGCGAGTACCGTTTCGTCGCGCCCGCTGAGTTGACCGAGACGCTGGCGGCGAATCGACTGTTGATTGCCGCGGCGGCGCAGGTCATGCGCGGCTTGCTTGCCTACAACCCCAACGGGCATATCAACCTGACGGATGCCGAAGGCACCACCTTGTACTTCTGCGGCCTGGACCTCACGCCCATCGGCAGTCGGTTGCTGGAGACGGTACAAGGCACCAACTGCACCGGACTGGCGCTGGTTGAAGACCGTCTGGTGTATGTGCTGGCTGGCGAGAACTTCGGTGTAGGCCTGCGCCAGCGGCATATGCATTGCGCCGCCGCGCCGATCCGCGACGCCCACGGTCGGACGCTGGCGATGTTGACCTTGACCGCCGAACCCGGCTGGTTTCACTTCCACACCTTGGGCACCGTCCAGGCCGCGGCCGAAGCCGTCGCCCGGCAAATGACGCTGCATGCGTTGCTGGAAGAACAGCAAACGGTCCTGGAAGTGCTCAACGAAGGCTTGGTGGTGTTGGACGAAAACGGCGACATCAAGGCCCTCAACCATTACGCCCGGCAGTTGTTTCGTGTCGACCCTGCCTGGCTGGGCAAGCCGTTCCAGAGCCTGGGGCAGACCGAACTGAGCGGTGAAATCCTGCGCAGCACCGGGGAAGGGGTGCGGGACCTGGACTGCACGTTCGAGCTGCACGATCGCAGCCACCTCGCCTGCCTGGTGTCGGTCTGTCCGCTGGAGCAGGGCGGTCGCGTTGTTTCGTTGCGCGAGAACCGGCGCATCCGCGAAATTACCCGCCGCATCATCGGCACCCAGGCCAGCTACACCTTCGAAACCATCCAGGGCCATTCACGCGCTATCCAGGACGCGTTGCACCTGGGCCGAATCGCCAGCCGCAGCGACTCGACCACGCTGATTCTCGGCGAGAGCGGCACCGGCAAGGAGCTGTTCGCCCAAGCCATCCACAATGCCAGCGAGCGTCGCGGTGGGCCTTTCGTCGCAGTGAATTGCGGCGCCATTCCCCGCGACCTGGTGCAGAGCGAACTGTTCGGCCACGTCGAAGGCGCGTTCACCGGATCGGCGCGCGGCGGCTCGGCGGGCAAGTTCGAACTGGCGGACGGCGGGACGATTTTCCTCGACGAGATCGGTGACATGTCCTTCGATGCGCAAGTCAGCTTGCTACGCGTCCTGCAGGAAGGCGAAATCACCCGCGTGGGGGCGAAGAAATCGTTGCGGGTCAACGTCCGCATCATCGCCGCCACCCACCGCAACCTGAGCCAGGCCGTGGCCGAAGGCGCCTTTCGCGAGGACCTTTACTACCGACTCAACGTGCTGGGCCTGACGGTGCCGCCCCTGCGGATGCGTCTTGAAGATGTGCCGATGCTGGCACGGCATTTTCTCGCGCGTTGCGCCCGGTCGCTGAGGAAACCCATGCGTGACCTGTCAGCCGAGGCGCTGGAACGCTTGGGCGCGTACCACTGGCCGGGCAATGTCCGCGAACTGGAAAACGTCATCGAGCGCGCGACCAACCTGGCCGCCACCGAGCTGATCCAGGCGACCGATCTTGCACTGGACATCAGGCAGGGAGGCCAGCCGTTGGCGCGGCATTCCGCTCCCGCGCCACGAGCGGCCGTGGATCTTGGCACCCATGAAATGAACGCGATCATCGCCGCCCTCAGGGACACGCGAGGCAATATCCGCCTGGCCGCCCGACAGTTGAACGTGTCCCGTGGCGGTTTGTACAACAAGATGAGCCGATTCGGGCTCAAGGTCGAAGCGTTCCGTTCGGGATTGGACTGATCCGAAATAGGCTGATTCAGCCTCGACCTCGTTCGCGACCCAACGCCACCAGGCAACCGCCCAGCAACAACGCGGCACCCGCCACCAGCAAGGGCGTGGGTCGCCGCGCCGGCTTGCGCCAACCGCCTTCGACACGTCGCTGGCCGCTGGGTGGGGCGAACAGGTTGCCCGAGGACGTGTCCGATGCCGGGCTGCGGTTCAGTCCCCAGCGCGTCAGCCAGCCCGAGAGTTGCGGGAAACCCGGCAGCAGAAAGTGTGCGGCTCTCGCCAGTACCGCCGCACTGCCGACGGTGGTGGTGGGCTTGGGGTTGAGGGCACAACTGACCATTGCCTCGGCGACGCGATGCGGGTCGTACACCGGTGGTGGTGGCTTGAGCGCATGGCCGGTGAAATTGGCGCCATCGCGAAAGCCCGGCGTATCCATGACGGCGGGATAGATGTCACAAACGTGAATGTCCCGGTATTCCCCCAGCTCACCGCGCAAGGCTTCGGACAAACCGCGCAGTCCGTACTTGCTCGCCGAATACGCAGCGGCATAAGGCTGGGCGACCCAACTGCCCAACGACAGCGTGTTGATCAGGATGCCGCGTTTTTGCTTCTTGAAATACGGCCAGGCCACGTAGGCGCCACGCAGGTAACCGAGCAAATCGGTCTGCAAGACCTGCTCATGGGCTTCCAGCGGCGTTTGCTCGAAATCGCCCACCGCGCCCACGCCGGCATTGTTGACCCAGATGTCGATGCGACCGTCACCGAACGTCGCGGCTTCGGCGGCCAGCGCCTGCATCTGCTCGCTGCTGGTGACGTCGGTGCACACCGCAAGCGCGGCGGCGCCCTGGGCCTGGCATTGCGCGACGACCTCATCGAGCGCCGCACGGTCGCGCGCCGCCAGGACCAGGCGCGCCCGCTGCCGGGCGAACGCTTGCGCGGTGGCGCGGCCGATGCCGCTGGAGGCGCCGGTGATGACCACGAGTTTTTCGGCCAAGGGAGACGACTTGGATTGTCCGGAGGGGCCTGCGCCGACCGCAGGCCGGTCGATTTCGGGCTGCAACGGCGTCAGCTTCAGGCGCACACCGTCAGCCATGACCAGCGTCAGGTCCTCGATGGTGCCGGCGACCCTGTTGGGGTACACCGGTTCGCCCTCGGGATCGAGTTGGTCGTAGATAAATGTCTGGCCTTCCAGCCAACCCACCGCCGTGTTCAGTTCAGGGCCCAGGTAATACTTTCCATCGAGGAAGAAGCCGGGAAAATGCGGCGCTCGCTCGACGCTTTCGACGGCGTAGCGCTCGCCCGTCCTCATGCCGGTTGCCGGGGAAATCATGATCAATACCTCCGCTCTGTTGGTTCTGCGATAGAGAGCGGGGGTGAAACCGGGGTTCCATCGAAGTGAGGAAAGGAAATCCGAGTGAACCGAGGTTCGTTCCCGTCAGTCACTTTTTCAGGAAGTCACCCCATCAAGGAGCCTGAGATGCGTTCTGTTTATCTCGCCAGCCTGTCCTTCACCGCGCTGCTCTGCGTCGCGTGTTCAAGCCAACCGCCTGCGACCTGGAGTTACGAGGACGCGCGAAGTCGCACCCCGGTGCCGCCCGACCAGGCATACCCCGAGCTGTTTGAAGCGGTACAAGGGCAACAGCTTTTTACCGACCAGAAGCATTTCGTCGACGCGCTGCCCAAGCGCGACCCCTCGCAGATCCGCGCGGATTACCTGGCCCGCCGGGGCAGCGCTGACTTCGATCTCGACGCCTTCGTAAAGGACAATTTCATCGAATCCGGCCAGGCGGAAAGTCCAACGCCGAAGCCAGGCGCGCCGATCGACGAGCACATCGACAAGCTTTGGCCGGTGCTCAGCCGAACCTACACGCAAGTCCCGCAGTACAGCAGCCTGCTGCCCTTGCCGCAGCCGTACGTGGTGCCCGGCGGACGTTTTCGCGAGATGTATTACTGGGACTCGTATTTCACCATGCTGGGGCTGGAGCAAAGCGGTGACAGGGCGCAGGTCCGCCAGATGACGGACAATTTCGCCTATATGATCGACACCTACGGGCACATTCCCAACGGCAATCGCAGCTATTACCTGAGTCGATCGCAGCCGCCATTCTTCGCCTACATGGTGGAGTTGCAGGCGCACATCGAAGGCGAGCAGGCCTACGGGCGCTACCTTGGGCAACTGCAAAAGGAATACGCCTACTGGATGGAAGGGGCGCAGACCCTCAAGCCGGGCGAGGCTGGGCGCCATGTCGTCAAGCTTGCCGACGGCAGCGTGCTCAACCGTTATTGGGACGCCAGCCCGACGCCTCGCCAGGAGTCGTGGTTGCAGGACGTCAAGACCGCTGAACAGGCAGCCGACCGACCCAAGGACGAAGTCTGGCGCGACTTGCGTGCCGGTGCCGAAAGCGGCTGGGATTTCAGTTCCCGTTGGTTGGGGAATGGCAAGGACCTGGCGACCATCCGCACGACGTCCATCGCGCCGGTGGACCTGAACAGCCTGATGTATCACCTGGAGCGCACCATCGCCAAGGCCTGTGAAACCGTAGAGAACGTCGCGTGCGTCAACGCCTATGGGCAGCGCGCCGAGCAGCGTCAACGCGCTATCGAGACGCACCTGTGGAACGCCGACGGCGGTTACTACGTGGACTACGATTGGCAGCAGAACCGCCAGCGCCCGGCGCTCACCGCCGCGACGTTGTTCCCGCTCTATACCGGCCTGGCTTCCAGCGAACGGGCCAACCGTACCGCCGACGCCGTGCGCAAGGGCTTGCTGCGTCCGGGCGGCATCGCCACCAGCCAAGTCAACAACGGCCAGCAGTGGGACGAACCCAATGGCTGGGCGCCTCTGCAATGGGTCGCCGTCGAGGGACTGGAGCGCTACGGCCAAACGGATCTGGCCCGGGAGATTGGCCGCCGCTTCCTGCAACAGGTCCAGGCGCTTTATCGCAAGGAAGACAAGCTGGTGGAGAAATACGACGTGTCCGGACAAGGCAGCGGCGGAGGCGGCGGTGAATATGAATTGCAGGACGGCTTCGGCTGGACGAACGGGGTAACGCTGAAACTGCTCGGTAAATACGGCGGTTGAGTCGGGCCGGTTCGGTGCTATTCTTCGCGAAATCCGTGAGGAATAGCACCGAGATTGGATCAATGAACACGAATCGTCACCAGTTCCCCTCGCCGGAAGACTTGAAGGTCTTTGTGACCGTCATTCGGAAAAACGGCTTTGCCAACGCCGCAGAGGCGCTGGGGTATTCCCCGGCCTATGTCAGCAAGCGCATTGCTGTCCTGGAGTCGACGTTGTCCACGCGGTTACTGCATCGCACGACCCGGCGCATTGCCTTGACCGGCGACGGCGAGCGTGTGTGGATCTGGGCCGAAAGGCTGCTGGGGGATTTCGAAGAGTTCGTCGGCGAAATCGCCAACGCACGTCATCAACCCACCGGCTCGCTGAACATCTGCAGCAGTTTCGGTTTCGGCCGCAATCATGTCGCGCCGGCCATCGGCAAGCTGTCACAGACGTACCCTGGCCTCGACATCCGCCTGGATGTATTCGACCGCGTCGTTGATATCGTTGGCGAGGGCTTCGACCTGGAAATCCGCGTGGGCGATGACCTGCCGGGCCAGCACCTGGGCCGCAAGCTGGTGAGCAATCGGCGCGTGCTCTGCGCGGCTCCCGAATATTTGCAACGACGCGGCACGCCGCAGTCGCTGGAAGACCTCAAGGGCCATGATTGCCTGGTGCTCAAGGAGCGCGACAACGCCTTCGGTATCTGGACGTTGAGCAAGAACGGGCGGGAGGAGACGGTGCGCGTCGGTGGCCCGTTGTCTTCCAACAATGGTGAGATTGTCCTGGAATGGGCGTTGAGCGGCGGCGGCATCATGCTGCGCTCGATGTGGGACGCCGGGCCCCTGCTTGAACAGGGGCGATTGGTTCAGGTGCTGCCGGCGTATTCGCAAAGTGCCAATGTCTGGGCGGTGTATCCGACCCGGCTCAGCCAGTCGGCGAAGCTGCGGGTGTGTGTCGAGTTTCTTGAGACGTATTTTCGGGATCTGTCGGCTGGGTAGGGGTAGAGGCGACAGCGAAACCGCCATCGCGAGCAAGCTCGCTCCCACATTGAATTTATGGCAGACCACGCGTTGCAGGGGCACCGCAACCCCTGTGGGAGCGAGCTTGCTCGCGAAAGCGGTCTGTCAGCCAACTTCAATGTTGGATATGCCGGCCTCTTCCCGAGCAGGCTCGCTCCCACAGTCTTCCTTGCGCTACAGCCAGGGATTCTCCGCCAGGTGCCTGCTTTCGAAGCGGCGTATCTGCTCCGCTCGTTGAAGCGTCGTGCCAATGGCATCCAGCCCGAGCAGCAAGGATTGCTTGCGCAGTTCATCGATCTCGAAGGCAATCACCTCGCCACCGGACAACCTGATCTGTTGCGCTGGCAGATCGACGCTGATGCTGGCGGTTTCGGCGCGGCTGACCGTTTGTGTGATTTTCCTGAGCTGCGCTTCAGGCAGTTGAATCAGCAACACCCCGTTGCGCTGGCAATTGTCGTAGAAGATCCCCGCAAAGCTGCTGCCGATGAGCGCCCGAATGCCGATTTGCTTCAGGCCCCACACCGCGTGTTCCCGGCTTGAGCCGCAGCCGAAATTCTCACCCACCACCAGGAACGTTGCACCGCGCCAGCCAGGTTTGTTGAGGACGAATTCAGGGTTGGGAACGCCAGGCTCCAGCCACATCAAGTCAAAGAACACGCCACGGTCCAGCCCGTTGCGGTCGATGCCCTTGAGGAACTGCTTGGGCATGATCACGTCGGTGTCGATGTTGGCGGCCAGCAGCGGCGCGGCGGTGCCGCGTACGATGGTGAAAGGTTGCATGCTTCAGGCCTCCGGCAACAGTGGACGAACGTCGGTCAAGTGACCGGCAATCGCGGCGGCGGCCGCCATGGCCGGGCTCATCAAGTGGGTGCGCGCGCCTGCGCCCTGGCGTCCTTCGAAGTTGCGATTGGTACTGGAGGCACAGCGATCTCCAGGCGCGAGAACGTCATCGTTCATCGCCAGGCACATCGAACAGCCGGATTGGCGCCATTCGAAACCGGCGTCGCGGAATATCGCCGCCAGGCCTTCCTCTTCGGCCTGCTCACGGACCAAGGTCGAGCCGGGCACGATCATCGCCCGCACATGGGCGGCAACGTGCTTGCCCTGTACGACCCGTGCCGCATCGCGCAAATCTTCGATCCGCGCATTGGTGCACGAGCCGATGAAGGCATGGTTGATCACCACGTCGGCGAGCGGCATGCCTGGCTCAAGGCCCATATAATCGAGCGCGCGCTGCAGGCCTTGGCGCAGGATCAGGTCCGGTTCTGTCGAAGGGTCAGGTACACGACTGCCAATCGCTGCAGCCTGATCAGGGCTGGTGCCCCAGGTGACCATGGGCTCCAGCGCATCGACATCGAGCGTCACTTCCCGGTCGAAAACCGCGCCTTCATCGCTGTGGAGGGTTCGCCATTTGGCCACGGCCCGTTCCCACAGCTCGCCACGGGGGGGGCGGGGTTTGCTTTGCAGATAGTCAAACACCTTGTCATCCGGCGCCATGAACGCGCCCCTCGCGCCGGCTTCAACGGCCATGTTGCAAATGGTCATGCGGGCTTCGACACTCAGGGCGGTGATCGCCGGGCCGGTGAACTCGATCGCATAACCGGTGGCGCCCGAGGCACCGATTCTTTCAATCAGCGCCATGATGATGTCCTTGGCGGTGACGCCTGCCCCGAGCGTGCCGTTGACCGTGACGCGCAAGGTTTTCAGGCGCTTGTAGACCAGCGTCTGGGTGGCCAGCAGGTGTTCGATTTCAGACGTGCCGATGCCGAAGCCAAAAGCCCCCAGCGCACCGTAGGTGGTGGTGTGGCTGTCGCCCGCGGCCACCACCATGCCCGGCAGGATGAAACCCTGCTCAGGGGCGACGACATGCTCGATGCCCTGCCGTTTGTCCAGCACATCGAACAGCTCGATGCCGAAGTCGCGGCAGTTCTCCGCAAAATACGACACCTGCCGGGCGCCGCCGGCATCCGGCATGGCTGCGATGCGCTGGGGCGCCGTCGGGTTGACGTGATCGACCACCGCCAGCGTCGCGCTCGGCCGCCACACGCTGCGGCCGGTTTCACGCAGGCCGCTGAAGGCTTGAGGGCTGGTGTATTCGTTGGCGACCTGGCGGTCGATGTACAGCAGCACGTGGCCCTGGTCATCCAGCGAGCATACGGTATGGCTGTCGATGTGCTTCTGATAAAGCGTTCGGGGGCTGTTCATGCAGGCTCTTCTTCATTCCTGGCGGGTCTGCACACAGCATATTGACTGCCGGCGTCGCATCAAGCGCACGGGAGTGAAGGCGTTGCACACGGATTGTGATCAATCATCACGGGCGAGCGGGGCGGCCCTTCCATGGCCGCCCGAATCGGCGTGGATCAGCGTCGGGCGGTGCGGGTGCTGACGTCCACCCACACGGCCAGGACCAGGATGCTTCCCTTGACGATCATCTGCCAGTAGCTGTCGACGTCGAGCATCGACATGCCGTTGTCCAGGCTGGTGATGACCAGCGCTCCCAGCAGCGCGCCATAGACCGTGCCCGAGCCACCGCGCATGGACGTGCCGCCGATGAAGCAGGCGGCGATGGCGTCCAGTTCGCCCATATTACCGGCCGAGGGCGAACCGGCTGCCAGGCGCGCGGTATTGACCATGCCGGCGAGGGCGCACATCACGCCCATGATGCCGAAGATCCACAGTTTCACCGCCTGCACGTTGATCCCGGACAGGCGCGTGGCCTCCATGTTGCTGCCCACGGAGTAGACGCGTCGGCCGAACACGGTCTGGCTGGTCACGTAGCTGAACACCCCCAGCAGGACCAGCAGGAGCAGCACCGGAACCGGAATTCCGTCGTAGCTGTTGAGCGTGTAGACGAACCCGGCCAACACCGCGCCGATCAACACCACCCGCACCACGTCACGCACCAGCGAATGAGCTGCCAGGCCGTGGAGGGCGCGATTGCGGCGCTGTTTCCAGGTCAGGAACAGCGTCAGCGCGAACAGCAACACGCCCAGGCCGGTGCCGACCGCGTGGGGTAGATAACCCTGGCCCACATACACCAGCTCCGGCGACACCGGGGCGATGGTCGTGCCGCCAGTGATGCCCAGCAGGATCCCGCGAAACGCCAGCATGCCGCCCAGGCCGACGATGAAGGAGGGGATGCGCAGGTAGGCGGTCATATAGCCGTTGGCCAGGCCGATCATCAGTCCACACAGGACGACCAGGCTCAGGTTTGCCAGCAGCGGAATGTGATAGACCACATCCAGTATCGCCGCCAGCCCCCCCAGCAAACCGAGCAATGAACCCACCGACAAATCGATCTCGCCGCTGATGATCACCAGCACCATGCCGCACGCCAGGATGCCGGTGATGGACATCTGCCGCAGCAGGTTGGAGAGGTTGCGCGGGGTCAGGAAGCCGCCCTCGGTCTGCCAACTGAAGAACAGCCAGATAACCGCCACGGCGATCACCAGCGCGAGCATTTTGTAGCGGGTGAAGACTTGTTTGACCTGATTCATCTACGCGGACTTCCGATCATTGTTGTTATTGCTTTCGGGATGGCTGAGCGCGGCGGCAAGCACCTGTTCCTGGGTCAGTTCCTGATTGATGAAATCGCCGCGCAGTTGGCCCTCGCCGATCACCAGCACACGGTCGGATACACCCAGTACTTCGGCCAGTTCCGAGGACACCATGATGATCGACACGCCTTCGGCCGCCAGCGCGCCCATCAGCTTGTAGATCTCGTACTTGGCGCCGACGTCCACACCTCGGGTGGGCTCGTCGAGAATCAATACCCGGGGCTTGGTCAGGAGCATCTTCGCCAACACGGCTTTCTGCTGGTTGCCACCGGAAAGGCTGGTGATGGGCAGGAACGGGCTCGCGGTCTTGAGGTGCATGCGCGAGATTTCCCGGTCGATGCTACCCAGCTCGGCTTCTGCGTCGATGCGGGTCATCCTCGAGAAATTTTCCAGCACCGCCAGGGTGATGTTCTGGCCCACGCCGAGGTCCGGGATGATGCCTTGGCGCTTGCGATCTTCGGGGACCATGCACAGGCCGGCGCGGATCGACTTGAGCGGCGTGCTGGTGTCGATAAGCTGCCCGTCCAGCCAGACTTCGCCCTCATGGCGGCCGGGGTAGGCGCCGAACAGCGCTGACACCAGCTCAGTGCGGCCGGCGCCGACCAACCCGGCGATGCCGAGGATTTCGCCGCGCTTGAGCACGAACGAAATGTCATCGACCCGTTTGCGCCTGGGGTTGTCGACGTCGTAGCAGGTGACGTGGCGCGCCTCGAAGATCACCTCGCCGATTTCATGGGGTTCGGTGGGGTAGAGGTTGCTCATTTCCCGTCCGACCATTTGCGTGATGATCTTCGGAATGTCCATGTCGGCCATGGCCGTGGTCGCGATGTGTTTGCCGTCGCGGATCACTGAAATGGTGTCGCACACGGCAGCCACTTCATCGAGCTTGTGGGAGATGTAGACACACGCCACGCCCTTGGCCTTGAGGTCGCGGATGATGTCCAGCAGCACGTCGATTTCCGAGCGGGTCAGGGCCGAGGAGGGTTCGTCGAGGATCAGCAGGCGCGCCTGCTTGTTCAAGGCCTTGGCGATCTCCACCAGTTGCTGGTAGCCGCCGCCGTACTGCGAGACCGGCAGCGAGACGTTCATGTCCGGCACCTTGAGTTCGCGCATCAGGGCTTCGGCGCGGTGGATCATCGCCGGGTAGTTCATGCGGCCGCCGGGCAATGTCAGTTCGTGGCCCATGAAGATGTTCTCGGCCACGGACAGGTCGGGGACCAGGGTCAGTTCCTGGTGGATGATCACGATGCCGGCGGCTTCGGTTTCGCTGATCGATTGCGCCTTCAGCGGCTGGCCGTCCCAGAGGATTTCGCCCTCCCAGGTGCCATAGGGATAGACCGCCGAGAGGACTTTCATCAAGGTGGATTTGCCGGCACCGTTCTCGCCGCACAGGCCGACGCACTCACCCGGCCTGACCTTGATGTCGATGCCGTTGAGGGCCTTGACACCGCCGAAGGTCTTGACGATGCCGTTCATTTGCAGCAGGTATTCGGACATGGCGAGGGCTCGTAAAAAAGGGCTCTGGCATCACTGGACCTGTGGGAGCGGGCTTGCTCGCGAAAGCGGAGGGTCAGTCAACATCAATGCCGGCTGATACAGCGCATTCGCGAGCAAGCCCGCTCCCACAGGATCTTCGTCTAACTGAAGAGTTCTGCCCGGGTCACTGCCCGGCGATCTGCGCCTTGGTGTAGAACCCGTCCTTTTCCAGCAGGTCGATGTTGTCCTTGGTCAGCGCAGTAGGCGTGAGCAGGATGGTGTCGACCTTTTTGTTGCCGTTGTCGTATTGGGAGCTGTAGGTGGGTTTCTCATTGCGCGCCAGTTGCACCGAGAGTTTGGCGGCCTCGGAGGCGATCAGTTTCAGCGGCTTGTAGACGGTCATGGTCTGGGTGCCGTCGATCACCCGCTTGACCGCCGCCAGGTCGGCGTCCTGCCCGGAGATCGGCACCTTGCCGGCCATCTTTTGCGCGGCCAGGGCCTGGATCGCGCCGCCGGCGGTGGCGTCGTTGGAGGCGACGATGCCATCGATCTTGTTGTTGTTCCGGGTCAGGGCGTTCTCCACGATGCTCAGGGCTTCGGTGGGGTTCCATTCCTTCACCCATTGCTGGCCGACAATCTTGATGTCGCCCTTGTCGATGGCCGGTTGCAGCACCTTCATCTGGCCTTCGCGCAGGATCTTCGCGTTGTTGTCGGTCGGTGCGCCGCCTAGCAGGAAATAGTTGCCCTTGGGCGCTGCCTTCAATACACCGCCGGCCTGCATCTCGCCGACTTTTTCGTTATCGAAGGAAATGTAGGCATCGATGTCGGCGTTGAGGATCAGCCGGTCATAGGAGACGACCTTGATCCCGGCTTTCTTGGCTTCGGCGACGGCGTTGGTCAGCACGGTGGCGTTGAACGGCACGATGACGATCACGTCGACGCCACGGGAAATCAGGTTTTCGATCTGGGAGATCTGCTTCTGCTCGTTGGCATCGGCGGATTGGACATAGACCTTGGCGTCGAGTTTTTCCGCCGCCGCGACAAAGTAGTCACGGTCCCGCGACCAGCGTTCCAGGCGCAGGTCATCGATGGAGAAACCGATTTTCGGGTGGGCGGCGTCGGCCATGACGGGAAGCGATAGCAGGGCGAGCGCGCCGGCGAGCAGGGTACGTTTGAATGTTTTCATGGTGGTGCGTCCTTTTATTGTTTTTTGAAAGACACTGCCTGACGATGAACGTGATGCCGGTAGAACTGTAGAGCGTTGCTTGGCGTTGCGGGCACAGATTTGTCGCGCGAATGTAACAGCCTTGCCGCGCCCGCAACGTTGTCCGCTGTCAGGAGTAAATGAAGCGGTTGACGACGTTTTCGAGCATCTCCTGGCGACCGCTGACGGCTTGCGGATTCAGGTCGTTGGTAAATGCGTGCTCGGCCAGGGTTTCGAGGCTGTAGTCACCTGCGAGCAGCGCCTTGCCAAACGGCTGCTGCCAGCCGGCGTAGCGCTGGTCCTTGAATTTCTGCAACTGATCGTCCTGCACCATGGCCGCCGCGCGTTCCAGGGAGAGCGCGAGCACGTCCATGGCTGCAACGTGGCCGTGGAACAGATCGACGCCGTCGACGCTTTGGCGACGGACCTTGGAATCGAAGTTGAAACCGCCGTTGCCGAAGCCCCCGGCCTTGAGGATTTCATAAGTGGCCAGGGTCATTTCCTCGACACTGTTGGGGAACTGATCGGTGTCCCAGCCGTTCTGCGGATCGCCCCGGTTGGCATCGATGCTGCCGAAGATTCCCAGGGAGACCGCGGTGGCGATTTCATGGTGGAAGCTGTGCCCGGCGAGCGTCGCGTGGTTGGCCTCGATGTTGACCTTGATCTCCTTCTCCAGGCCGAACTGCTGCAGGAAGCCGAACACCGTGGCGGTGTCGTAATCGTACTGATGCTTGGTCGGCTCCTGGGGCTTGGGCTCGATCAGCAGGTCGCCCTTGAAGCCGATCTTGTATTTGTGCTCGACCACCATGCGCATGAACCGGCCCAACTGTTCCCGCTCACGCTTGAGATCGGTATTGAGCAGGGTTTCATAACCTTCGCGACCGCCCCACAGCACATAATTCGAGCCCTTGAGACGCTGGGTGGCGTTCATGGCGCTGAACACCTGGGCGGCGGCGCAGGCGAAGACTTGCGGGTCCGGGTTGCTGGCGGCGCCGGCGGCGAAACGCGGGTTGCTGAAACAGTTGGCGGTGCCCCAGAGCAATTTGATCCCGGTCCGTTCCTGGTGGCCCTCAAGGTGATCGACCATCTGCGCGAAGTGGTTGCGGTATTCCTTCAGCGACTGGCCTTCCGGCGCGACATCGGTGTCGTGGAAGCAGTAGTAGTCAATGCCCAGCTTGGAGAAAAACTCGAACGCCGCCTCGGCCTTGCCGATCGCCAACTCCATCGGATCGCCGGCGTGCTGCCAGGGGCGCTTGAAGGTGCCGGCGCCAAACACATCGGACCCTGGCCAGACAAAGGTGTGCCAGTAGCAGACAGCCATGCGCAGGTGTTCGCGCATGGGTTTGCCGAGGATCAGCTTGTTGGCGTCGTAGTGGCGGAAAGCGAGCGGCGAATCGCTGCCTGGGCCCTCAAAGCGAATGGGCTGGACATCTGGAAAGTACGACATGGGCGGATTCCTTTTTATTCTTGGCGGTGTCCCGATACTAACGCCGGCCCTGGGCCTGCTGATTATGAAAATCACCAAGAGGCAGTTCGATTTTGAGTATTGAGATTCGCCGCTGGCGCGCCTAGGCTCTGTCCATCGGCCCAGGGTTCAAATAATGAAAATCGTCCCGCCCGTCCACCGCATCGCCCTGTTGTTCAACGGCAGCAAGATCTACGACCGCGGCATCATCAGCGGCATCGGCAACTACCTGAGCAGCACCCGCGCGTCCTGGGACTTGTTCCTCGAGGAAGATTTCCTCTGTCGGTTGAAGGGGATCGAGCGCTGGCAGGGCGACGGGATCATTGCCGATTTCGACGACCCGCTGATCGGCGAGGCGCTGGCCGGGATCAAGATGCCGGTGGTAGCCGTGGGCGGCTCGTACCAGGACGAGCGCGCCTATCCCAAGGGCATTCCCTATGTCGCCACGGACAACCATGCGCTGATCAAATTGGCCTACGAGCACCTGATCGAAGCCGGGTTGACGCGCTTCGCCTGCTTCAGCCTGCCGGAATCCCAAGCCAATCGCTGGGCCCAGGAACGGGAGAAGGCCTTTCGCCGATTGATGCAACGCGACGGCCTGCAAGCCGAGGTCTATCGCGGCATGGGCACTAGCGCGCCGCTGTGGGACAGCGCTGTCGAGCAGCAGATCGCCTGGCTGCAAAGCCTGCCCAAACCCATCGGCATCATCGCCGTCAGCGACGCGCGGGCCCGGCAGCTGCTGCAGGCCTGCCTGACCGCAGGCATTGCCGTGCCGGAGCAGGTGGCGTTGATCGGCATCGACAACGATCCACTGACCCGCAGCCTGACGCGGGTGCCGCTGAGCTCGGTGGTGCAGGGCACCGAAACCATGGGCCGGACCGCCGCGCGACTGCTCCATCAGATGCTGCATGGCATGCCATCCACGGGCACGCAGGTGCTGATTCCGCCGGAGGCGATCAACGTGCAGGCGTCGAGCTTGCACCAGCCGCTGGGCAATCCTTATGTCATGCAGGCCCTGTTGTTCATCCGCCAATACGCCTGCCAGGGCATCAAGACCGCCCAGGTGGCGGCGTATGTCGGCGTGTCGCGTTCATCCCTGGAAGCGCATTTTCGCAAGGTGCGCGGGTGCAGCGTTCACGACGAAATCCTGCGCTTCAAATTGGCTGCGGCGGCCAGTGGTCTGGAGAATACCGACTCAGCGATCGCCGACATCGCCCGCAATTGTGGCTTCAAGTCGGCGCAGTACCTGCACACGGTGTTTCGTCGGGAGTTCGGTTGTACGCCACGAGAATATCAGCAAGGCACGAATATGGCGGGCGAGTAGTACGAGGGGTTCTTGTGGCGAGGGAGCTTGCTCCCGCTGGGCCCCGAAGCGGCCCCTGAGCCAATCACTGCGGTGAGCCAGGCTGATCCCGACTGGCCTTTTTGGAGCTGCTGCACAGCCCAGCGGGAGCAAGCTTCCTCGCCACAGGATTTTCGTGAGGCATCAATCCGCTGCTTTGAGGGTTTTCTCTTGGACAAGCAGCATGGAGCGATAGGCGGTTTCCACGAACAGGTCATAAGCCTCCAGATAGAGGTACGAACTGCTGGTTTTGAGTCCATTGTCCGCGTTGCACTTCACGTCAAGCGCCAACCCTTGCAACGAAGCAACTTTCTGCGCGGCGGGAAAGGACTCACCGACTGAACATTCAAAGGTCTGCTCGAAAGGCTTGCCCTCACTGCTCACAAAGCTCTTGCTGTAGCCGATGGCGCTACCTGGCTTGAGGTTTTGCCAATCCCCTTTCAAATCGATCCGCATGAGACGGCTTGTTCGCTCGGCTGGAACCTTTGGCTCAGCGCTACTCGCCGAGGCAAGCTCGATCAGGCCGCGCCAGCGAACGCTGAGCTTTTCGCTGCCCAATGCGCCCATGGCCTGCTCGCGCCAGATGCCGCGAGCCGGGCCTGGCTGCAAATAGAGATCCATAGGGGTGTTCTTGACCACGGCGCCCGGCGCCATGGGCGAAGTGGCGTCATAGGTAAATTGCAGGTGACTGAGCGTGCGGGTCGGGTGTCCTTGGGGCAATGCGCTGACTTGTGCCAGCAACGCTGACGGTATTTCTGGTGTAGGCATGTCCGGCGGTAGTTTCTTGCGCAGTGCGCCCACTGTGTCGAGTTTTGCCAGCTTGGCGGGTTCGGCGCAAACAGCGCCAACCAAGCGCGTACGTTGCTTCGCATTCAAAGCGCTGTCGAGCGGCTGCAGAGGCGGCGGCAACAGGCCTTGGTTGCTCATGCGATAGACCTGGCGGGTGTTGGCCTGCTGTGTAGAGCAATTGATCTCGACGCGCTCAAGCTGACGGTCGTAGGTCTTGCTTGCCTCCAGGCGCAGGCGAGCAAAGTCGATGCCTGCCCATATCGAGCGTCGAGCATTGTCCAGGTCCAGGCTGCCGGAGTCGACCATTAAGATGTCTTCACCATCGCCAGGAAGCTGCCTCCATCCGCCGTCCTCCACTGCTTGGCACATTTGCTGAGCCGTGGTGCGTGCTGGTTGCTGCGGGTCCGCCGGCAACACGAAAGGCTTGTACCAGCCTTCTGCCTGGCGATAGTCCATCGCTAACATCAGGGCCTCGCAATTGGCGAAGAGTCGCGCCTGGGTGGCCGGCTGGGTGCCCGCGGCGGGCACGTCGACCATCAGCACTGCGGTGGGCCCCATTCGCAAGGTGTTATCCAAAGGCAGGGGCTGGGCCAGTACACGGGCCGTCATGGCCAGGTTCTGCGCGTCGCGTTCGGCAGCGACGCGTTTGTTGTGCTCGGCGATTTTATCGGATCGAGACGCACAGCCCACCAGGGCCGAGGCGCAGAGGGCAGCCAGCAGCGTGGCGGTCGATATTCTGGATAGATGAAGCATGAACGTCCTTGATCAGTGTGGAGTCAGTCAACTGCGTCGGGGGAGGTCCATCAGTGCCATCCTGGCCGAGCGCTTTCAGGGGGGCGCAGATTAAGAGGTTTACCTGCGTTTGGCCAGTGACGGATTCTCTCCACCGAGGGCCAGCCATTCAGCTAGATAGCCAGGTATTAACGACCCGCCGGTCCAGCTCCTCCCAGTCCGCCATGCCCAACACCCGCGTGGTATTCAGGCCGCGTAGATAACCGCGCAGTTGATTCGCCGTGTCCCGGTTGAGTTGCGGGTCGGCTTCGGTGTCGCCCAGCAGCACGGTTTCGTACGGGACCAGATACTCCGCCACCCGTTCCCGGAAGTCGGGCAAAACCGCACCGCGAATCAGATCAAATGTTCTCATCAGATACCTCATAGGTTTTTTCAGGGCTTGCAACTATTGCCATCAGTAATAGTGACCATTACGAAATGCAAGTTCTGCTTTGCCGGCGTTCATTGGAGAATCAGCCCCATCGAAACGCAGCCCAACACCGCAGGACCTGAAACATGCGCCCCTTATTTTTCCTTGCCCTGGCTTTGCCCCCGTTGTTGCTGGCCGGATGTGCCTCGGCTCCGAACGATCCGACCCTGACCTTGCAGACCAGCAAGACGCCGGCCGAATACGCCGAATGCGTCGTACCGAAATTGCAGGACCGCGCGCTGAATCCGACGGTCTCGCAGACCCAGCGCAGCTACCGCATCGTCGTGCCGAGCAAAGTGGCGGCGGACAACGTGCTGGAAGCCTACAAGGCGGGTAGCGGCGGCAAGGTGTTCGTCTATGAGCGGCATTTGCTGGCTTCCAACTTCCTGCCTTCGAATTTTGAGCGCGCCGCCCAGGATTGCATCTGACCGGTCCGTAAACGCTTTTCTCCGTGCTCCTTTGGTTGGCCGCAACCAACCAATTCCCTTGCCCCGCACCGTATTCGGTCGCGGGGCTTTTTTTGTCCGGCGCGCCTTGCGTATCGTGGTGTGAGAGGATGGCGCATTCGACGCCACCCTCGACAAAAAGGACTGAGATGAACCTGTTCCCAGCGCACTCCGTGCCATTCCTCCTGACGTTCGCTGCCCTGTGCGCCCCGGTGCACGCCGCGACGTGGCAAATCTGCGACATGCAATTGCGGGTCACTGAGGTGGTGAAGCAGCCGTTCCCCGGTCTCCGCGCCCAGGTTCTGAAAACCAGCCCTGCCTCGCCCGACGTGGAATGTCCGGAAGAGGGTGCGGTGATCAGTTTCATCCCGGAAACCGCTGACTACCAGGCCACGCTTGCCCGGCGCAAATGGCCTGTAAAAGGCCAGGCGATCCGGATCAAATACCGCTACCTGGACGGCATCTGCAAAGGCGACGGCAACGAACATCCTTGTCGTATCGAGCATTATCCTTTCGTGGCCCGATGATCAGCCTTGGCCGGCGTTCGCCTCGGCTTCGATCGCAGCCCTGACGCTGGGGCGCGTCTCGATCCGAGCCATATACAACGCCAGCGCCGGCCAATGCTCGATGTCGATGGCGAAAAACGGCAGCCATTTGAGCACCGTGAACAAATACGCGTCGGCAAGGCCGAAATCCCCCTGCAAATAGCTGTGTTGTTCGAGAGCGCCGGCCAGGTAATCAAGCCGCTTGAACAGCTTCTGCTTGAAGATGGCCTTGGTCGTTTCCGGGATCTCGGCGTTGAACAGCGGGGCACAGCCGCCATGGATTTCCGAGCTGATGAAGTTCAGCCATTCCTGCAACCGAACCCGCTCCCAGGTGCCATTGGCCGGTGCCAAGTGATTGCCCGGAACCTGATCGGCCAGGTACTGGACGATGGCG